>ERZ772882.830-NODE-830-length-37790-cov-7.722724_pt1 | contig 37790 bp, 35 predicted proteins | sample MGYA00580576_ERZ772882 | MGnify/ENA primary metagenome ERZ772882 (study PRJEB29015, sample SAMEA2737658) | human gut metagenome | biome: human gut; feature: human-associated habitat; material: faeces | place: China | collected 2012 ... | reverse complement strand
AAAAGGACAGTAAATGCAATATATCCACATGTATTTGTATTTTTTCCATATATGTGTTGACTTAACCAAAAATGTATGATAAATTAACACAAGAGTTAGGAGGTTATATTATGGATAATATTTGTAAATTTGTAAAATCCGATCGTCCTATCGAAAACATCAATATAATTAATTTTGTTTATGAAAAAAGATGTGAATTCAGGCAATCGTTTATTACCTCTGCCTCTCATGCTCTGTATATTGTTACCTCGGGTAGCGGTGTACTGCATACCTTAAACAAGAATTTCACTTTAAACGAGGGCGATTTATTTTTAACGTTTTCCTCCAAGCCGTATTACATTGAAAACCGTAATAATCTTCAATATATATACATTAGCTTTATAGGTCTGCGCTCATCCGGTTTATTTGAAAGACTTGATATAAGCTATAAAGAACCTGTTTACAACGGGTTTTCATTCATTACCAAGCATTGGATAGAGGCATTTAACACCACTACTGACAATAATATTGATTTAAAGTGCGAATCGTTAATTTTATATACCTTTTCCTTTCTGTGCAAAAAGCTTGAAGAAAATATAAAAGTAAAGGCAAGTAATAACATACTTTTACTTAAGCAGTATGTTGATAATAATTACACTGACCCTTTATTAAGTCTGAAATCAGTTAGCGAAAAATACCATTACAGCCCAAAATACCTCTCCTCAGCTTTTTCAAAGCTTACCAAAATACCATTTACGGAATATCTTACTAACCTTCGTATAAATCACGCAAAGGCCTTGCTTAAATCCGGCAAGACAAATATACAGGAAATTGCTCTTACAAGCGGTTTTTCCGACCCGCAGTACTTTTCCAGAACATTTAAAAATCGATGCGGTGTATCCCCTAAAAATTACCTCACCCGGGAAGAAGTATAATATACGCTACTACAATATGCACGGTTTTTTGCTAATAGTTTCTTACAAAGGACGAACTGCTGTAAGCTTAATTGCTTGCGGCAGTTCTTTTGATTATTTATAATTATAAAATTTTCGTGACATTTATTATTGCATTTTTGTAGTTAAAAATTTGTATAATTGTTGACATTTACTTAAATTTCGACTCCACTTGACCTTAACAACAGTTTATACATTCTAAAGTCATAATCGTATCAATAAGGATTTTCTTACTGTTTTATCCATAAAAATATGCCCCAAAAAATTGTCTAATTTTTGGGGCATATCAGCGTTTTTTTATTATTTTATAAATTATTTATTATACACGCGAATTTCAGGAATTGGGCATGCTGTTGCTACTGCGGCGGCATAAAGTGTGGCATCGGGATGCTTTTGGAAAAGAGAACAAGGTACATTTGCGGTTATTTCACCGTGTAAGACCTTTCTTAATGCTGCTGCATTCCAATCTCTGGGCATGCACATAATAACCTTTTTAGCATTAAAAATCTCTTTCATACCAACTGTTATACACCAATCAGGAATTGCATCAAGGTTTGCTCCGCAATTCATAAATGCATTTATGGTTTTGGTTTCTCTTGTAATCTTAAGCACCCTTGTAGGCCGATTCATAAATTCCTCAACAGAAACATCTTCAGGCTCATTAAAGGCATAATGACCGTTTATACCGACTCCGCCGAAAACCATATCAAGCTTACCATATTCCTTGATTTTATCCATAACAATATGTTCCTTACCGGGTTCGGGAAAAATACGGTTTTCAGGTAGAACATTAAGTTCTTCATCAACCTTGCTGTAAAATGTTCTATCCATACCACCGCGGAAGGAAAGCGGATCGTCACGGTCAATGTATGTATGCTCATCCTTAAGATATTCATCCATATTAATAAAGCAACAGTTTTTAAGCGAAATACGGTATTTGTTCACAAGCTCTGCTATTCTTGCATACGGTCCTAAAGGTCCGTAGGGCACTACCATAATTGTCGGTTCGCCTTTTTCATTGTTAGCCTGAATAACCTCAAGCACATCAATTGCAACCTTCCAATATATATCAACCTCATGTTCACATACATTAAGCTTGATGTTTGAGCCCTTTCCAAGCTCTGACGGCGGAATTAAATTAATGTCTTTCATTTTTTAGTTTCTCCTTACTGAAATTTTTTATATTATGATAAATATCATTAATAAACTCTATATGCTCTTCGGGTGTTTTCGAGCTTTCTCTAAAACTCGGAACACCAAAATGCTTTAATATGATTTCATCTACTTTATCACGATCCGCAAGCTTTTCAAGCAATTTAAAGGCGCGCATATCAATAAGACCCTCGCCAAATATTTTTTGCCTTACCGACTGGTACGCCGTACCGTCGGGCGCAGGATAAACCAAAAATGAACCGCCGGCTCCGGCAAAGCCCCCACAGGGATCAAGCAGCGGATTAAACATTCCCTGACTCATAGGGCCGTAATAGAAATTATATCCCCAATGTAAAAAACCTTTTATATTGTGATAATAAAGCTGAACACCTAACATTCTATTACGTTCCCGTGAAACCTGCAACAAACGGTTGCTCATACCCTGTTGAGAATCCCATCCTATATAATAATGCCATAAATTATCGCACTTACCCAAAAAATTATGAATTGCGTGCGTGCTCACAATCGGCATTTTACAGTAGCCCTTTTCGTAAAAATCGTAAAGCGAAAGAGCGTCACCGAGCATTTCGCCCTCAAGCAAATCAGCAATGGTTGCTTTAGCCGCCGCATATGATTTAATATTGTGCTCCTCGGGCTCATCCGAAATATGGAAAAGAACCTTTCCCGAAAGCTTTTCTTCCTTCATAAGTTGCTTAAAGGCGGTTATATACTCCCTTAAAAAGGCAACATATTTTTTACTTGTTGCTTTAGTATGCCAACCAAAAAGCATCTTATCCTTACCATCAACATCAACAATTATTTTAGGTGCCGCCTTTGCACCCCATTGAGTGAAGAAGTGGGCATGCTCAAAATACTTAATACCGCACCTGCGACATATGTCTATATAGCGTTTCATCAAAGAAAAGTCAAAAACATATTTCCCGTCCCTAAGCTTTATCTTTGTAAGCTGAACAGTCATCCTTTCTTCTCCTACAGGTGTATCAAGTGCGGGAGTAAAGCTTGGAAGCAGGATCATATTCATTCCGTTTCTTGCTGCCTTTTCTACATAATCACTCATTATTTCAAAGTATTTATCTGTAAATACCTCAACATTGTAATAATCACAAAGACAATCATGATGAAACCAGTTAGTATACATTAAGCTTTGAATCGGTAATTTTTCATCTATAACCTCTATTTTTATCTGTGACTCACCGAGAAGCTCGTCAGTATCATTTGAATAAAGTTTAATTTTTACATCATAAACACCGGACTTTACCGTTTTTGCTTTTTCATTTACAGTAATCCAAAGCGCCTGCCAGCTGTCATTGTATGCTTTAAGCATGACCTTTTCGTCTTTTTCATAAGACCTCATACCGGCGTACGAATGCTTTTTAACAATCTGCGGATTAGTTTTTTTAGGCAATAAAATATCGGGATAAAGTCCGACAGGCTCAATTTTTTCCATATTTGCATAGTCGGTATGTAATACAGGAACACAGTTGATATAATAATTGCTCAATTCCAGTTCGGTTTCAAATTTTACATAAAAGAACACATTGGTTTTCGAGACATCGGTGATTTTATATGCCATTTGAAATGAGTACGGCTGATTTTTACACATCAAAGCTTCATTTAATATGTTACCCTGGGGCTCACAATCCGGCTTGATAGGTATCAGCGAATGATACAATCTTGTTTCTATCATTTTTTATTACCTTTCTTACTTGGAATTTAGCAAATTTTTATACCGTCAAAACTACCTTTCCCACATTCTCGCCGCGGTAGAGTATATCGTGAGCCGCCTCGGCCTCAGTAATAGGCAATACCTTGTAAATTGTCGGTTTCACTTCACCTGTTGCTACCTTCGGCCAAACATCGCGCACTAAATCCGCTAATATTTCAGCCTTAACCTCGGGAGTTCTTGAACGCAAGGTACTGCCGATAATCCGGACATTCCTTACATATATGTTTTTAAGATCAATTTCGGTTTTTTGTCCCGCAAGCGCCGCTATCATTATCCAGCGTGCACCGTGGGTCAGGTAATGTATACACTTTCCCATTATTTCTCCGCCCAAGCAGTCGATCGCAACGTCTACGCCGTGACCCTTTTCAAGTTCCTCTTTTAAAACCTCTGAAATATCCTCCTTTGTTGTAACCACAACCCTGTCGGCATTTAAATGCTTGATATTTTCTGCTATTTCCTCTGTAAGTACAGTAGTAATTACCCTTACCCCAAATGCCTTTGCCATAGGTATTATAACGCTTGCAAGACCGCTTGCGCCGGCATTCATAAGAAGTGTGTTACCCTCTTTAATCTTACCTTCAATAAATAGGTTAAGATATGCGGTGGCAAATGCTTCGGGAATAGCCGCCGCCTCTACCATAGAGCAGTTTTGCGGTACGGGCATAAGCATATCGTACTTAACATTAGCATACTGTGCGTAACCGCCACCGCCCAAAAGTGCGCAGACCTTATCCCCTATCTTCCAGTTGGATTTTTCCTTTGCGCCCTCTGAGATTTCAACAATCGTTCCGGCAATTTCAAGTCCCATCCATTCAGGACAACCCGGAGGAGGGGGATAATCCCCTTCTCTTTGCATTAGGTCCGCACGGTTTAATGCCGCCGCCTCGATTTTCACAAGGCAATCGTCATCACCCAAAATCGGATCGGGCGCATCGTCCCATCTTAAACTTCTGTCGTCGTTTACAAGTATTGCTTTCATCTAAAATCTCCTTAAATAGCGCCTAATTTTTCAAGCTCGCGCCTTATTCCTTCCTTAAAGGGCACAAAGTCATCTTTTGTAAGACCTGTTGCTTTAAGAATCTTCGTATTATCAACTTCACGATTATAATTGCGATCGTAAAGCAATGAATCACCCCAACCCTTATGAGTTTTCTTGCGATATTCATTAAGAGAGACCCATTCCACCTTAACACCCAAAAGCTCTGCATAAACATTAGCAACATCTTCCCAGGTCATACGGTGACCTGTTGAAAGCATATAGGTCTCACCCATACACTCTTCCTTAAACATTATATTGGCAATCATTTTGCCCGTATTACCTGCCCATTCAACGCCGGCATATACATTTTTGCAAAGCTCCGGCTGGTAGAGAACTTCACCGTTTTTGGCAATATCCAGCACCTCATGGAAGGTATGTAATACTATATCAAGACGTTTATCCGAAGTATTAATCATTGGGCGTATAATGGTCCAGTTTTTATATTTTGAAACCATACGCAAATATCTTTCGCATCTTGATTTTGACATAGAGTATGCATCGTTTTTAATAAAGGTTTCATCGGTAAATTTACCGATATCAACCAAATCCAAAATTGTAGGTGCTGTTTCGGTAATCGGGTGCTGTGCATCCCCGAGCGCACGAATTGAAGAGAAAAAGATTTCGTGGTCGGTCTTTGGTGCCATTACCATATGAAAATCTATATAATCCTCTGGTACTCTATGATGAAGCAAATCCAGAATACCGTTATAATGCTTATCTGCAAGGAATCCTTTTAAAAAGTCTAAGGTTATATTTGATTTAAAATAACGAAGCTTTTCATTGTCAGAGGTATAATCTTCAAGGCAAATTATATCTACCGAGCATCCCATTTCCAATAATTCCTTTGCAACATATGTACCTATGGTACCGCCGCCGCCTAATAATAATACATTTTTATTCATTAATATCAACTCCACAAGCTTTTAATAATAATTTATAGGTTTTAAATTCATAATCTACAGAATAAGGATTTTCTATTCTTCCCTTTACGGAATCTGCAAAGCATTTAAGCATATCATTAAACCGATTATAATATTCAGATTTTATCTTAGGTTCATAATGCTGCCATCCTTGCCATGCATGAGTTATACGCATTTGAGTATAGAGCCAATCTCTCGGTGCATCCTTCTCAAAGGTCTCAAGCGGTTTAAACTCTATTGTACCCTTTGAGCCGCATATGACAAGCTGTCTTCTCATATAACCGCCTGCCTCACTTGAACAGCTTTTTACAAACGAGACACCGTTTTTGTACCTGAATACCGCCATACCGTAATCCTTTGCGTCAACACCCGAAAAGCCTGTAGCACAGCTCAGCGGTATAATTTCTTCAGGTTCGCCCATTATCAAATGAACCAAATCAACTAAATGACAGCCAAGATAATACAGCATACCACCCGGGAACTGATTAAGCCACTTACGCTTTCCCGGATCATATTCACAGTTCATATGCGCTTCAACACAGTAAACCTCACCGATTTCACCCTTCTTTATTCTATCTAATGCTTCAATAATTTTAGGGTTAAAGCGGTACATATACCCTACATTAAAGGTTAAATTCTTGCGCTTAACTATATCGATAAGTTTTTTGAAGTCATCGTAATCAGGGGATCCGGGCTTATCCATATAAATATGTAAACCTTTTTGAGCTGCCATAATTGCATATTTAGTGAGATAAATATCCTCACATTCAACTATCGCCGCCTCTACACCCGGTAAAGAAAGTGCCTCTTCAACAGTAAAATAAGGTATTTTTCTGTCATCACGGTATTCCTTTATCCTGTCATCCCACTTTTTGCTGTCAAGCTCCTCTTTGGGTACGGCAAAGCCCAAAACCTCAAACACCTCAGTCTGTGCTAATATGCTATTAAAACCCGATGTTCCGTGATCATGCCCTATCCCGATTTGCACGACCTTTAATTTTTCCATTTTTGTCCTCCTTACAATAAGTGAATTTTATCCCGGATTTCACGCTGCTCGACAATTAAAGGCTGTGGATTTGTAGAACCTTCTGCCAATTCACAAACACAAAGACTCATACAGCATCCAAGCACTATTCCCAACCTCCTATGAATCAGGCACTCACCTCCACTCAAAAATAGAAACGGTATATCTGCTTTTTCCTTAAGCAAATTGGTTATTCTGAGATTTTCAATTTGTTGCTCCATGCTATCAGCATGGGTAACAATTTTTGAAATATCTGCACCACGCTTTTTATGCTCAAGCGCAATTTCCAAAACTCTCTCGGCAGAAGTAAAATTATTCACATGGGAAGACATTAAAACCTCTGCACCATGCAAATGTAATTTATTGATAAGCTCTATTTGCTTATTTATTGCCTCTGAGTTATCTGTTATCTCCTCATCGTGTTTACAGTACATATCTCCCATAACATCGCATAATGTCGCTCCATAATCTGCATATAAAAGCAATTCATCAGCAATTTCATCGTAGGTCATATTCTCATTTTGAGATAGCTTGTAATTTGTAACATAAATTGGTTTGCCATTAGCCGCCGCGAAAATAGATTTTATATTTTCTTCAGTATGATACTTACGTGGCAATCCCTCTGTTTGAATACCGAATGCTTCCGCATCCGCATTCAATGCACGCCCGATTTCAGCAATAATGTTATCCGGATTCTGCGTTTGTTTAATCATCACTGTTAAAAGCGGTTTTTCAATTTTTACAAAGCTTGACATTGAAGTTAAACCTCCTCATGCATCAAAAATATTTTATAATCACCATTTGTATATTTTTCGATAAATTTCTTACTGTTTTCAAGGTTATGTGTGCTTGCAGTAGGAATTTTGTGCTTAATATTATAGCTTGAATAGCATTCATCCCCTACAATTACACAATTACTACCGTTATATTTAAACTCAACCACGCAGGAGCCTTTTTGATGACCTCCTATTCTTATTACATTAAGAACACCGTCTACAGTTATGCTTTCTTTAAAAATCTTAACCTTGAATTTTTCAGGTATATACGATTTACCTCTGTCATATTCATCTTTTTGAATGTAAATCGTTGCATTTTTGAAATGATGTACTCCGTCTATATGATCGTGATCTGCATGAGTTATAATAACATCTGTTACATTATCAGGATTTATACCGTAATGAGCGACCGCCTCATCGGGTAACAGATAGTTATTCATCACAAAACCACCCATTGTATCACATCCAGCATCTACTAGTATAATACGCTTATCTGTTTCAATAAGGTAAAATGCAAAAATGATGGGTATTTCTTTTTTTCTGTCTCCGCCTGTATATATAGCAGTTTCGGTTAAAAAAGAATCTGCATATTTAACCTGCTTTACACTTTTTATCATAGTTGCGCTTCAATTTATTTTCTACTCTTAATTACTCTTGCCGGATTGCCTACAGCTACACTGTACGGCGGTATAGGCTTAACTACAACTGCTCCGGAGCCAACAACTGAGCCTTCACCAATGCTGCCCGAATAAAGAATCGAAACATTCATACCAATATAGCTGTCCCTGCCGATTATGACCTTTTCACAATGACCTCCCTGTGTAATTATGTTGCTGCTCGGATCGGAAAAATAATGCGAATAAGGTGTGAGGGTTATGTTTTGTGCCAATAATGCATGATCGCCTATTTCAAGACCCATATGACCGAAAAGTGAGGTGCCCGTTCCTATATAAACACTGTCAGCTATATTTATGTAACCTGTATCATATCTTTCGGTATCAAGATAAACTCTTTGATTAATCCATACATTGTTTCCTATTGTTATTCCACCCGGGCCTCTTGCTATAAGGGTGGCACCGTCCTGTATTTTTACATTATCCCCCACCGAAATATACTGAGGATTTATAATTCTAACGCCAACCCCAATACGAACATTTTCTCCCATACTCTTAAGCTGCGAAGAATAATATTCACACCTGATTTTTTCTGCCTCGGGAGAATCGGTGTTCATTATAATTGCTTTATAGCAATCCTCTTTGTTTTCCATATTCTCGAATGCATTAGTAAAAAAGTTTTCCATTTGAATTTCTCCCTTTTGCTGAAAATTTATAATTTTACAGTTTTAAAGTTCATAGAGTCAAAGGCTTCCACTTCATCAGAATAAATACCAACTCCGATTGCAGCAAGCATCGCCGCTCCAACTGCACCTGCCGATGCTCCGTTTATTACAACAGTTTCTTTTTCCAGTATTTCGGAAACAACTTTGACACATATATTTGAGTTTGTAATTCCACCTACTAAAGCAACTCGATTGCCTGAGAGTCCCAAGGCTTCACATTCAGACAAATTATGCTTTAACAGGCGTGCCGCCGATTCATAAATTGCTCTTGCAATATCATGCTTACTGTATTTACCTGCAATCTTAAAATCGTCTTCATCAAAGTTGAATTTCAAGCCGTTACAACCGTATTCTGATTTGACTATAAGCTCATCAAGCTCTCTATGAGAAATATCGCCAAGGTAAAAATTTCTAAGCTTTTCTATTTTGGGACTTAACGAGGGTATAGACTTCATCACACAATAAGGTGTTTTATTAATCATAAATCTATCAACCAACAAACCCGTTTCAATAGCCTGCATACGACTGTTAATCGGAAAAAACAAAACCCATGATGTTCCGCAGGATACTAATATATCATTAGATGTGAATACACCGGCACCTGTAGCTCCGGAGGGATGATCGAAGCTACCTAATATTACTTTTACATCATTCGATAACCCCAAATATGATGCAACTTCTGGCTTAATTTTGCCTATTACCTTGCCTTTTTGATAAATCGGAGGAAGTTGTTCCCTTATTATTCCAAATTTATTAAGAAGCTTATTGCAATAATCGCCTTTTTCCTGATCAAGAAGATAAAACGGAGTTGCCATAGAATATGATATACCCCAATTTCCCGTCAAGGAATAATTTAAGTATTCAGCTGACATACAAATCATTTTTGCATCGCTGATTATATTTTTTTTGTTTTTTGCAATCCATGGAAAATAAGCTATCGGAAATCCGTTTATAACCGGCCATCCAACCGCTTTATATATTTCTTCACATTCAATTTCGGTATAATATGAAGAAAATTCATCGTTATCAACATTACTTTGCCAACCGATAATGTGTGTGAACGGCTTAAATTCTTTATCAAGAAAAATGAGATTTCCTGACGCACAACAGGAACAAATTCCCGAAATATTGCAATCCGACGGGCACTTATCAGCAAGTTCCTTTATAACGCCAAAACAAACCTGAATAAATTCCATAGGTTCTAAAAGCTTTGCTGATTCTTCACCGTAATAATTAAATTTTCCGCAGGCAGTTGCTAATATTTTGCCGTTTGCGACAAGAAGAACTCCTTTTACAGCCGATGTTCCTATATCAAGACCAATCAAGCAATCCGTATTTTCCACTTACATTACCCCGTCAATAAGTCTTTTTGCATTATTGTACATTATATCCTCTATCTGCGAATCGGAAAGCTTTAAATCAACCGAACAACGCTTTAAAGCCCTTAACTGTTCATATATCATTAATGTGATATTCTTTTCATCGCTTTCTCTTAAATGCGGATCATCCGACACATCACCATACATACCCTTAGGCACAATATTGTAGTACACACCGTTTTCCGTAATTCTGTACATTCGCATTGTCGAAATAGGTAAATCCGACCCATACATAAGGCGTTTTGTTCCGACAGCATCAATACAAGCTTTAATTGCATCATCACACATATTTGCAGTAAAATCAAAATACATATTTTTAGTATTTCTTAGTATTGTAAAGGCATCGCCTATATCCTCTATCGAATACGCGCGACCTATATGTGCTACTATTAGCTTTAAATTTGGATATCTTTGCTCAATTTCCATTAATTGTGCAATATTAACGGCATCTTTAAGGCGTTTTGAACGCGGAATATGAAGCATTACTATCCAACCGTTTTTATCAGCTATCCTAAGATGCTCATGCGGCAAGAAGTCAAAAATGCGTATTTCTCCGGAAGGAATATATGGCGGACAATTTGTAATGTATGGTTTTAATCCTAAAAATCCACCCTTTTTCACCTGTTCCTCAAGATCGTCAGGAGTCATACTGTATTCTGAACGGAAAAGTTTAGGAAAGCCGTACTTCTTTGCTGAAGCATATACATAATCATTACACTGTGTAAGGTTATGCTTTATTCCGCCGAAAACAAGGGGAGTTACCTTATTTTTTGGGAACAAAACTTTAAGCGTATCCATTAAATCCTCCGCTGGAAGCTCATCGGCAACAAGATCTATCCACAGTGAGCCACCGTTAGCCTCACCTTCCGGAATAAAACTGTTTTTCCATATATGTGTATGACAATCGATGAATTCTTTAGGAAGAAAATTTTTAAGCTCAGTTTCGTAAACAGTATTGTCATATTCATTTACATTCAGCTTGTACATTTGTATAACCTCCTACTTAATAACGATGGTTTCAAGCCCTAACAGCTTGCCAAAAAGCTCTATTTCGCTTATACTGGCACCATATACAAATATACTGTGATGAGTTGCTCCATGAATGCTGTATTGTTCTAAAAAGCTTGCACAGTCAATACCTAATTTCATCCATCCACGCATTGAATCACCGAAATTATCATTGTCGTATTCAACTATTTCGCCGGAAGAAATCACCATTTTATAATCTTCCTTACCTCGGCTTATATTGACATATACACCCTTTCCTCCACTCATACGTGTATATCCTACATACGGATATTCTCCAGGTGAATAGTTAACGCCTACTCTCTTAATACACGGCTTAATAGCGGCAATACGGTAATTCATTTCACCCATATGGCTGAAGAATACCGTATTATTTTTCCAATCAGGGCAGAAAATTTCAACAAAGGTTGTTTCGGGATACCCTTTAAGAAAAGCACCTAAAAATGCGGCATTCATTGTGTCGCCTTCACCGGCATATCCGATACCGTTTTCCATTTCCTTACAAGCCTCAATGAACGGCATGGAAGAAAGTCCGGAACTTTCACCCATATTTGAAAAATTAACCGAAAACGCGGTAAGACCGTTTTCTTTTATACACTTTCGAGTTGCTAGGCAAGAACGAACCGATTCGTTATACTCTTCATCGATTATTCCGGCATCCAAATCATATTTCTGAGAATTAAGCTTTTTTTCGTTTTCAATTTCTTCTTCGGTAATCAATGAAGAATAATATTTCATTTGCCCGCCGGTGTATTCGGTTATTTTAATTCCGAACCGATCTTCAAGCTCTTTATACGGCATTTGAATATCGCCCATTCCGTCAAATTTACCGCCTATAAGACCTACTCTTGCCAAAGCCACGGCTTTTGCGGCAACAGCAGCTCTTACAAAACCACAGGCTTTATCTATGCAATCAGAATTATCTAAATGCCCTGCCGCTATAGCATAAAGTTTTCCCCTTCTGGTAAGCATACTGCACATATCCATGACCCCATGTACACCGTGGCAGTACATAATTTCATCAGGGCTTTGGTTATTTGTGAATTCATAGGTTTCGGTCGTGTCAAGCACGATTATCGGAAGATGACTCCCGCTTAAAGCATCAACAGACTCTAAAGAGGGTGAATAAGCAATATGCACCGTAACGATTGCGTCAACTTGATTTTCTTCAAAGTTATTTACCGTTTTTTTAAATTCTTCCGCTAATCTGCAAAATTCCGAACGGATAACTGTGAAACCTTTGTTTTCGAATTTCTCTGCAATTTTTTCATAAAATGCATCCATTCTAACGCGCAAATTCGGTAGTTTATCATCATAAAGCTTTACATAAAGAGGTAATAATCCGATTTTCATTTTTCTCGCCCCTAATCCTATGTTCATTCACCGATAATCATAATCTGTACAGTACGATTTCGGCCCCTTGTTTGATCAAAATCAATGAAGTGAATTCTCCCAAATTCCCCTAAATCGGCAACTCCGTCATCTATAACAACGGTAATACTTCTGCCTATTATTGAGGAACGCAAATGCGCATCGGTATTATGGCATCCAAAATTGTCCTCACCATGTTCCTCCGCAAATTTTAAAGCCTTAGGTCCCGGATGCAAATACATTCCCTCATATCTACAGGTGGGAATTATTTTTTCAAATACGTTTACCAAATCCTGCTGTAAGGTTTCAATACCGGTCATAGACATATCAAATGCACATTCCTGTGTAATAACCGAGCAGGTGGTGTGATGCGAATATACAACTAAAATGCCGTTATTGATTTTTGATTCTTTTACAATTTCCTTTACACTGTCGGTAATATCGTGGAAGGAGACAGAACGGTGATTTGATTCCAATTTTAAAGACTTTTTATATAACATAATTATTCCTCTTTATTTGCATTTTTTAAGATCATCGGCCGCACGCCTTGTTGCAGCTATCATTTCATCTATCATTGCAATCGGATCCTTTGCGTTCATTATGCCCGAAGCCGCACCCGCCGCTTCGCTTCCTGCCATTATAAAATCATAAACTTCTTGACCGCAAGTAATACCTGCCGCCTGCTCCACCATAATTTCGGGGTCTATTTCTTTAATGACGCGTATCGAATCCTTAACGTAAGACATTGGACTCGAACCATTACCACCACCGATTATTTCAGAGGGTTCGGGATTGATAATATCAGGATGCAACTGAGCCATAGCTTTAGCTTCATTTAATGTATCAGCACAAGCAAATACATACATATCGAGTTCTTTTGCACGGTCAATTGTAGCTTTAATTTGTGGCAAAGACATAGGCTTTTCGCAATGATTTACCATAACTCCCACAGCACCTGCGGCTTTAAGTCCTTCAGGTAAAATATCCGCACATCCTCTTCCGGGACGCAAAGTATCCATATATGTAGAAAACACAAATAAGTTCTTTGTGTTTTCTGCAACTCTGCGAACTTCTATGGGAGGGCAGATAAATAAAACATCTATATCATATTTTTCTGCCGCTTTATCTGCCGCAATAGCATATTCAAGCAACTTATCGCCATACACATAGTTTTTAGTACCTACTTCGAAATAAGGGGTTCTTATTTGTCTTTTCATCCCAATCCTCTTATCTTTCCTGTTGAAGAGTGTAATGAACATCATAAGCCTTTTCTTCGTCTGTAAACTTATGTAATGTATTAATAACTTCACCGTTATTCCACTTTCTGTCTTCAACTTCATCGGCAATCCCCATAACGGTTACATTGACCTGCCTGCGGCGCGCCCTCACATGATCCCAATCAACAAAGTATACATGGGCAAATTCGCCGCCGTCCAATTCCCCGTCTTTAATTGTCATAGTTTCACTTCTGCCGAAGAAAACCGAACGCAAATGACCGTCGGTATTCATACTTGTAAAATCTCCGGGTTCATTAACATATCTGCCGAATTTCGAATGTATAGGACCGGGATGCCGATAATCGCCCTCTTCGGTATAATCCGGTATCATCTTTCTCATAATATCAAGAAGGTCGTGCTGTAAATATTCAAGATCAAAGGTATCAATATCGTGTGAGCATTCCTGAACCATGACCGAACAAGTGGTGTGATGAGAAGCAATTGTAACTGTACCGTTTTTAACACCGGATGCCTTTACTATTTCAATAATTTCCTTTGATATATCGTGAAATGTTGGTATCCAACCCCTCGACTGTAGCTCCAATTCTTTTTGAAAAAATTTAAATTCCATTTTTATTCCTCCTGAAAATCAATTTTTGTTTAGCCTTTCACCGACGGCGCCGCCTGGATGTACTAAGGCAAATTGCTCATTTTTAAAATTCGTTTCCTCTATTAGTGCGGTTTGCAACACATGAAAAATTACTGCTAATGCTGTTGATGAGGTGGTTCCCTGACAATTATATTTGTCGGTTTCACGGTTGACAAATTGCTTTATAACAACATCTGCACCTATTGCTAAAGGAGATTCCAAATTTTCCGTAACTGTAATTATTTTAACTTTTTTAGCCTTACAAATATCCATTATCGGCAAAAGCTCTTTTGTTTTTCCGCCGCGCGAAGCAAAAACACAAACATCGCCGTTTTGTAAAAATCCCATGCCACCGTGCACCGCCTCTGCGGGAGATATAAATTTTGCTGGCTTATCAATGCAACACATTAGATGCGCAAAATGCTGACAGATTATTCCGCTGTGCCCGCAGCCCACAGCTCCTATGCGACAGGCATTTTTAAGCAACTCGACCGCCTTTGAAAATACTTCATCATCAAAATAATTAAGCATTTCCTTTATACATTCATACTCGGTTATGTATGCCTGCTTTGCCTGTTTCAAAGCTTCACTTTTCATAATCTAAAAGTCCAAAATGGTTTTGTCGCCATATATAGACTTCCAATCCTTTCTAAAGCCTTCTATTGCAGCATCGGTCATAGGGTGCGATATCAGCAATTTCATTATATCTGCCGATACCGTAACACTATGACAACCAGCCTGAGCACACTTATGTACCTGTTCTGTATTTTTAAAGCTTGCGGCTAAAACCTTGCACGGTAAATCAAATTTTTCAAACTGATTTACTATTTCCGCCACAACAGCAACGCCGTCCCCTGCAATATTATCAAGACGGTTAACATATGGTGCTACAAAATCGGCTCCCGCCTTTGCGGCAATCAGTGCCTGTGCCGGTGTAAAAATTGCAGTCATAAGCACACCTACACCTATCTTTTTCAGTTCCATTGTAGCTTTAAGACCCTCTTCTCCAATCGGGATTTTTACATAAAAGTTTTTGCCTAATTTCTTCTTTAAAAGCATTGCTTCCTCAACAATTTTTGAAGCTTCACTCTGTACTGTCTGGACAAAAAGCGCTTTTTGATCCCCTATTATAGAGCGTATTTCTTCTGTAAGCCTCCAAAATTCAGTATTTTCCTTTGCAATTATCGAAGGATTAGTCGTAACCCCCCATAAAGGATAAAACTCATTACAGTGTCTAATTGCATCTAAATCAGCTGTATCTAATACATATAACATAAAAATTCACCTTTGAGTAATATAAAAAGTATAAATTGAAAACTTATTTTTCATCTTTCATACCATATTCAATTATTTGCTGATCCTTCTCCCAAGCATTTCTGTGAACTTCGTAAACTGCATCGGGAATTTCGGGCTCACCCTTTGAATATGGACAAAGAAGTTGATCACCTGCAATCTTCGGGTCAGTGCATCTGTTATCGTTTCTGTATTCTTCCCTTACATTGGGATCACGTAAATCTGGTATTTTTGTGGGTACACCACCGTTAAGAACCGAAATATATCCAAAGAAGCCACACATCCACATATCAAGTGCCTCATATACATCAACTATATCGGCATCCTTATCACCGGCAACATAATCAAAAGCATTATGCAAACAGTAAAAATCGCTTCCCCCGTGACCGTGCTTTTTGGCAATATCCGAATAAGGATATTCCGGAATATAGGTTTTAATATCCTTATGATATGTACTGAGCTCGCGTGGGTCTAAATTTGTATAAATACGGGATACATCCGATTGCCCGGCATCCTCTCTGGCGGACTCAATTCTTCCTTTAGAGCCGTATACCGTATACCAAATTGAATTTTTAGAGCAGCCGACACCGTGCAAACTTTTTATTATCGCGCCGTTTTCAAGCGTTACCATTTCCACCGCCGTGTGACCTGCCGCAGCTCCCATACGAGCCATACGTGCATTAAATGGACATTCAAACCCTGTAACGCTTATCGGTCTCATTCCTGTTATATGTAATAAAGGACCTACGGAGTGGGTACAATAGAAGAAAGCGCTCATTCTGTTTCGCCAATGATTACGATCTCCGTGCGTAAGTTTATACCAACCCGGCTCGCAATTATGCAAATACTCGCCTTCTCCGTATTCAAATTCTCCGAGTTCTCCTGCCTGATATTTAAGTCTCATTTCATGCGGGGCATTCATAAAGCAATAATTTTCGGCATAACAATATTTTTTCCCCGTTCTTTCAATGCATTCTATAAGTTGCACCGCTTGCGCCATGGTTTGAACGGGCAAAACTTCACTTATAACATGCTTACCCGCTTCCATTGCTTTTATTGCAAACGGGGCATGCTCCGTGGCATAATTAGCCAGTACAACAACGTCCATATCATGTTCAAGGAAAAGGTCATAATCGGTATAATATGTAATATCGGAAGACTTGAGCTTTTCGCTTTCTTTTTTTAAACCTTCCTCCCATTTATCACAAATGGCAACAACCTCGGCATTGTCGGCATCCTGGCAGTATTTACCTATCATACTGCCGCGGCCCACACCGATAACTCCTACCCTGACTTTTGACATTTTGTCATCAACCTCTTTTCCTCAAGCAAAACAATAAAAACCATTCAACACCGTTATGCTATTATTGAAATTGCTCGATATTCTTTATGTTTTTACAAATCAATTATACACTTTCACAAAATAACAATAAATGCAATATATCCACATGTATTTGTATTTTTTCCATATATGTTTTGACTTAACCAAAAATGTATGATATGATAAATTAACACAAAAGTTAGGAAGTTAGGGGGTGCGGACATATTCTTGGACTCCAAAAGGAGTAGACAAATATGTACACGAAAGAGCAAATTGAAACTGCATTAAAGGAATTTGAACGATTAGGTTCTGTACAAGCAACGATTACATTATTAGGTTATCCGTCAGGCAGTTCTTTGTATAAATGGTATGAATGAAAGCTCGCTAATAAAAAAAATTATCACGGTTCTCCCCAAAAACCGTATAATGTTGAACATAGATATATAAATTCTGCCGAGCATCCTCGTTATCCTGATACAAATTTAAAATTAGAGGCAATAAAACGTTGCTTTTCTCTTGGCGAAAATGTAGAATATGTATCAAGAGAAATAGGTTACAGCCGCATGAGCATATATAAATGGTATCGGCAATATAAAAAGTATGGAGTGTCCGGACTGATGTCGTCCAAGAAACAAATCAAACGAGAAAATATAGACTTTAATGCAGAATCCGCACCGGCTCAAGACATTGCTGAGCTACAGGAGCAAATAAAGCAACTGCAAATGGAAGTTGATGTATTAAAAGAAGCGTTAAATCTGTTAAAAAAAGACCCCGGCATCAATATAACGGAACTGAAAAACCGTGAAAAAGCAGTGGTTATTGATGCCATGAAGGACAAGTATTCACTGCCGCAGTTATTAAAACTCTTACAAATATCAAAGAGCAGTTTCTACTATCAGAAAAAGGCAATGAAAAAGCCGGATAAATACTATGAATTACGCATTAATATAATACAGTTCTTTAAAGAAAACAGAAACTGTTATGGATATAGGCGTATTCACAGCGAACTTAAGAAAACCGGAATCGCTGTTTCTGAGAAAATCGTCCGCCGTATTATGAAAGCGGAAAAATTAACAGTACCGGAAAAACGCATGAAAAAATATAATTCATATAAAGGTGAAATCACACCCGAAGCAGCTAATTTATTGAATAGAGATTTTTATGCAGACCAGCCTAATATAAAGTGGCTTACGGATATAACCGAATTTGCAATTCCCGCAGGAAAAGTATACCTTTCTCCTGTTATTGACTGTTTTGACGGCATGATTGTAAGCTGGAACGTAGGAACAGCACCGGATTCCCTTTTAGTGAACAAAATGCTTGAAGTCGCAATTAGCACCCTTTCTCCGTCAGAACATCCCATAGTACATACCGACAGAGGAAGCCACTATAGATGGCCGGGCCGGATAGACCGAATGAACACTGCGGGTTTAACTCGTTCAATGTCAAAGAAAGGCTGTTCTCCCGACAATGCAGCTTGTGAAGGATTCTTCGGCAGATTAAAGAATGGGATGTTTTATGGGCGCTCATGGATTGATGTTTCAATTAACAGTTTTATAGATGAAATTAATAATTATATCATCCGGTATAACACCAAACGTATTAAACAATCTCTGGGATATATGAGCCCGGTAGAGTACAGACATAGTCTTGGATTAGCTGTTTAAACAGTCCAAGAATATGTCTGCACCCCCGAACCGAGATATTTAAAATCTTTATTTTTTACTGTTTTCAATTGCTTCATCAATAAGTTTATTAAGTTGCTTTGCTTGTGATGATGAAGTTATTGCACCAACAATTGGTTGACCTACAATATTTCCGTTTTTATCAACTACATATGTTGTTGGATATGAATAAAGACCTGAAGCAAATTTACCGGCCTTACTGTTTGAATCAAACCAAATATTTTTGTAGGTAATACCTTTTTTAGTCAAAACATTCTTAGCCTCAGATATAGCAGTCTTGTCACCGTCAAGAGTAAATGAGTTAATACCTATAACGGTACCACCTTTTTCTGCAAGTTCTTTATTAAGCTTTTCCAAATCGCCAAGTTCACCTACACAAGGATTACAAGTAGTAAACCAAAAATTAATAACAGTTACATTGTTAGATGAGAAGATGTCATCACTGTTAACATCATTTCCGTCAAGGTCCTTACCCTTAAAGCTTGGAAACTTAGTAAGTTCGCTATTGTCACTTACCATACCTGCACTTTCAGCGTCAATACTTTCACCCTCGCTCGGCTTACTGCCACAGCCCGGATATTTTTGTTCTAAAATTGTGAGTTTACCCTCAATTTCTTTAATTTGATTTGCACCGTCTTTAAGAATTTTCAACTCATCTGCAGTAAAGTTATCTTTACCGTTTTCAATAGTATTGAGCAAAAAGTCGCCATAATTTGTTCCGTCTTCAATCATAGGAGTGTCCTTATTTGCTGACATAAACACTTTTTCCCAAAGCTGTGAATTACTTGTAAAAATTTCATTTTCTTTTTGCATAAGCTTTTGATAAAGTGCAGTTGCGTCATCTAAATTGCTTGGTTCACTTCCCATTAAATTTGAAATATCAGCAGTATTACTTGACTGAGATTTGTCGTTATTTTTAGTTGTTGAACAAGCAACAAGGCTAAACATAAGCACTAAAACCATAAGTATAGTTAATATTTTTGATTTTTTCATAATTATTATTCCTCCGTTGTTATATCTTTTTTGTTATTTGTTTTAATACCTGTTTTATTATTTTCTTTTACAGTGTTGCAAAGATTTTTTTCAGGCATACCAAATCCGTAGTGAAAGCTTAGTGCATCAGTAGGACAAGCAGTTATACACTTACCACAACGAATACACTCAGTGCTGTTTGGTGTTTTTATTACATCAACATCCATTTTACACGCTCTTGCACATTTGCCACAAGACACGCATTTATGCTCATCAACCTTTATTCCAAGCAACGACACCTTGTTCATCAATGCATAAAAAGCACCGAGTGGACAAATCCACTTGCAAAACGGACGATAGAAAACCACACTCAGTACAACTACAATAATCAAAATAATAAGCTTTTGAATAAATTTATTTCCTAAAGCCGAGCGTATACCCTCATCAATAGCAGACAATGGAATTGCACCCTCAAGCACACCCTGTGGGCATATATATTTACAAAAGAACGGGTCGCCCATTCCAACATCATTAACCACAAGTACAGGTAGCAATACAACCGTCAACAGCAAGATGATATATTTTAAATATGTTAAAGGCTTTAGTTTTTTTGTTGAAAGTTTTTTACACGGTATTTTATTAAGCAAATCTTGAATCCAACCAAACGGACACAAAAAGCCACAAATAAATCGACCAAGCAACACGCCAAGCAAAATTAAAAATCCTGTTACATAATAGGAAAACTTAAATTTTGATGAGCCTACAACAGCCTGAAACGAGCCGATTGGACACGCACCTGACGCAGCAGGACAAGAGTAGCAATTTAGCCCCGGTACGCACACAGCCTTGCCGTTGCCCTGATATATTCCGCCTCTTAAAAAATTAGGTAAATGAATATTTGTCAAAAGCGTTGCGCCTGCCTGAATACAAGTACGAAAACGGCTTACAAGCTTTGAAACATTCTTTTTTCTTTTATCCAATTCCAATACACTCCAAGCATAATCTTATTGCTTTGCTAAGCACAGTGTCTGCCTCACCACGCATTGCTCCATAGCACAGCATAACCACTCCGGCAACAAGGAAACCGATTTGATATATTGCTTTTTTTACTTTGAACAATTTAACCACTCCCTTCATTTTTTGCCTTATTATATCACGAACGATATAAAATCCTTGTTAAGAAAGAAATTTAACAAAGATTTTATTTTTTTGTGTTATAATCTATAATAAAGATATTTTACCGATAATACAAGTGATAGGAGATATTTATGCATATTTTAGTTGTTGAAGACGAGGTTGCTCTTTGTGACACAATCGTAAGAAGTCTTAAGCGTCTTGCTTACAGTGTTGATTATTGCTATGACGGTCAAAAGGCATTAGATATGCTTAATGTTGAAAGTTTCGACCTTGTTGTGCTCGATTTAAACCTACCTAATGTTGACGGAATGACAGTATTGAAAACTCTGAGGCAAACAGACATTGACACAAAGGTTTTAATTTTATCGGCCCGTTGTGAGGTTGCAGACAAGGTCTTAGGATTAGATGAAGGTGCAAATGATTATTTAACAAAACCATTTCACTTAGATGAGCTTTCGGCAAGAATACGAAACCTTACCCTTAGAAAGTTCACTCAAAACGATATTGTTTTAAAATGTTCAAATCTTTCATTTAACACAAAAACACGCAAAGCAGATGTAAATGATGAAGAATTATCTTTAACTCGCAAGGAAACAGGAATACTTGAATATCTAATGTTAAATCAAGGCAGACCTGTAAGTCAAGAGGAGTTGATTGAACACGTATGGGACAGCAGTGTTGACAATTTCAGCAACTCAATAAGAGTTCACATTTCATCATTAAGAAAAAAGCTTCGTAATGCATTAGGCTATGACCCTATTCACAACCGTATAAGCGAGGGTTATGTAATGGAGGAGAAAAAATGAAAAAACTTTCTTTACAATGGCGAATAACCTTAATGACCACAGTTTTAATTTGCATAACTTGTGTGCTAATGAATTGTTTAATCGGTTATTCAGGCAAACGACATATGGATTCAATAGGCAACGGAATATCAGCATATAGTGAAATTGATAAAGGAAAACCGAGTTCATTTAATCCGGAAAATGAAAATCTCGACCGTGAGCTTACCATTATTATCAGTGGTGCACAAGCTTCATTCAATACTACTAATTGGTACATAACAATTGCCGTAAGCGTACTTGGTGGTATACTTGCATATTTTGTCAGTGGTCGTGCTTTAAAGTCGCTAAAAAGTTTTGCCTCTCAAGTAGAGAATGTACAGCCCAACAATTTGGCAGATGTGAAAATAAGCGACGATGTTTTGCCTGAATTTAAACAGTTTTGTCAATCATTTAACAATATGCTTGACCGACTCGACAACGGTTTTACTGCTCAACGGCAATTCACAGGAAATGCAGCGCACGAGTTAAGAACACCACTTGCCTTAACTCAAGCACAAATTGAACTTTTTTCTGTTGAGCACCCAAATATGAGCAACGATACAGCAGAATTTCTTGCACTGCTACAAGAGCAAAACGAAAGAATGTCACAAATGACAAAAACTCTGCTTGAAATGAGTGAGCTTCGTACAGTTGAGTGCAAAGATACAATAGAAATTGCCCCTATGATTGAAGAAATATTTACCGACCTTGCTCCCCTTGCAGAAAAAAAGAATATTCGCCTTGAATACAACGGCAATGGTATGATGATAGGCAGTGACACCTTAATTTATCGTTTATTATTTAATTTAACTGAAAACGCAATACGCTACAACAGAGAAAACGCTTCTGTAATTATAACTGTTGACGAAAAGAATAATCAGCTTTATATACGAGTTAAAGATAACGGTTATGGTATACCCGAGCAGTACAGAGAAAGTATCTTTCAACCATTTTTCCGTGTTGATAAATCTCGTAGCAGAGCATACGGCGGTGTAGGTCTTGGACTATCACTTGTATGGGAAATTGTACTTTTGCACAACGGTACGGTAAAAGCTGAAAAAAGCGACAAAAATGGAACAGTAATGCTTGTAACACTTCCAAAAAAACAAATAAATAATTGATTATTAAGTTTTATATAAATGTTTTAGATAAATTTGATATAAATATTATTTGTTACTTAATGAGTCTTTTAGTTGGAATTTATTATTGAAATAGCAATTTAAAGTTAGAAAGATTATTTTTTCAATTGGCGATTTCTAATTCAATTATATATTAAATATAATGAGAGCTATCGGACTTGTTCATAAGAGACGGGGGTGCGGACAGCGTAGTTTGGTCTTCAAGTAACACAGCAATTGCGCAGGTTGATTCCGCAACCGGAAAGGTAACGGCAATAGCACCCGGCACTGCAGTTATAACGGCAAAAGCAGGCAGCAAATCGGCAACCTGTAATGTTAAAGTAACATGTGCGCACAGTTTAACAACAATTCCCCAGCACAAAAAATAATATGCCAAAAATTAAAGCAAGCGCAAAAGTAAAATAAGCAGACAAAAAAGCAAGCCCCTTGAGGGCGGCTTGAAAAATATGTGATTAGAAAACTTTTCAGAGCCGTTTTAGGGGCTGTGTCTGTAAAAATTTTATAGGACTTATTTGAGCTTCCGCTTAGCCGGATGCCTTGACTTTTGAACAGTTTCTCGGCATTTCCTAATGGTACGGATGTTCATAAGGGATTTAATAACAACGCCGGAGCGTACAATCATATTCACCCAAACGCACATTTTCAAAAAGTCCTCTTTTGCGGTACAATGTACTTGCAAAGGAGGATTTTACTATGAAAGAACAAAAACGATTTTTGGAATTATCGGAATTTGAGTGGCGGTTGCTTATCAAGTGCTTAAATGAAGCACGGTTGTTATTTCTCGACAACGGTAATCCCGTTGAGGATATAGACGAACTTTTGGTAAAAGCATTTAAAATGAAGCATAAGAAAGTGAAAATTTGACTATGGAAAAATATAAATATGACGAAAGCAACGGACTTTGGTATGAACTGCAGGGTGATTATTATTTGCCGTGTCTGAAATTGCCGGAAGAAAAACACCAACCTATCGGAATATGGGGACAGCGCCATCACGAATATCTCCGCCGTAACAAACGAATTATTTTGTCAAGCTTGCAAATTAGCGGTGAGTTAACCAGTTATCTTGCCGACATTGACCAACAGGCGGAGGAAATGTTTGAGCGCCTGGTAAAACAGATGGCTGCAGCAGAGGGCGTTACCGAACGCTTAAAATCTGACAATCAAATGGTCTGGGTCAGGAAGATGAATAACATACGAAGTCTGGCATCGGAAATTGTGAACAACAAAATTGTCTTTAGATAAGGACAAATAGGCGGAATAATTCTTTGTTGAAAGTGATTGTGCAAAATCTGGTTCGGGGGTGCGGAAATCTATCTTTAATATACTCTGCAAACATTTTCTGTGTTAGTTTTAAAAATTTTTTCCTTCTGTGATATTTTCATTTTTAAGAAATTTTTCACATTCAACCAGTGGGAGGATCTTTGAAAAATAAAATCCCTGCATCATATCACAATTTATTTTGTCGAGAAAATCTGCTTGTTCCAAATTTTCAACTCCCTCACAAAGAATCTTTGCGCCGGACTCATGCACAAGTGTTATTATATTTGAAAGCATAGTTCGCCGCCTTTCAGATGTGCAAGAGGCAATAAATTCTCCATCGATTTTTACTAAATCAATTTCATTATCATATAAGTCGGCAAAAGACGAAAATCCCGCTCCCATATCGTCAATCGCTATTTTAAAGCCTGCTCTGCGGCATTTGCTGATATTTTCCGAAACCGCCTTTGAATTCTCAGCAATTGAATCTTCGATAATTTCAAGAACGAGTCGACTGCGTTCAAATTTGTAAGCGGATGAAATTTCGGATATGCGGTCGAAAAAATCATTTTGACTGAGCGAAGTCCTTGTGAAATTGCAGGTTAAAAAAAGTTGCTTATACGGTTCAGCACACCAAGCCTCAAGTTGTCGGCATACAGCAGAAAACATTTTGTAATCGTGTGCTATTATTTGTTCGGTTTCTTTCAAAATATCAATGTATTCGTGTGGGCGCAATATACCGTATTCTCTATTTTGCCAACGTGACAGAGCCTCCGCACCGCAAATTTTTCCGGATTTATTTTCATTGATAAACTGTAAATACACCCGGAATTCGCCATCGGTAACCGCTTTGGCAACATCCTTTCGCAATTTTTCCTGTCTTCTGCTTTGTGTCAAGTGGTTTTCACAGGTTATCACTGCAGAAGTATTGCTCCTTAGAGCTGCAAAATAACCCTGCTTTGCATTATAAAATGCAGTTTCGGCATTGCAATCAGGATGTTCGCAAAGCCTTGAGACTCCTGCTCTGAAAGCATTTGCCATATTTGGATAAAATTCCTGCAAATATAGGTTTAAGCTGTCAACAACCTCGAACATTTTGCTTGCACATTCTTTTTCTGTAGGTGCCTGAATAAGCATTACAAAAACTCCGTCATTTATTCTTGCCAAGTATTCGGCAGAGGCAATTTTTGAATTTAATTGTGCAGCAGCGTACCTCTCAATTTCTTTAATTGTTTTTTCTCCGCATTCAATGCTTATTTTTTCAACTTCACATGCCAAATAAACAACCGCATAAAGATTTTTTGATTGACGGGATAGCAGTTTCTCAAAGGCATAATTATAATATTCTGCATTGCCTATACCCGTCAATTCGTCAATCATCGAATCTTGATTGCTGTGTTTTTTTCTTTTGACTGCAACGATGGCAATAATACCGCAAATGACAATAAGAAAAGAAATTGACGAAATTATTATTTTTATTAAACGGTCTTTGTTATTCAACTCAGGATCATTACTTGAATTGGCAAGTAAAAATCCCATTTTTTCTTCTTCGGATATTTCCGAAAAAGCATTTTTTATTTTCCCGATAAGTTCGGGAGAAGTGATTTCGGTAAAGCCTATGCAATAAGTTGTATTTTCCCCTTTAGAATAAAACTTTAAAACCGGCAGCAGTTCATTCACTTTGCACTCGTTCTGTTTATCGGAGAGTACTGTCAACAATTCAACCTGATTGTTGCGGGAAAGCTCTTTTTGCCGATTTTCGAAAGAAGCTGAAATATAGGTAAATGAAATGCCTGTTTTTTCGGATACAACCTTCAGCATATCGGGAAAAACACCGCAAAAAGCTTTATCTTCCTTACTGTAATATTCAAGCGGATATGTATTGGGATTTCCGGCAACATAAACGGTGTCCGCCTCACCGCTGTCGTTTGGTACTGTATAAACAGCGGCATAAACAGGCAACCCGATATTCAATATCATCGCAATAGAAAAAATGCATATAATTAAGCTTTTATAAAATTTTCGGCAATCATTCATACCCTTGCTCCGTCCGCAAATCCGAAATTCTTTTTTCGGCCGAATTTAGCTGTTCTTTAACTTCCTCAAGCACTGAAACGGTCGCTTTGCGAATTTCTTCAATTTGGTTTTCCAATTCGATTGACCTTTTGTCGGATAATTCAAATTTTTTCTGTAATTCATCGTTAATTCTTTTAAGATCGGTGTTTTCTTGATTTAAACGGGAATTATAATCATTCAGTTCCTCATTCTTTTTATTCAGTTCCTCTAATATATCTTTCTGCTCTTTGATTTTTTGCGCTTCCTTTTGTTCATAGATATAGTTTAACTGTGAAATGTATTCGCAAACATCGTTTTTATTAAATCCGAACAATGCGGTTCTTAAATCCTTAAGTTCCATATATTTCTCTCCTCTTATTTAAAGTTAATTTTTTTGCGTTCAATTCGACCCCATTGCAGTTTTTTCTTGCGATAACCGAAAAAAGCCGTTGCCCTGACCCAAGCCAAAACAAACCTAAGACATGTAATTTCGAAAATACACAAAAGGCAGGCTTTAACTGCGTCTGAAAATGTCACTTTCAGATCCGAAGTGTAAATTCTTGAAAAAAACGCCGTAAGCGACAACACACTCCCAAATACTGCATAAATAAGAAAAAACAGGACCATAAACGGAATATTAATCAAATCTATCGCAAAAGCCAAAAGCATTGTCAGAACCCCAAATATTTCTATAATAGGCGAAAGTAATTCATAAATCAAAAAGTATAAATACGAAATATAACCTACCGCACCGAATTTGGGGTTGAAAAGCATTTTTCTGTGTTTAATCATACTTTGAAACAGTCCAAGGTGCCAACGCTTGCGTTGTTTTTTCAGATCGCTCAGTTTTTCCGGAGCCTGCGTCCAGCAAATGGCGTCGGTAGCATAGCAGATAGTGTATTTCATATTGTTGACCGTACAGTATTCATGCAGCTTTACCACAAGCTCCATATCCTCGCCCATTGTCTTATTGTTGTATCCGCCGGCGGCAATTACAATATCCTTTTTAAACAAACCGAATGCACCCGAAATAATAAGCGAGCCGTTGAATTTATCAAACATAATGCGTGATGCTAAAAATGACCGATCATATTCAAGCACTTGCATACAAGCGATGATATTTTTTGGAAGTTGATATTTTTTCACTCTGCAATTTTCAAGTTCAACATCGTTTGACAGCCTTATCAAACCTCCGACCGCAACAACATTCGGTTTTTCTAAAATAGGCTGAGAGATATTTTTAAGTGAATCATACTGAAGTACCGAGTCTGCATCTATACAGATAAAATAAGGGTAATTAGCGGCGTTTATACCCATATTCAGCGCATCGGCTTTTCCGCCGTTTTTCTTTCGGATAACAGTAAGCGGCACACGGGTATCCCTTGTTTCATAAATAAATTCCTCGGGCTGACATTCGATTTGTCTGCGAATCGGGCGTGAGACACGGTGCATTGAAAATGCGTCTATAACCTTTTTTGCGGTTTCATCGCGCGAGCCGTCATCAACCACAATGATTTCGTAAGACCGATAATCAAGCTCCAGCAGAGACTTAACCGTTTCCACTACGGTTATTTCTTCGTTATAAGCAGGGACCACAATGGTAATCGGTACAAAATAATCGTTCGGGAAAAAATTTTTAAGGCGTTTTCGGCGATGTGTTTTGTAAAGCTCGGAAGAGCCTACCAAAACAGACAGAAACAAAAAAGTTGAATAACCAATCATATAAATAATAAAAAACACACCGACGGCTTTTAGGAATATATCTATTGCTTCTATCATATATGAATCGCCTCCTTTTCCCCCGAATAATCTCGTTGCAGACAATACCTGATAATTTCCGAAGCATAACGGTCGTTTCCGTCAATAATATCGCTTAATTCCGAATATGTAATTCCGAGCTTTTTTAAGCTTTCCGCCGAATTGAGCCGTACATACCAGTTTCGGCTGTACAGATTTTTCTTTAAAATATGTACGGTGTTTTCACACGGATATGAACCGAGAGCGGTTGAAGCAATAGCAGCATATTCCCACTTTTGCTCTGAATTCTCCTCGGCGAAATCACACAGCGACTCATACGCTTTTGAAAACGGATATTTTCCGAGATACCGGATTGCCGCATAGCGTATTTCATCATTCAAATCCTCGTTTATCAAAAGCGATAATGCAAACTTTTGGTACTCACTGCCTGAAAAGCGCAAATAATCAAGTAATGTCACTTGCATTCCTGCTGAAAAATCAAAGAATTTTTCAACGATTTTTTTGCCCAAAGTATTACCGCTGCCGGCAAAATTCAAAAGACCGTCGGATAACAACTTTCGGTGATAGAATAAATCACTTCGGTCAATTATTTTAAGAGCTTTTATAATACAGTCAACATCGCCCGTAGTGTAAAGCGCCTGCATAGCATTTTCACGGCAGTAAATGCTCGGTTCGTTCAAAAGCTCAAGTAAAGCCCCCTCAAGGCTGTAAAAGGAACGGTATGCAATTACTCGGTATTTTTTTATAATATAGGGGAAATAGGCGGCTTCAATTCTGTTTCGTTTCATATAATATGCCATAAGCGATATGAAAACCTCGTCAAGACTACGTAAATAGTTACGGATTTCCTGTGGGTGGCTTATATATTCGGCTTCCAGCATTTTGTCAAAGGCTATCATATTTCCGACTTTTCGTAATTTTCGGCTCAGATACAACTTATGTTTTTTGTTGACAGCGGAGTTCGCTTCCGCCGCTTCAAGCTGAAGCATAACCTCATAACGCAGATTTTTGCTGACCTTTTCTGTCTTTCGTTCGTTTTTGCGAAATAAAATCGCAGTGACTATATTGAAAACAATCATTGCTCCGCATACAAACAAATAGACATACAGCATTATTTCTACTCTCACGGCGACACCTCTTTATTCCAATAACTTTGTAATGCATAATAGGAGCTCTTAAGCCTTTCGTGATAAGTTACTTTGTTTCCCCACCCCTTCAGTTCAAAGGATGAAAGATGGCAGCGGTTACTGCTTTCGGTCATAATTCCAATATTCATTTTATTGATATTTATAAATTTAATTCCGTAATTTCCGCTGTAATAATCATCGAGGATTTCCATTTTAGACGGATCGGAGAAATTAAGCAGCTGCCACGGCAATTTCACTTCTATATAATCTCCGCTTTGGGCAAAATCGGCAAGCGAGTCAAAGTCGGCAGAATCCGGGTTGGCGTTTCCGTATCTCAGCTTTCCGGTTTCAAATGAAGGCTCACCGAAATTAAAGAGATTACTGTGTCGCTGTTCTTCCGTGACATTGAAAATTTCAAGGATCATATCAATATTTACAAATTTTGAGGAGTTCTTATCGGGAACATTATCAACAAGATAGGTATCAAAGCCTTTAAGATTTTGCGAATAGGTAGATCGCAGTACTTCATATCGTTCCTGAACCATAAGCCGACTGTTGTCTTTCCCATTGATTACAAGGACAAAATCCGCTGCCTTATCAAACTTCAAGCCAAAGTTCTCACAGTAATTACTGCCGGATTTCGGTGTGGTATCAATAGGAATAAATATTTTGTCATTTTCAAAATCAAGGTTTTTCTTATAGATTAGAAAATACATAAACCGCTCATCATAACGGATACTTACAGACATATCTCCCGATTGTACTACAGGCTTTTCTCCCGACCATTCCGAAATATCTCCGTCTGCATAACAAACGGATTTTTCTTTCCCGGGGTCAAAGGAAAGAAGTCCGAAATACTGCTCGTTTGTTTGATAATCCGACCAATAAGGATTTCGGGTTAAATTTACGGCATACATAGTATTCCAAGTGCGCTTGAACCATTCGTCTTGCCATGAAAACACGCAAGAACCCGCACATCCTGCAGCCATTATATCTTCATAGCACCGAATAAGCGCCTGTCCTTGATCCTTTTCGGACATATTGCCTTGATTTCGGTTCGTGTTTAAATCTCTGTGTGCCATTCCTCTGCCTGTTGAAACACCGAATTCAGAAATTACTACGGGAATTGTATGGTGCGAGGTAAGCATATTTAAGTATGCTCGGTAGGTATTTAATTCTTCACCGTCATAAAACTGAGTTTTGTCGGTGATACCCGAAAAGCTCCAATCGTCGGTCCAATTAAGATAATCGGGATAGTAAGGATAAACATGATATGAGGCAAATTGTCCTGTAAGCAACTTGTCGGTTGTTTTAATATGCTCAACATCCACATAGGCGCATTTCATATATAAGTTTTTTACAGTTTCGGGATATTTAAAAGGATCGGTTGTCGGCCAATTTGAAAAGGCAATCAGCTTTTGCGTTTTATAGCGTTTTGTTTCATAATCTATCAAATGATTTCCAAGCTTGCACAAAAGCGTTTCAAAAACCGAGGCATTTTCTGCCGTATAAAGATATTCTCCTTTAAAGGACGTATACTCCGTCATATTCTTATAGGTTTCATCTGTATAGGCTACCGTAATATCGTCCCATTCAACACCGAGAATATAGCCGATAACCCACTCTGAAACATCCTTGCGGTATGTTCCGTGACCGGCGCTGGCAACGCGCCCTAAGGAAAGCTTTTTCTTTCCGTGAATAACATCAATCATGGTAATGCTGTCACGGGAAAAGGTGGTGTAAAAGTCTTTATCATAAGCGTCTCTGTGGGAATTCTGAACATAATCGTTTACCCACACTCCGTGAATCATATAAAGAGGATCCGGATTTTGATAGTTATATTCATAAAATGCGTTATAAAAGGTATCGTTCTGAATGGTGTAAACACGAATAGTGTTAGCACCCATTTCTTTTATATATTTAAACCATCTCTTATAGGTTTCTTTGTCTATGCTGAAATCCGTAGACCATTCACCCGGCTCGCCCGAGCCTAAGTTAACGCCTTTTATTTCAAATTCATTATATCCTTTTCCGCTGTTAAGCAGAATTTTGTTTTCCTTTGTTTTTACAAAGGTTTTCACTTCTTTTGAAGGGTTAAGATCGATATATACTCCTAAACGGTAGTAAGCGGCATCAACACCGACAAATAAAAGAGCAATACATAAAACAATAATAATAAATTTTTTCATATATGCTCCTTTCTAATCTGTTACCTCGGTGTATTTCTTGATTTTTGATGACGCACTGTATTGTTTAAGTGTTTCAATGTTATCGTCAAGCCAAGCTGTACGCACACTGAAAAATGTTTTTAGCTGCGTTACTGCCTCGTTATACGAATGAAGATTTCTGCCTTCGGGTTCAAGAAGAGTATCGTCGCTAAAAGACGAAGCCCATCGTTTGTTGTTCCGTTCTATTGCCGGTCCTAAAAATTCGGTAACCCCGTCAATATATTCTTCTAAATATTTATCGCTGAATACAGTTTTTCGTAAAGACCGATATTTGCTTATAACACTTTCAACAAAATCTTCATCTTTCATCAGCATACCGAACCATAATTTGTTTTGAATTTCAAAATGCTGTACCGTCATAACGCTTTGTTCTTGATAATTGTCACAAGCATTATTAAAGTCCCAAACGCACATCTTGTATTTTCCGCTTGTATCCTTATAAATATAGGTGGAATAAGATCCGGCGTCATAGTTTACAACAAGCTCGTGAATGATAAAATACGAGACGAACGAATCAACATCACTATAATTTTTATAGCCGTATTTTTTGTTGTTGAAATCATATGAATAAAGCGCCTTTTCAAAGCGTGAGAAGTCGGTTTCAATAGATCTTTTAAGCGTTTCGTTCAGTTTCTGCTGTCCGGGATATTCAACCTCTAATTTTAAATCCCTGTCTGCTCTTAGAGTATATTCAGTCAGGTTATTTACACGGTCTGCTTCAATGTCGTTTTGTCGGTCTAACCTTAAAAGGTAACCGGTGTAGGTATTATCCTTAGCGTCAACCGACATATTAAGCCTTGCACCGTCTTTGCCTGCTGTAATCAGCTCAGTCAAAACATATACTCCCTCATATTCGCCGTTGATAACAACCTCACAAAAACGCACATTCGGCGCATAGTCCATAATTTCTCCCGATAAGTTATACATCATATAGTTGCGTATCAGTGTTTTATCAAGGTAAGGCCCGTGCAACACCCAGTCTTGGTGTTTATCCATTCCGAGCAGTGACTGAGGATTATTGTTTCCATTCTTATCAATAAGCTTAATGCGATAACCTGATTTTTCAAAAAATCTCGAGCTGTTACCGCGCACATGAATAATTACATCGCTTGAAACCGTAGATTCATCGGAAGTATGATTATATTCGGATTCCGAATCCATAATCCGCATAGAGGCAGTTATTCGGTCGTTTCCGTCGGGTGTGGAGGAAAATCCGGTGTGTTTCCCGTTTTCGTCTTTCATTCCTTTTCCCGGTATTTCCTGACCGTTTGTATCAATAGAAATAAGCGGGAGGTGAGTGCAAAGCTCGCCGTCATTATGGGTTTGCTCGCATTTTTGTTTTGGCACATAAGATAAATGCTGATGAACGCGTTTTTCGGTTGTAAGATCAAACAGCAAATTCCAATTAAGTGCACCCACAAGCAATATTGCAATGCACGCAATCGCCCCGATAGATTTATATTTCATCTGAAAATCCTCCGTCAGTTGGATATTTCATCATTCTGCATTACAAGATTTACATATTCTATATTTTCAAGTTTATATATGCTGTCAGTAATATTAATTTCGACTTTTTCTGCTTTTTTAACCATTTTTTGCGTCAGCTCATATATTAACTCTACGGTATCCTGCGTAGTGTTTTCTACTCTTAGAATTGCTTTTCCGGAAAACAGCTTGTAAACCTGTGATTTAATCATAGGCTGTTTGGCACGGTCGGCGCGCACTATCAAGAGAATACGGTTATCGCTTTTAATACAGCCGAGAATAAATATAACGGCAAAGGTAACTGCACTGCCTATTGAAGCTACCAGATAATCCCCGACACCGCAGCAAATACCTATTATGATCGCCCAAAAAATATACACCGTATCGCGTGAGTCCTTAATGGCAGTTCTAAAACGCACAATAGACAATGCTCCGACCATACCGAGGGATAACGCTATATTATTTCCGATAACAGTCATAACCGTACCCGTAAGCACGGTTAAAATAACAAGCGAAGCATTAAATTTTTTACTGTAAATAGTCCCTCTGTGAGAAATCAGATATGAAATAAAAATAAACATTCCGAGAACTGCGGCCGCGGATATATTCATTAAAATTTGTTGCCATGTCATATCGCTGGGGTTAGTAAAAAGACTGTAAATTTTTTCTCTCATTTTTTATTCTCCTATAATCTTGTTTGATAACCGTTCTGTCTGGCTAAAACATATTTACTGACTGAAAGCTCGCTTCTGTTAACGGGATTTATCATCCGCTTTATATATTCAAGCAAAAAACCGTTGAATTTCACCTCAAGCACCACATTATATGGGTCGAGCACAGGATTCATATTCAGATTTTCGCTGAATAAATCAAAACAGCTTTCCGTAGAAACAATATGATTGTCGAAGGTTACTCTTATTTTGTTTTCTTTTGCGATATAAGCCTTACGATTGTATTCCACAATGGTTTTCGGCAAATAGCATTTGGTATTCATCAAAGCATAACATTCGGCGGCAAAGGGCTCGGAATATGAAAGCAACGGAGAGTAGTCTCCCAAAGTCAGTCGAACGGCGTCCTCGCGTTTTAATTTAAGCGAACGCTTTAGCTGATTTGCCCCTTGCTTTTGTTTTATTTCAAGCATAGCGTAATCCGCTTTCGGATCATAACAACGAAGCCGTATTTTGCGCCGCAGCTCAACGCCCGCCTGCTTTTCAAAATAATCCCGATCGTAAACAGTGTCAAAATAAAGGGAACGTATTGTGTATCCGTGAGTGCCGTTATGCGGATCTGAAAGCATAATATTTCCTAATTTGTGCGATAGGGAAATAAACTCGTCAATATTGATTAAAAACTTTTTTTCTTCTCTTAAAACACGGTTCAAAAAATCACCTCAATAAAAAAAACTGACCGCACATTTCGGGTGCGGTCAGTCAATCATACGGAAAATTCCGGTTAGACACTTAACTTTGCGTCGCTGTCTTTCGACAGGTTTGCCTGTATTTTTTATCATTATAGCAAACTTTAATATCAAATACAAGAAAAAGTTTTTTTATGGTTCGTTTGTATGGTTTTTGTTTAAATACATTTGCTCGTCGGCTTTTTTAACAGTATCGGATATTTTGGTTTTGTTCGGCTCAAAAAGCGCATAGCCTATGGCTACCGACATTGCAGTGCCGATGTCGTTATTGTGTTTTGAAATCTGATTTTTAAATTTTGCATTCAGATCCTCAATTTTGCAAAAGTCAGCCTTGCGGTCAATAATAACACAAAATTCATCCCCACCTACCCTGTAACACAATCCGCTTTTGCGATACACCTTTCTTATGGCAGACGCTACGGATTTCAAGCACATATCGCCGGAATTGTGACCAAAAGTGTCATTTATACTTTTAAAGTTATTTACGTCAAACAAAATTATATATGCTTTTCTTTTTAATGAGGATATATGCACCTCATAGGCCCTGCGGTTTAAAAGTTCGGTCAAAGCATCGAGTTTGTAGATCATGTTACAGTAGTAAATGTAGAAAAGTATCATACCTATTGCCATTGTAAGCCAAACGATTTTGGCATCGTTGTCAATGTTTTGAAACACGACTCCCACTGTTAAAAACGCCAAAAGTATAAATAGTGAACTGCGGTTTTGGTTCTGAAATTGTGCTTCGAATTTTGCAACGGTGAAAAAAAGACACATCATACTTAAAAACACAAATAAATAATACAGCCAATACAGTTCACCGTGATGATAAACGTTTTTATCATCTATATAAAATATAATTCCTAAAAAGAGTGACAATGTTTCAAAAGCGATATGAATAATGGGTGGCAGAAAAATCATTTTATTGGATTTCATCGGATAAAATGCAGATGAAAACACAAGCGGAATAATCGGCGCTACACAGAACTCGATATACTTAACAACAATATGCAAAGGTTTTAATATAGTTGCCGCTCCGTCAAGCAACACTCCTGAAAATTCTGCAAATGCACATACCATAATCAGAGCAGATGCGGTTATGATTCCCGTTTTTACACGTTTAGGCAAAACCTTGCTTTTTGTTACAAACACAATCAGGGTGAGCAACGATAACTGTGTTATTATTACGGTAGAAATATAACTTTTCATTTTACGTCCCTTTAAAATTACTAATTAAATTTCATTGTTGATATATTAAATACAAAATATTCGGTTCATACCCAAAAAAACTTAAATATCAATTTGATTACTGTTATGCCGCAAAAAGCATATGCAAAAATTCATAAATCGGCAAATGTTATAGCATAGCGTTAAGGTGTTGTAAAGAATCCAATCAAAAAAAATATATGGAAACACCCAAAATTCTAAAAAGCATAACGGAAAACGTTTTTGTCATCGGTTTAGATGCAACATAATCAGCATTATGTTGTAAAAGAAGTTATATGAGCTGCTTATAAATATAAAACAGGTAAAAAATGTGTATAAAAAATCAAGCCCCATTCCTTTGTTTTTAAAAATAAATAATAAGGCTTTAATTGTTATGTTTAAATTCAGATGATTTTGGAATTTTATACCTTTTTTTGCCGCAAACGCTTTACAGTCGGCAAATTTTGTGCTACAATACTTATGTGAATTCAACTTAGTTATGTATAGTTTGCAACATAATGCTGATTATGTTTCTGCCGTCGAGTTCGGTGGCTGTTTTTGTTTTTTCAGGCTAAATTATCAGCCGCATATTCTCCATACAGTGGCGGTGTTCCGTTCCGGTTGAAATAATATAAATTCTGGTGGTGTTTATGCTTGAATGACCGAGAATATCCGCAAGCTTGGCAATATCCTTTTCAATTCCGTAAAACACCCTTGCAAATAGATGGCGCAGGTTATTTGGAAATACCTTTTGCGGGTTGACGTTTGCTTCCTCGCATAACGCTTTCATTTCTCGCCAAATATTTGTGCGGCTTATCGGCTTGCCTGTTCGCGTAACAAAAATCATACCGCTTTTTTTCCCTTGCTCTGCTGCATAGCGGAGCAATTTTTGTTTTAATTCTTTTACAATAAACACCGACCGAGTCTTTGCTTTGCTGTTTACAACTGCCTCGCCGTTCTTTACCGCCTCAACGGTTATATATTGTAGCTCACTGACTCTAATGCCCGTGCCGCAAATTGTTTGCAAAATAAGATTAAGTCTTTCGTTGTGCTTGCGTTCCGCTGTTCTGCAAAGCCGTGCGTATTCTGCTTTTGTCAGTTCCTTTTCTTCGGGGCAGAATACCTGCTGTTGAAGTTTTAAGGATTTCACCTTTAAATCGTGCCAACCGAGAAATACAAATAAGCTGTTGATACTTGCCAGCATTGAATTAACGCTACGCACAGCATAATTTTCCTGCAAGTGTTTTTTGTATGCAATTACGGTTTCTTTTGTTACGGAAGTGTTCTGTGTATACGCTGAAAACGCTTTTACATCACGGATATACTTCTCAACTGTTGCCGCACTCCTTTCCTCTAAGATTAGATGTTCCTTAAATTCGGCAATCATTCTTGCTGTAATAATTTGTCCTTTCATCTCAATTTACCTCCGAGTATTTTTCTAATATTTTACCCGAAAAGCATGAAAACAAAAATTGTCACTGTTTATTGTAGAAAAAACAGTGGAAATAGTCGAATGTGCGATACAATATGAATTTGCTTATGCCTTAAAAAGCGTAAAACAACAAAAGGCTTATTCCCGGCACCGTATGAAAAATAGAACGGAGAAATCTGTTTTGCTTTTCATGCGGTGTTTTTTATTTCAGCACAAGTTTAAAGTAGCTAATCAAGAAATTTTAATGGCAAGGGGGTTAATTTTCCAATATTTTTTCAGCAATCCAATATAGAGAGCAGACAACACATAAAAGCGACAAATCAAAAATTAAATCAAAATATTTTTCCGTAAACTATGCATATTTTCTTTAGTTTTTGACGTTTGGTGGAGGGACTGATCACAGCACCTTGAAAATTGAATGACCGGCTGAATGGAGATATGACTTTGCCATCCATGACATTTTTGTAGAATTCAGCATCAGTAAATAGCTTGTTGTAGGACTCGGTACTTTAAGCCCTCTTTATTTTTTGAAATGTCTCTCAAATTTTTTGCTCATTTCAATTCGTGTTACGATTTTGATTTTAGCGATGTCTCTCAAAAGTCTCAGTCATAAATGCCCTAAATCGCACTAAAATGACTTTGAAATTTTGAAATCTGCTGTCTCTTAGAATCTCTCAAAAGCTCTCGCAAAAATTTTGAGGCAAAGAAAAAGTGCCCGAATACCGCCGTAAAAAGCAGTATTCGGGCATAAAAAAGCCTCGGAACACGAATGTTCCGAGGTAATGGCAGAGGTATAAGGATTCGAACCTTAAATGACGGAGTCAGAGTTATAGATATGAGAAAATTATTTAAAATTGAAAGTCCCGCAAAGCCTTTAACCAAGC
>ERZ772882.820-NODE-820-length-38151-cov-5.806515_pt1 | contig 38151 bp, 46 predicted proteins | sample MGYA00580576_ERZ772882 | MGnify/ENA primary metagenome ERZ772882 (study PRJEB29015, sample SAMEA2737658) | human gut metagenome | biome: human gut; feature: human-associated habitat; material: faeces | place: China | collected 2012 ... | reverse complement strand
GCAAAGGTTACGGAGTATGACGACGCAATCCGCGTCGAAGCCGACCATCGTCTTCGCCGCTCGAATGTGAAGACCATGCCGTATCCGGGCTTTCCGACCGACATGCAGCCGCAGATCGCCGTGTGTATGGCGCTGGCCGAGGGGACAAGCCTTGTGACCGAGGGCATTTACGATAACCGCTTCCGCTACACCGCCGAGCTCAACCGCATGGGTGCGAGCATTCAGGTGGAAAGTAAGACGGCGGTCATCGACGGCGTGACGCAGCTGCACGGCTGCGAGGTGCGTGCGTGCGACCTTCGTGCGGGCGCGGCGATGGTGATTGCAGCGCTGTGCGCCGAGGGCACAACGACGATTGAGGACGCGCATTATATCGAGCGCGGCTATGAGGACATCATCGGCAAATTCTCCGCCATCGGCGGCAAAATCCGCCGCATCGAAACCTTCGAGGGCAATTCCCAGAGCGCGGCAGGTTAATAGAAAAAGAAATCCCGTCAGCAATGTCGCTGACGGGATTTTTGTACGTATTGGGTTTCTTATTCGCCCGGATGACTTGAGACGACCTTGCCGATGTTCCAGAGCGTTGCCGCGCGTTTGGCCGCATCCAGACGCTCGTCCGGCGTATGGTAATCGACCTGCGCGGTGTGCGCGCCGCAGTCCATGCACGTCACATAGCAGCACCAGCCGTTTTCATCCTCCAGAATGCCGTCTCCGCCGCAGTGCGGGCAGATCTGCAATTCGATATCCTTTAAGTCCATCTTGATTCCTTTCCTGCTTTTGTCTGCGCAGATTCTGCGCCGTATTCTTTTTGATTCTACCGCAAAGCGGCCTGCAAATCAAGCGCTCAGAACAGAATCAGCGAGAAATAGCGGATTTTCCCGTCGTTATCCCAGCACTTCATGCCCACAAAGTCCGCCATCTTCTGCGCGTTTACGCAGTAGGCCGACATGCACGAGGCCGTTTTCCAGGGGCCCGCACCCATCATGAGCGTATCCGTTGTGCCGTTTTCGTGCATGCGGTTTATCAGCTGCTCGGTCAGCTCGTTCTGGTGCCGCTTGGCCGCCTTCTGCTCCTGACGATCGGTATAGTCCTTCGGCGTATGCTCGACCATGAGAACGAGCGCCGTCTCATACTGCCGCACGCGCGCCGTCATTTCCTCGACTGTCCCGCTCGCAGGCGGACAGGCAGGCAGAACGTTATAATTCCCACAGAGATTTTCTTCGCAGAACACGCGGTATTCCGGCACGATCACAAGCTCCCGTACCGGCATGAGCGCCGCGTCCGTAAACCCGAGCGCCTTCGCTTCTGTCACATAGTCCATTTTCTCTCCGCCTCCCGACGTATTTTGAACCTTCTGCGACTATTTTAGTCCAAATGACGCAGAATATCAATAGAACGCACGAAAAAAGCCGCACTTCCGGGATTTTGCGGTTTTCCGCGCGTATACGGGATATCCGAAAACCAGCGCGTAGGGGGCGATGCCCACATCACCCCCTACGGACGTCCCGGATGCGTGTTTAATTCTCCATCTGCCGGCCCAAAAAGCCTGCGACGGTCTGCACGAGCTTCTGCTCGGCTTCCCCAAGCGGCGCGTCCTGCTCCTCGAGAAGCAGCATCACGCAGCCCATCAGGTCACCCTCGGATAAAATCGGCGCGCTCACACCAAGATAGTACCGCTCCGAAGCGTCGGAGGGGTAAATTTTTGCCTGCCCCGGCTGATAGCGATAGATTTTTCGGGCCTCCATAAGCTGCTCGAGCTCCTGCGAGCAGTGCTTGTCCATGAGCTCGCGCCGCTGCACGCCGTAGGCCGCAATGACCGCGTCCCTGTCGGAAACGGCGGCGATGTGGCCGGTGTTCTTGCCGATGGATTCGCAGATCTGCGCGGCGAAGTCCGTCAGATCGCCCATCGGGGAGTACTTTTTAAAAATGACCTCGCCGTCCTTCTCCGTATAAATCTCCAACGGGTCGCCGCTGCTGATAACACTGACACGGAAAACCTTGTCCTCATGGTTTTTGGCCCTCTGGACGATTTCGGTTTCGTAGGGGTCGATGCCCACATCGACCCGCGGTAATTCGTTACTCTCCGTGTCTGACTTAAAATTTCCGGTGTCCTCCGGAAGCGCACCGGTTTTGAGCAGGCTGTCGATGTCCGCCTTGAGCTGCACCTCGATGTGATCCTCGTAGACCCGGATTTTTTCGATCATCAGATTCAGGTCATTACGGTCAAGTGACGGCTTTTCCAGAATGTCGTGAAATACATCCATTGCCGTTTTCGCCACGCGGTTGATGCGGATGATGGTGTTGCGCTTGTCGCTGGCAAATTCGATCTGGTGCTGGATGCCCGCGATGCGCTGCGTCAGCTCCGCTTCCAGCTCGTCGTAGGTTTCGTCCAAAAGTGCTTCCTGCTCCGGGTGCTTCATGATGTCCCGAATGCGCTGACGCTTGGTCGCTTTCAGCTCCTCCTGCTTGTCAAGCAGCAAAGCCTCTAAGTTTTCCTCCGCGCGCCTTGTCTCCGCAATGTCCGTCTGCTCTTTCTCCAGATCGGCGTTCAGCCGCTCGAGCATGGTGCTGGAATTGTCACGGACTTTCCGCACATAGTCCTTGACCAGCGCATCGAGCGTTTCCACGCGGATATGGTGGCTCGTGCAGCCCTTGAGGCCGCGGCGGTGATACGTTCCGCAGGTGTAGGCCGGCGCTAAATCGCTCCGGCTCATAGCGAACATCGGACTGCCGCAGTCGCCGCAAACCAGCAAACCGGAGTACACGTTGTCATTGACTTTCACGCCGCGATAATTGTTCGTCGAGCGGCTTTCGCGCAGCGCGCGCACCGTTGCAAACGTGCGGTAGTCGATGATTTCCTGATGGTGGTGCTCAAAGACGCGGTGCTCGCGTTCGTCCAGCTTGCGGTCGCTGCCGTTGATTTTCACGCGCGTGAATTTTCCCTGTCGCAGTGTGCCGATATAAAAATCGTTACCTAAAATCCCCTGCACCGTGACAATCGCCCAGGCCGCTTTCGTCTTGCGGCGGACAGGCTCCCCGGCGGCGGCGCGGCGCTCACACTCGGACATGCGCGGTGTGGGTACGTTGTTGTCCGTCAGGTAGTTCGCAATCTTCTTATAGCCCCAGCCGTCCAGGTATAGCTTGAAAATTGTCCGGATAACCTCCGCCTCGGTCGGCACGACCTCAAAGATCTGCTGCTTGTTCAGAATATAGCCATACGGCGCGGCGCAGAGCCATCGCCCCTCCTCCTGCCGCCGCTTCACAACGCTGCGCACCTTTTTCGACGTGTCCGTGACCGGCATTTCGTTAATTAAAAACTGGAACTGAATTTTGAGCCAGTCGTCGTCATTCGGAAAGTCGATGTTATCGCCGATCGAAATAATGCGCACGCCCGCGTCGCGCAGATCCTCCAGCTCTACCAGTCCGCGCGAGTTGCGGCGGGAAAAGCGGGAGAAATCCTTGACGATGAGAATGTCGTATTTGTGGCTCATCAGCCCCCGGCGCATTTCCTGATACCCCTCGCGCTGCTCGAACGTGTACCCCGAGCGGTCGCGGTCCTCAAAAAACGTCAGCGTGCTGTTTGGAAAGTGCGTTTTTACGAAGTCCGAAAGAATGGACTTCTGGTTTTCAATCGACACATTGTCGCGGTCGAGCTCTTCATCGACCGAAATGCGGGCATACCCCGCAATGTCAAAGCGTTCTATCATGATCATTCACCCTTGAGATATTGCTCCGTCTGGCGGTCAAATTCGAAAATGTACGCCGCGTCCTGCTTTTTGCGGAACTCCTCGTAAATCGCGCCGGCCTTTTTCGCCGCCGCTTCCCGCGAGATATAGCCTTTCCCATCCGGCGCGCCCTTCCACGTGGTAAGCCCCATCGCGGGGCTGTCCAAGTTTGCCCGCTCGGAAATCAGCTCTGCGGCGGTTTTGCCGGTGACGGCGTAGTGCAGCTTGTTCTGCACAAACACGTAAAAGGCTTTCGTGGTCTCGCTGTTTTTGTCGTAGTCATAGCTGCACTGTTCAAACACGTCCGCGATTTTCTGATAGGCTCGCCGCTCGCTGGCGCGGATTTCCCGGATGCGCTCCAGCAGCTCGTCAAAGTAGTCCTTGCCAAACAGACGGCCGTTTTTCATCAGCTCGTCGTTGAGAACGAAGCCCTTCTGAATATACTCTTTCAGTGTCTTTGTCGCCCATTGACGGAAGCGTGTGGCCTTTTTGGAGTTGACCCGATAGCCTACGGCGATAATCGCGTCGAGATTGTAGTGCTGTGTCAGATAGTTTTTTCCATCGGCGGCAGTTGCCGAGAATTTCTCGGTAACTGCTTCCCGAACCAATTCACTTTCCGCGAAGATATTCTTCAAGTGCAGAGAGATGTTGTCCGCCGTACAGCCAAACAGCTCCGCCATCGCCCTTTGCGTCAGCCAAAATGTCTCATACTTGAACACAACACTGATAAATTCTTTCCCACTTTCGTCGCTGTACAGCAGGATTTCGCCGCGATTGGCAAACTCATTTCCCATTTGTGTCTCCCTCCGTCTGCTCCGGCAGCTGTGCCGCGTCTGTGACAATGTCCGTGACGAGTTGGCGGAAGCTCTCGGCGTTCTGCGCGGTAACGACGGTTTTGCCTGTTTCTGCTTCCAGCGCTTTTCTCGCAACGCCCGCGACATTACCGCCGCGCCGGGCGACCTTCTGATTTTCGTCAAAGCCCTGCGGCTGTTCCGCTTTCGCAATATCGGTCGTGGACGCTTCTGCCAGCATGGTCAGCACCAACTCCAGATCGCTCATATTATCGCGAAGGTTTTCCTTTTTCAGACCTTTGAGGTTCTTATACTGCCGCGTGTTCATGCCCGACCACGCGCGGGTGATCTCATCCGTGAGAATGGCGTATTCTTTGCCTTTCTGCACGCCGCACTTTTCCACTCGTCCGTCAGCTCGTTGCGGATGCGGATAGCAAGCAGCCGCTGATGTACCCGCTCTTCCGAGTAACCCTTTTTCAGATAGGTTTCCAGCGCGCGGTCGATCGCCTGCTCCGGGTCGATGGTCTCCTCAATGCGCTCCCGGCCGACCATCGCCAGCCACGCCTTGAACGGCTCGGCCTTCTTGGAGGGAATGGACTGGATGATGCGCAGAAGCTGCTCCGTGTCGGCAACGTCTGTCAGGCGGTTTTTACCGTCCGCCGCCCGCATTTTCAAAGCGTGACAGTTTGTCACGGTTTCGTTGCCCTCTGCCTTTAGCCGCTGCTTCAGCTTGCGCCAGTATGCCGTTGGGTCTGTGCTGTTGGTCAGAACCGTAACCACGTCCACAATGGAAAAATACCATTCCTCCCGCTCTGCGTCCCACGCCACGCGGATCTTCTGGTCTTCAAAAAGCTGAATTTCGTTTTTCACCGGTTCGTCCATTCTCGTCCTCCCAAATCAGCCTCGGCTCCACCATACATGTCTACTTCGTTATTATAATTTTACAGACAATATTGTACATCATCAAAATAGAGATTGCAAGACAAAATGCACACTGGGCGTGTTCGCGGCACATTGTAACCGGAACAAAAGTATGATATGATATATAAATACAAAACAAACATCGGAGGCGCAGCGATGCAAAATCAAAAGCTGCATTACGCAGAACTGATCAAAGAAATTATAATCCTGACCGTGGCGGTTGCGATTATCGCGGCAGCGGTCTTCTTTTTTCTAGTGCCGAGTCACACGTCCGTCAGCAGCATTTCAGGCCTTGGCATTGTGCTGTCCAACTTTATTCCGCTGCCGCTGTCAGCCATCACAATGATTCTGAACGTGGTGCTCTTGATCATCGGGTTTCTAACCTGCGGAAAAGAGTTTGGCGCAAAGACTGTCTATACGAGTATCCTGCTGCCATTATTCATAGGGCTGTTTGAACTTGTGTTCCCGAATTTCAGTTCCATGACGGGCAGTCAGGAGCTCGATGTGCTTTGCTACATTCTGGTGGTCAGCATCGGTCTGAGCATCCTGTTTAACCGGAACGCGTCCTCCGGCGGACTGGACATCGTGGCGAAGATTCTAAACAAATATCTGCACGTGGAGCTGGGAAGAGCCATGTCGCTGGCAGGCATGTGTGTGGCGCTTTCGGCGGCGTTTGTCTACGACAAGAAAACCGTGGTTCTGAGCGTCCTTGGCACCTATTTTAATGGCATTGTTCTGGACAACTTTATTTTCGACCACAACAAAAAGCGCCGCGTCTGCATCATCACCGAGAAGGAAGAAGAACTCCGGAAGTTTATCATCAACGACCTGCACAGCGGCGCGACGATCTATGAGGCTATCGGTGCGTATAACTTTGAAAAGCACAATGAGATTATCACCATTGTCGATAAAAGTGAGTATCAGAAGCTGATGACGTTTATCAACCGCGAAGACCCGAAGGCATTTATCACCGTCTATAACGTGTCGAACATGCAATATCAGCCGAAAATTAGGTCAAAAGAGAAATAAATAAGAATGCAATAGAATACGATGGAGAAAAGAACATGAAACTCAGAAGATTGGGAAAAACGGAACTGCAAGTCAGCGAAATTGGCTTTGGCGGCGAGTGGTTGGAGCGCCACCCGGAGGAGGACGGTATCGACCTGATTCACTATGCGTCCGCGCAGGGCATCAACATTTTAGATTGCTGGATGCCTGACCCGAAGTCGAGAGACATCATCGGCAAAGGTATCAAAGATAACCGCAGACAATGGTACATTCAGGGACACATCGGCTCTACATGGAAGGACGAGCAGTATTTCAGGACGCGCGACATGAAATATGTCCGCCCCGCGTTTGAGGACCTTCTGCGTCGCTTGCAGACGGACTATATTGACCTCGGCATGATTCACTATGTGGACTCCGAAAAAGAGTGGGAGCAGATGCAGCACTCGGACTATCTGGGTTACGTCACGGAGCTTAAAAACAGCGGCGTGATCCGCCACATCGGCATGAGCTCCCACAACCCAAAGGTCGCCAGGAAAGCCGCCGAGTCCGGGTATGTAGAGATGATTCTCTTCAGCATCAATCCGGCCTTTGATATGCTGCCCGCGAGCGAGAATATTGACACGATGTTTGCGGAAACATTTGACGCGGGACTCAAGGGAACGGACCCAGACCGCGCGAAGCTATACCGCATCTGTGAAGAAAATGACGTCGGCATCACAGTCATGAAGGGCTTCGCCGGCGGCAGACTGTTTGACGAAAAGCGTTCTCCGTTCGGCGTGCGCCTGAGTCCGGTGCAGTGCATTCACTACGCGCTGACGCGTCCGGCTGTCAGCGCCATCATGTGCGGCTACGACACCAAAGAGCAGGTTGATCAGGCGGTTGCCTATGAAACCGCGTCCAATGACGAAAAGGACTACGCGTCGGTGCTTTCCAATGCGCCGTTCCACTCCTACCGTGGGGAATGCACCTACTGCGGACACTGCAAGCCCTGTGCTGCACAGCTCGATATCGCCATGATTAACAAGTTCTACGACCTTGCAACCATGCAGCCGGAGGTGCCCGCTACGGTACGTTCCCACTATGAAGCGCTGGAGCATACCGCATCTGAGTGCATCGGCTGCCATGCCTGCGAATCGCGCTGTCCCTTCGGCGTGCCCATCGCGGAACGGATGCAGAAAACCACGGAGCTCTTTGGGCGCTGAAAAACGTCAGAACAGCATACAAAAACGGAAGGGCGCGTTGCAGAATAAACAGTTCTGCAGCGCGCCTTTTCCATGACGTCAAGCAATTCACTCTACTCACGGTCACCACTCCTGTTTTCGTCGTTATGTACTACTCCCACCCGTTCCGTTTGGCCAAAACGTCCATCGCGAAGCAGAGCACTTCCCACTGCGTCGTTTTTGACACGCAGGCTGATTTCGTAGGGGCGATTGAGCACATCGCCCCAATGGCAATTACGAATTCGCCGGAGATTTCCGTAAAATCGGGTTTATTTGCTGGGGCGATGTGCTCAATCGCCCCCTACGCATGGATTGCTCAAATGTACAAAATCCGGCGGGTTACAGGTTCCTCAGAGGCAGCTTTGGAGCAGCTCATAGAGTTTCTGGGCGTGGCGGCACTCGTCGAGCGCGATTTCCCGCAGCGTGCAGGCTCTGGCCCCGGCGAGCGGTGCAAGCGCTTCATAGCGGTCGCGCGCGGCAAGCTCGCCCTGATACTGCCGTCGTAAAGTCTCGGCGTTGCAGGTGATGCAGGGGGAGTCTGGCTTCTTGGGGCAGACCTTTTTGCCCGTCAGAAGAAAATACATGGCCGAAAGCTCCTTTGCGTGGCGGCGTTCGTCCTGGGATAGCGCGCGGAGCGTTTTCTGCGCGCAGCCGGACATACGCGCGGCCAGGCACTGATAGGTGACTGCGTCCAGCATTTCATATTCGATGCTTGACAGCAGCTGCTCGGGGGTAATGGACGCGGTCTGTTCTTCCTGCGCAGCTTTCACCTGCACAGGTGGATTTGCGGATGTACTCTGCGCGCCCGCCTGCGCCGCCATGACGCGGCTCCAGACGTTCTGCGCCTGTTTGCAGTCGATCTGATTCATGGAATCCCTCCTTCCGTCCATTTTATGCCGCGACGGTATGCAGGGGTTCCCCAATGGGTAGAATTGCTTCAAAAAAATACCGGGAACGCCGCGAAATTTGGTATGAAATTTGGCCGAAAAATCTTGTAATCACGGTTTTCCTGTGTTAGAATACATGTTTGTTAGATTCTTGACGAAGAAAAGAAAGGGGCGCAGGATATGACGCAGGACAAGCTTCGGAACATTGCGATCATCGCGCACGTTGACCATGGCAAGACGACCCTGGTCGATCAGATGTTAAAGCAGGGCGGCGTTTACCGCGAAAATCAGGTGGTTGCAGACCGTGTGATGGACTCGGGCGATCTCGAGCGCGAGCGCGGCATCACGATTCTGGCGAAGAACACCGCCGTACACTATAAAGACTACAAGATCAACATTGTCGACACCCCGGGCCACGCCGACTTCTCCGGCGAGGTCGAGCGTATTTTGAAGATGGTCGACGGCGTTCTGCTGCTGGTCGACGCGGCCGAGGGCCCCATGCCGCAGACGCGCTTCGTGCTGCAAAAGGCGCTGGAGCTCGGCCACAAGGTCATCGTTGTCGTGAACAAGATCGACCGCCCGGACGCGCGCGTCCACGAGGTCATCGACGAGGTATTGGAGCTGCTGCTGGACCTCAACGCAACGGAAGAGCAGTTCGAATCTCCCACGCTCTTCTGCTCGGCGCGGCGCGGCATTGCGTCCTACAGCCCGGACGAAGAGGGAACCGACCTGACCCCGCTGTTCGAGACGATCATCAACTACATCGATCCCCCCAAGGGCGACCGCGAGGGCGCGCTGCAGGTGCTCGTTTCGTCCATCGACTACAATGAGTTCGTCGGCCGTATCGGCATCGGCCGCATTGAGCGCGGCACCGTGCGCCAGAACCAGGAGGTCATCGTCTGCGACTATCATGATCCCTCGATCAAGGAAAAGCAGAAGATCGTCACGCTCTATGAGTTCACGGGTCTTGGCAGAAGCCCCATCGAGGAAGCCAGCGCGGGCGAAATCGTCGCCTTCTCCGGCATTTCGGATATCACCATCGGACGTACGCTCTGTGTGGCGGATGCGGTGGAGCCGCTGCCGTTCGTAAAGATCTCCGACCCGACGATCGAAATGACGTTCTCTATCAACGACTCGCCGTTCGCGGGCCGCGAGGGCAAATATGTCACCTCCCGGAACCTGCGCGACCGGCTGCAAAGAGAGCTTTTGAAGGATGTGTCTCTTCATGTCAAGGAGGTCGGCACGGATTCCTTCAACGTCGCGGGCCGAGGCGAAATGCACCTTTCGATCCTCATCGAGACCATGCGCCGCGAGGGCTATGAGTTCCAGGTCTCCACGCCGCACGTTCTGAATAAGGAAATTGACGGCAAGCTCTGCGAACCGATTGAGCGCATGGTAGCAGACGTCCCTGAAAATTCCGTCGGCTCCGTCATCGACAAGATGGCGCAGCGCAAGGGCGAGCTCATCTCCATGACCCCGATCGGAAGCCGGATGCGTCTGGAGTTCCTCGTCCCGACGAGAGGCCTCTTTGGCTACCGCAACGAATTTTTGACCGACACGCGCGGCGAGGGCATTATGGCCTCCACGCTTGAAACCTATGAGCCGGTCAAGGGCGACATTGAGCGCAGGCTTACGGGCTCTCTTGTCGCGTTCGAGACCGGCGAGGCCTGCGCCTACGGTCTTGGAAACGTGCAGGACCGCGGCACACTCTTCATTGCTCCGGGTACGGACGTGTACGCCGGTATGATCGTCGGCCAGTGCAACCGCAACGAGGACATGTCCGTCAACGTCTGCAAGAGAAAGCAGCTGACCAACATGCGCGCGGCAGGCTCGGATGAAGCCATCCGTCTTGCACCGCCCAAGGTCCTGTCTCTGGAGCAGAGCATGGAATATCTCGCGGACGACGAGCTGCTTGAGGTCACGCCCAAGAGCCTTCGCATGCGCAAGCGCATCCTCGACCACTCGGCCCGTATGCGCGCCGCCTCCAAGGCAAAGTCTTAACTTTCAAAATAGCGTCAAGCGCCGGTTGACATTGTCAACCGGCGCTTTTGTCGTCCAAAGATTGTTTTTTTATACTAAAGCCTAATTAAAACAATTGATTATCCAACTACGCCCTGTAATGCTCTTTATCGTATCAGAGGTCAAGGTGCAAATGATATCGCAAAGCCGATCTACTACGTTCTCCAAAGTAGCAAACACTTCATTGCGGAAGCCCGTGATTCGGAGTTCTTTCCATATCTGCTCGATGGGATTCATCTCAGGCGTATACGGTGGAATGTAAAACAACTCTATGTTTTCCGGGATATGAAGCTTGTTAGACTTGTGCCATGCTGCACCATCACAACACAGCAGGATCAGATCATCCGGGTATTGCTTGGACAGTTCCTCAAGAAATATGTTCATACAAGTAGAATTGCAATACGGCATAACAAGAAAACAGGAGCTTCCCGTTACTGGTTCAACAGCTCCGTATGCATACCGATATTCGCGAATGTGATGGCAAGGTACCGATGGACGAATGCCCTTTTCACACCAGCAGTATTTGGGCTTATTGATTCGTCCGAATCCTGCTTCATCCTGGAACATAAGTCGTACTTCTTGATGTGGATGACCAGGCTTGTTTACATAATCCTTTAGTTCGCCGATTCGCTTGTTAATTTTTTTGAGGTCTCGATGACCTCATCACTGGCTTTCTTCGGATGCTTGCTCCTTGGCATGACTTTCCTCCAACCGTGGCGGTGGAGGACGTAATAGATCTGTGATGTCCCTATGGAATGGCCTACAGCTTCCCGATATGCAGTCTCAATATCATGCACCGATACCGTTTTTCCTGCATTTGAATCCTGACGAAACGGCTCTAGGAGCGCTTCCTCTTCTGCATAACTCAGGTTCCGGTGGTTTCCGTGATAGTGGCTTTCTGTGATACTTGCAAGACCGTTGGCTTTATATCGGGAAACCAGCACGGTAATATATTGCGTGTGGAAGCCAGTTTTTTCACGAATTTCTTTGTTCTGCTTCCCTTCTGCTCGCATCTCAAGTGCTGCCAGTCTTTTTTCAACATTCTTGTCTCGATTCTTTTTCCTCGCAGCCTTGATTTCTTGCGTTTCCTCAAGCGTGAAAGTGTATCTTTTCATTTCTCATCACCATCTTCATTATACATCAACCGTGATAAATTATCAACCTTTTTAAAAAGATATTAGTATTACAGGCAAATTTCCATGACCGCACAGGCTTTTCCCCGCGCAACGTGCGCCGGATGCGTGATTTTTACAAGACTTATGAAAATGACCAAACGCTCCTCCGGCTGGCAATGAAAATCGGCTGGACGTTAAATGTGGTGATTATGGAGGCGGAACTGACGAGAGACGTACGCAAGTGGTATCTGGAACAGGCGCGGGAGCGTCAATGGTCGAAGGCTGTTCTGCTGGAAAAGCTGGCATCTACGGCGCATCTGGAAAAACCGCTCGACGTGGGAACGGATACCTGCTATACTGGAGGCAAAGATATTAAGACTTGCGTGAAGTGGACATCAACTCACGATATCTTTGGAAAATCCCACTGTTGGATTGGGCAACGGTGGCTACTAAATTTGTGGAGATATATATCGACTCGATTGTTACGACGTGTAAGCCAAAAGATGTTCTATGTACGATGTTAGGTTAGGGCGTTTTTAAGTACAGGAGGAATTACAATGGATAAACCTCAATGGGAAAATCCAGATGACTTTTCAATGGCCTTTCGTTGTATGAAGCAAAAAGATGCACGTCCATTCTTTGAAAAAGGACGAATCAAGTTTGGTACACCTCGTTCTTGGGTGGAATGGGAGAAAAAACATGGAAATGGGCGTGGAGATCAATTTGAAGGTACATTGGCAACCTTCAACATCTTTGATGTCGAACATGCTGTCCAGACCATTAAAAAGTACTATGCAGCATACAATGACATTGAACCAATGCTAAAGGGAAATCGATGCTATTTAAAAAGAAGATCAGACATGGATTTACCATGCCTATGTTTGTACTATCTAAAAAATAGCATGTTTCCTTGTCCAAACACACCAGGTGTCCATACTCTGCAATGTGATATTCCAGCATCATATTTCAGAGATTTTGCGGATAATGCAGCGCCAGAGTATATCAACAGTCTATCAGCAGACGATAAACCAGCGGTAGTAATTATTAAAGATTATCCAGCATTTAAGCAAAGACTAATTGAAAAAATGCTCAGTTTGGGCTTTAGGCGAGAAGAAATCATTGAGATCGGGGTTAGCTATATTGATTTCGAGCAATATGGCGAAAGTGGTTGGTGGGACTTTGGACAAAGATCACCGAAAGAATTAGCAGTGAAGCATATTCGTTTTGCCAATCAGAGCGAAGGCCGTTTCATAATTAACACACAACGTTCTGAGGTAAGGAAAATGTTAAGTGACTCGATTGAAATAGGCTCCCTTGAGGATATTAGTCAATTATGCAATCAGTATTTTTATGACGGAATACAGGTTACCTTGCAAGTCACTGTTGATGAACGACCATAATTGCGTGTAAGACACTTTTGAACGTGAAAGTACCACTGCAATCTGAATCCGTCAGAGTTGGAACAGTGGTACTTTTATTGCTTTTCCTGCATTTTCATTGCTTTCATACACTGCTTGATGCGTCGATATCTTGTGTTTTCCAGTATTATACGCTATAATATTTTCGCGGTGAGCTTTTGTGCCACCAAGGCAACCGTATGGAGTAGATTCCCATGCGGTTTTTTGTACCAGTTAGGGAGTGTGAATATTATGGCGAGGAACGACAAAGTTGCACGCGCAATTGCATCCGATCCCTATTTGAAAGAACGAAAGTCCCCCAATGAAACCGAGCAACAGTTGTATCTGAAAGAGATTTCTTTCACCTGCCCGCTCTGCGGAAAAGATCTTCAACACAGAAAGAAGAACAAAGCCAATAAGCTCTATGAGATTGCCCATATTTTTCCGAACAGACCGACCGATGAACAATACGAACAATTAAGTGGATTGCCTCGTTTGGGAGACAACTCTGAGTCTTTTGAGAACAAGATAGCACTTTGCAAAGATTGCCACGCACAACAGGATTATCATACTACAAAAGAGGACTACCTGGAGCTTCTGGAGAAAAAGAAACATTTTCTTCAGCTTACGGATCTCCACGAATCCACACTGACAATGGGACTGGAAGTTGAAATTGCAAATGTCGTTGAAAAAGTTCGTTCCTTACGCGAAGACGAAATGGAACCTTTGAACTATTCTCCAGTTAGCCTTACTAAAAAGTTTTCTGCGAGTGAACTACTCTTGAAAAATCGAATCAAGATGTATGTTACTAGCTATTATCCCTATATTCGCGATTGCTTTAAAGCACAAGATGGCATTAACGGTTTTCGACTGGATGCTCTCAGCATGCAGATTAAAAGTTGCTTCTTAAAAATGGAGGGCATTTCAGACAATAAGAGCGATATATTTGATCAGCTCACAATGTGGATTATGTCAAAAACACTTTCGCCGTCCAGAGCTGCATGTGAGGCTGTCGTTTCTTTCTTCGTTCAGAATTGCGAGGTGTTTCATGAAATTACCGAGTAAAATCACGTCGTATAAAGAGAGCGTAATCAGTAAATTCCCTCTGATCCTTTCAGCACTGCAAGAGGAAGACACCGGGGTATTTGCTCTATATAAAACTACCATGAAACATTTCAATAGTATCGAGGAATTTATGGATACGCTGGATTGTCTATTTGCGCTCCAGAGGGTTAAGTACGACGCAGAACGTGAGGTGCTCTGTTATGTTGCGTGAGATTTGCTGTGATAAATTCCACCAGAAGCAAATCGTGTTCAATTCAGGACTTAGTGTAGTGCTTGGAACAAATACAGGTGATAACTCTATTGGGAAATCCACGTTCCTGTTAATAGTGGACTATGTGTTTGGCGGCAATACCTATGCAAATACGGCCGACATAATCGAAAATGTTGGTGCGCATGATATATATTTTGCCTTTGTTTTTGGCGGTGAAACTTTCAAATTTTGCAGAAATAGTATTTATTCCCAAACCATCTGGAAATGCGATGATACTTATGAGAAAGTTAAGGAAATCCGACTGGATGATTACTGTAAGTGGCTGGATTCAAAATATGCAATGTCTTTGCCAGAACTATCTTTTCGAGACGCAGTTGGAAGATATATTCGAGTATATGGAAAAAATAACTGCGATGAGCGACGCCCACTACATTACCTTGCTACCGAAAAGACAGAGAAATCATGTGACGCGCTCCTTAAGCTTTTTGATAAATTTGCACCTCTTAAACAAACAGAGAAAGCAGCTCAGCAATCTGATATGCTCCCTCTATGAGAGACAGTGAAATAAAACACTGTTTCCATAGGGGGAGAAATTTATGTCTAAAAACAAGGTTTCGTACGAGAAGAAGGTAGAAATTGTAAGAGATTATCTGGACGGACGGGTGGGATATAAAGAAAGCATCCAACGCGCAAACAACAGTGCGGCATCTTTCCGACACTGGGCACATCTGTATAAGGGAAACGGAGCGGCTGGACTCCTGCCAAACAGCAGGAACAAGGCATATCCGGAGGATACAAAGTGGAAAGCGGTGCAGGAATACCTCTCCGGCCACGGTAGTTTGGAATCTGTCTGCGAAAAATACGAGATCCGGTCAACAAGTCAACTCCGAAGCTGGATAAAGGTGTATCATGCGCATGGAGATTTCAACTCAATCAAGTTTTCCGGAGGAGGAAGCTACATGAGGCAGGGACGAAGCACCACGCAGGAAGAACGTGTTCAGATCGTCAAGGACTGTCTGGCCAGTGGAAAAAACTACGGCGAGATGGCCTTGAAGTACAAAGTGAGCTACCAGCAGGTACGCACCTGGACGCTGCGGTTCGAGGAGATGGGAGAAAGCGGTCTGGAGGACCGGCGCGGAAAGCGCAAGAAGGATCAGGTTCCCAGAACCGAGCTGGAGAAGGCGCAGATCGAGATCGAACAGCTCAAGCATAAGCTGTATCTGGCAGAAATGGAGCGTGACCTGCTAAAAAAATTGGACGAGATCGAGAGGAGAGATGCCTTTCGGAAGTGAGACAGCGCCGCATCTATGCTGCGATCCGGGAAGCACACGTGGAAACGGGCTATCCCATTGAATTGGCCTGTAAACTGCTCCATGCAGCGCGCTCGGCTTACCACAAATGGGCTTCCGGTAAATTGAGTCAGCGGGCTGCAGAGAACGAACGCCTTGCGGACACGCTTGAGAAGATCCACGAGGAAAGTCCGGATAAGGGTTACCGGAGGCTCAACGATGACCTGCGCCATGACTGCGGCATCCATGTCAACGACAAGCGGGTGCTCCGCATCTGCCGGGTCAGAGACATCCGCTCCACGATCAAGTACGGAAGCCGCGGCTGCACCAGACACGCAAAAAATCCGCAATACCTTGCCGAAAATCTTCTGGACAGGAAGTTTTATGCTGAAAAGCCCAATGAGAAGTGGCTTACCGATGTGACAGAATTCAAGTGGTACGAGGGAAACGAAATCCACAAGCTCTATCTGAGCGCCATCTTAGACCTCTGCGACCGGCGCATTGTGTCCTACGCGCTCAGTGAACACAACGATAACCCATTGGTTTTCAAAACCTTCGACAAGGCTGTGCAGGTCAATCCGGACGCGCATCCTCTGTTCCACAGCGACAGAGGGTTTCAGTACACCAACCGTACCTTCCACCACAAGCTTGTGCAGGCGGGCATGACGCAGAGTATGTCCCGCGTGGCGCATTGCATTGATAACGGCCCGATGGAGGGCTTCTGGGGCATCCTGAAACGGGAACGCTATTACGGCAGACGGTTCACCAGCAAGCACGAGCTTGTTCAGATGATCCAGCAGTATATTCGCTATTACAACACAAGACGTGTTCAGCGTAATCTGGGCGTCCTGACGCCGATGGAAAAGCATGCGCTTTGCCTCGCCGCATAAAAAACGGCCAGCAGCACTTGGCTGCTGACCGGAAAAACTTTATATTTTTTCACTGTCCTCTTGACGGGAAGCGGTTCAATCATCGGAAGCCCGCTTGCTTTTTTATTCCTCGCCGTCCCACCGGCACGCCGGAAGGTCGACCCGGCCGTCCGGCAGAAACGGCACGCCCTCGGCCTCTAGCAGCGCTCTGCGAAGCTCCGCATAGCCGCCGCCCGCGATGGAGCCGTCTGCTTTAATGACCCGCTGCCACGGAAGCTCGTCCGGACATTTGCGCATGGCCCAGCCGACCTGACGCGCCGCTCTGGGCGCGCCCAGCATCCAGGCAATCTGGCCGTAGGATACGCATCTGCCGCTCGGAATTCTCCGGACAACGTCATACACGCGGGAGAAAAAACTGTCTTTTTCCTGCATAAAAGCCACCTGCATCGCTTACGAAGCTTTCGATGCTCTGTGGCGGTGATGCTCGCCGTAGAGATAGCTGTAGTCCTGCCGGAGAATGTTTTTGACGAACGGAATGCCGAGCGCAATATCCGCCACCAGCCATGCCGCCGGGTCCGCCGCGCACAGACCGTAGAACGCAAGCGGGCTTGCCGACGCGCTCACTGCGCCGCCCACGATAGCTGCGGGAAGGTATGTGCTGACGACGATTCTTGCCACAAGCTCCGCTGCCCCCGCAATCAGCGCGTAGGAAGCCATGCCGATACCCTGGTCGCAGTTTCGCATCAGGAAAATACCACCGAGCATCAGATAGGTCGCATAGTCGACGTACAGGAACGTATTGCCGTAGCGGATGGTCTCCGGCGTAATTTTGTCGGCGCTGAGAAAAATGTGGAAATATGCGTTGTCGATGGTCATAAGAAGCCCAATGGCCATGCTCAGCGCGCAGAGAATCGCCATGATCAACGCTGCCTGCAAAGAGCCCCTCCTAATCCGGTCAAATTTACTCGCGCCGAGGTTCTGCGCCGTGAAGCTGGTCATAGCTGTACCGAATGCGTTGAGCGGCGTCATGGTCAGCATGTGGAGCCGGTTTGCCGCGCCGAAGCCCGTCTGCGCCGCACTCGAGACAATGCGCCCTGCCTCCATGTCAAACTGGACAATGACGCTCTGCATCGTGATGATGCCGATTGAGAGCACAGAAAACTGGAGCCCCAGCGGCACACCCTGTACGATGTGCTGCGTCACGTCATTTTTTGTGATGGCAAAATCGGGCCTGTGCAGCTGCAGTTCGGGGTATTTGGAAAACGCGTAGAGGAAGCAGCCGACGGTGCTGATGAGCTGCGCGAGCACGGTCGCGATGGCCGCACCGGCCACGCCCCAATGGAAGCTGAGGATAAAAAGAAGGTCGAGGCCGACATTTAAAATCGTTGAAAACAGCAGAAACACCAGCGGCGTGACCGAGTCTCCCATTGCACGCAAAAACGAACAGATGAAGTTATAAAACAGCTGCGCGCCGATACCGGCAAAGATGATCGCGCAGTAGGTAAAGGCCGCCGTGTAGACCGCGCCGCTGTCTTTTGCAACGTTGATCCACGCGAGCATCGGATTTAACAGCAGCAGCGCAAGGCCCGTCAGAAGCACCGTCAGGACGCTCGAGAGCACGATCTGCGTCGCAAGGGACCGGCGTACGCCCGGCTGGTTGTGAGAGCCGACGTTGCACGAGGTGATGACGCAGAAGCCTGCTGACACGCCGAAGGCAAATTGCAGAAAGATATTTACGATCGGCGCAATGTCGTTCACGCCCGCGACCTCTTCGGCGGAGAGCGTCTGGCCGACGATGGCGGCGTCGCTGATGGAATAGACCTGCTGCAGCAGGTACGACAGGATGATCGGGAACGAAAAGCGCAGAATGGTCTTCCAGCACGCGCCCTCGGTCAGGTCGATCGGCTGGAACAGCGCGGAAAGCCCACGCGGGGCTGTCGAATTTTTCATAAAACAGCTTCCTTTATTGCATCGTAATAATCGTCTCATTTCAAGTTCCGAGCAATTATACGCTTGGATGTGGAAGATTGTCAAGAGAAAAGCCGCGCGGCGTTTGGTGAAAATAGATAACAGAAAACATGCAAATCTGTGCAAAACGACGGCTTCCAATTCACGTTCCAACCGCGCGGCACTTTTGGGCAAGGGCGGCAAAATGACCGGAACATTTTTGGAAATTCCGGTTGAAAAACGAAAGCCCGTCCGGTATAATAAGTCCACATAAGGGAGTAGTCGGCACCTTGTGCGGCGCGGTCAACAAGCTGAGCATCCGCTCTGGTCGCGCCTGAAATGACGAGACTTATCTGCAAAGAGGGGCAGATAGGTCTATTTTTTTGTCCTGCCGGCAAAATCAAACAGAAGGGTTGCACAGAAAAATGGAGTTTGCAGAATTATTGATTCTAGCAATCGGCCTTTCGATGGACGCGTTTGCGATCTCCATCTGTAAGGGCTTGTCAGTCGAAAAGCTGGAGAAAAAGCACATGGTCATCACGGGCCTCTGGTTCGGCGGCTCGCAGATGGCGATGCCCATCATCGGCTACTTCGTGGGCGGAAGCTTCTACGAAGCCATCCAGAGCGTCGACCACTGGCTGTCGTTTGCGCTGCTTTTGCTCATCGGCGTCAACATGATCCGCGAGTCCATGGGCAAGATTGAAACGTTAGATGCGTCATTTTCGCCGAAGGTCATGTTTCCGCTCGCGATTGCGGACTCGATTGACGCGCTCGCTGTCGGCGTAACGTTTGCCTTCCGGCAGGTGCCGCTGGTTCCCTCGGTCCCGGTCATCGGCCTGACGACGTTTTTGTTCTCGGCCGCGGGCGTATGGATCGGAAACCGCTTCGGCGCGAAATATAAGTCCAAAGCGGAGCTCGCGGGCGGCATTGTGTTAATTGGCATCGGCTTTGTGATTTTGCTGCAGGACCTCGGCATTCTGGCCGGATAACAGAATAAAAAAGAGCCTCCCGGAGACGTAATGACACATCGCCTGGAGGCTCTTTCGTATTTCTGTAGGGGTCGATGCCCACATCGCCCCCTGGGGAACTTTCGAATTCGCCGAAGATTACCCGTAAAACCGGTACATTCTGCCGGGTCGATGCGGGCATCGACCCCTACGCAATTTTGGGGCGAAGGGCAAATAATGGGAAGCGTCCGGTTACCGCGCGCCGAGCTTGGTGCAGGCCTCGATGATGCAGTCGATGCCAAGAAGCAGCAGGTAGAACCCGATGACAAGGTTCATGGACAGAAGCGTCACCTGTGGGGTCAGGAGCATCAGAACGCCGAGGATGATACCGAGAATGTTGATGAACATGTCAAAGACATAGAACGTCGTGCCCGCGATCAGTCGTACAACAGACAGGTGTGTGAGCCTTGAAATGCAGTGCGCGATGAACCAGAGCGGGAAGAAAAGCCCGATGGCCCAGCGCCCTGCGGCCGGGTGGACCATAAGAACGAGGCCTGCCATCACGCCGAGAACGCCCGTAGCAAGGGAGATGGTCGGGGCAAAGCCGATATGCCGCTCCATCTTGCAGTAGAACACAATATCGGCAATACCGGTCACAAGCGCGGCGATACCATAGATCACGATCAGCGTCGTAAGATAGTCGACGGGTCTGAAAAAGCTGTAAATGCCAAGCACGGATAACAAAATGCCGATGACGAGCTCCAGCCAGCCATAAGAAGAACGCTGCCTCATTGTTTTTCCGCCTCCGTTTCCTTCTTCAATACCTCCATGAACTCTTCGCCGGTGATGGTTTCCTTTTCGTAGAGGTACTTTGCCAGCGCGTCGAGCGCCTTGCGGTTTGCTTTCAGAATGCCGATGGCCTTTTCGTGCTGGCTCTTTACAAGCTGGACGACCATCTTGTCGATCTCCTGCTGCGTTTGCGCCGAGCAGGCAAGAGACGTATCGCCGCCGAGGTACTGGTTGTTGACGGTTTCCAATGCGACCATGTCAAACTCGTCGCTCATGCCGTAGCGGGTGATCATGGCGCGCGCCAGCTTCGTAGCCTGCTCAATATCATTCGAAGCGCCCGTTGTGATCTCGTTAAAGACGACCTCCTCGGCAGCTCTGCCGCCTGTATAAGTGCAAATTTTGTTGGCAAGCTCGTCCTTCGTCATGAGGTACTTGTCCCCGGTCTCGACCTGCATCGTGTAGCCGAGCGCGCCGGAGGTTCTGGGAATGATCGTGATCTTCTGGACCGGCGCGGAGTGCGTCTGCATGGCTGCAACGAGCGCGTGACCGATCTCGTGGTATGCGACGGTCTTCTTTTCCTTGTCGGAAAGCACGGCGTTCTTCTTCTGGTAGCCCGCGATGACGACCTCGATGGACTCTTCAAGGTCCGCCTCCGTCACGACCGTGCGGTTATTGCGCACTGCGCGAAGGGCAGCCTCGTTGATCATATTCGCCAGCTCTGCACCCGAAGCGCCGGAGGCCATGCGCGCGATGGTGTGGAAGTCCACATCGTCTGCGGTCTTGATCTTCTTTGCGTGAACCTTGAGAATTGCCTCGCGTCCGGCAAGATCCGGAAGCTCGACGGGCACGCGGCGGTCAAACCGTCCCGGGCGGGTCAAAGCCGGATCCAGAGACTCGGGCCGGTTCGTCGCAGCGAGGATGATGACGCCGTTGTTTCCTTCAAATCCGTCCATTTCGGTCAGCAGCTGGTTTAAGGTCTGCTCACGCTCGTCATTCGACGATAACTGATTGTCGCGCTTTTTGCCGATCGCGTCAATTTCGTCGATGAAGACGATGCAGGGCGCTTTTTCCTTGGCCTGCTTGAAAAGGTCACGGACCTTACTTGCGCCCATGCCGACGAACATTTCAACGAATTCAGAGCCCGACATCGAGAAGAACGGCACATTTGCCTCACCTGCGACGGCCTTCGCGAGCATGGTTTTTCCGGTTCCCGGAGGGCCGACAAGCAAAACGCCCTTCGGCATCGATGCGCCCACGTCGGTATATTTCTGCGGATTGTGAAGATAATCGACGATCTCGGCAAGCGACTCCTTTGCTTCGTCCTCGCCTGCCACATCGTCAAAGCGGATACCCTTTGTGGACTGGACGTAGATTTTCGCATTCGACTTGCCCATACCGCCAAACATTAGGGAGTCCTTGCCTCCCATCTGATCGCGGAGCTTTTTTGCCATGTACTGGCCGAGGCCGATGAAGATGAGCATCGGCAGGATTCCCGTAATCAGCAAGCTCAGAAGCGGCGATGTAGATGCGTCGACATCTTTTGAAAATTTTGCACCCGACTCATACAGACGCTCGGTGAGCTGTGGGTCATCCATAGCGTTTGTCTTGTAGACGTTTTTCTCGTCTTTGTCGGTAAAGACGATCTGCTGGTCCTCGACCTGCACCTGACCGATGTTCTTGTCTTCCGTCATGGACATGAACGTACCGTAGTCCACCTCCGTGACCTCTTCCTTCAGAAGCAACGGCGTGACGATGAGATTGAAGACAAGCAGCACCAGCAGCACCACACCGTAGTAATAGAGCAAAGGCTTCTTGGGGCTTTTGACTTCCTGCATATGGATTCCTCCTTATTGGTTCCGGCGCTTCCTCCTGAATCGCACTTGCGAAACGGCGCGTCCTGCGATATGATAGGAAAAACCGGTAAATTGACAAAATTACGAGGTGATTTTTTGTGAAAACAATCGAAGCGCAATCGAAACTCAAGCTGATTGCGTCGCTGTGCATTTTCGGAACGATCAGCCTTTTCGTGCGCAATATCGCGCTCGGCTCCGGAATGATCGCGCTGTCGAGAGGCGTTCTCGGCGCGATTTTCCTGCTGTTGTATCTTGCGCTGCGAAAGCAGGAACTAGACCTTCCGGCGGTTCGGAACAATCTCTGGATCCTGCTTCTTTCCGGCGGTGTGATGGGGCTCAACTGGGCGCTGCTTTTTGAGGCGTACCGGTACACGACGGTCGCGACGGCGACGCTCTGCTATTATATGCAGCCGGTATTTTTGACGCTGGCCGCGGCAGTTTTGCTGGGAGAAGCGCTGAATCTCAAAAAAATCCTCTGTGTGCTCGTCGCACTTTGCGGTATGGTGCTGATCTCCGGCGCTCCCGGCGGTGCACTGCCAGAAGCCGGGGAATTCCGCGGTATCGCATTGGGGCTCGGCGCTGCGATTTTATATGCGTGCGTCATCCTCTGCAACAAAAAGCTAAGGGACATCGGAGCGTTTGATAAGACGATCGTCCAGCTGCTGGCCGCGGCGGCTGTCATGGTCCCCTACTGCGCGCTCACAGGCGAAAAAATCACAGTAGAAACGTTCCAACCGGTATCGTTCATCTGTCTTCTCGTGCTCGGCATGCTCCATACGGGCTTTGCCTACGCGCTATACTTTGGCAGCATGAAGGCCCTTCGCGCGCAGACCATCGCGATTTTCAGCTACATTGACCCCGTCATCGCGATTCTCATTTCCGTGACCATCCTGCACGAGCCGTTCAGCTGGCTAAGCGCCGTCGGCTCCGTCCTGATTTTAGGTGCCGCTTTCGTCAGCGAGAAAAACTGAAGTTTATATAACATATCACGTTACAAGCAACCCGTAGGGGTCGATGCCCACATCGCCCCGGCGGAATAATCCGATTATATGGAACTCCCCAGCGAATTCGATGGTACCCTCGGGTCGATGTGGGCATCGCCCCCTACGCATAAGTGGGAAAATTTCAGGAATCCATCCATCCCGACACGCCTTGGAAGTCCTGCCTCCCTCAGAGGCGGGATTTTATTTTGCGCGGAGCTCCCAGAACGCGACCGCGCTGGCGGCTGCAACGTTGAGAGAATCCACGCCGTGCGCCATGGGGATGCGGACGGTATAGTCGCACGCGGCGATAGTTCCGTTTGCAAGGCCGTCTCCCTCCGCGCCCAACACGATGGCAAGCTTCGGAAGGCTGTTTAACCGCTCGTCCCCGAGCGCGAGCGAATCATCCCGCAGCGCCATCGCGCAGGTCGCAAAGCCCGCGCCGCGAAGAATCTCCATGCCGCCGGCCGGCCAGGTGTCAAATGTGGCCCACGGAAGCTGAAAGACCGTTCCCATGCTCACGCGCACCGCGCGCCGGGTGAGAGGATCACAGCACGTGGGGCTGAGCAGCACCGCGTCCATACCCAGAGCCGCCGCCGAACGGAAAATCGCGCCGATATTCGTCGCGTCCACCACGCCCTCGAGCACCGCAATCCGTTTTGCACCCGCAATGACCTCGGTCGGGCTCTTTGGCGCGGGCCGCCGCATCGCGCACAGAACGCCGCGTGTGAGCGTGTAGCCGGTAAGGCGCGCAAGAAGCTCCCGCTCCGCCGTATAGACCGGAACATCCGGGAACCGGGCAAGAAGGGATGCTGCGTCGCCCGTAATGTGGCGCTGCTCCATCAGGAACGAAACGGGCTCTAACCCCGTGTCCAGCGCCGTCCCGATGACCTTCGGGCTCTCGGCGATGAAAAGTCCCTTCTCGGGCTCCAGGCGGTTTCGCAGCTGCGCCTGCGTGAGTCTTGCGTAAACGTCAAGCTCCGGCGCATCCAGCGAAGTGAGCGTGATAATGTTTGCCATGCGCGGCCTCCAAAGCAAGAGATTAGCTGTATCATACAGGGGAAACCTCTAAAAATCAAGCCAGCGTGTCAAAAAGTCTATTTTAACACGCTGAGCACTTTTTCAAACTTTTTTAAAGTTTGAAAAAGTGGTTGATTGAACGCGAAAGACACCCCTGATGAGTTTCTTTCACACTATCTTCCTTTCCGAAATCATTGGTCTGAAAGGTTTTTGACGATCTGCTCAAGCGTCCGAGTTTTTGGCCTCCAGCTCCAGCGCCGTCATGGATTTGTGGAACTGGCGCGAGAACAAAATCGCGGTGAACGTCACGGCGAGCAGATCTGCGACCGGCTCTGCCGCGTAAACACCCATGACGGGATCGGCGATCAGTTGCGGCATGATATAAATGAGCGGAATGAGCAGCACAAACTTGCGCACAACCGCTACAATGATCGAGCACGGCGCATTTCCGAGTGAGACGAACGTCATCTGGCAGGCGATCTGAATGCCGAAAAGCACCAGCACGCCGCAGTAGATTCGAAGCGCTTTCGCCGCAAAGACGATGAGCTCCTCATTCGGCGTAAAGATTGAGGCGAATACACTCGGGAATATCTGGATTGCACCCCAGAGAAGGGTCGAGTAAACAAGAGACGAGATAAGAAGGAGCTGAAACGCCTTTCTGACGCGGTCCGCGCTCTTTGCGCCATAGTTGTAGCTCAGAATCGGCTGCGCGCCTTGCGCCAGGCCCTGCAGCGGAAGCATCGCAAACTGCATGACGCTCGTCAGAATCGTCATCGCGCCGACCGCGATGTCGCCGCCGTATTTAAGAAGCGATGTGTTGAAGCAGACCGAAATGACACTCTCGCTTGCCTGCATGATAAAAGACGCTGCGCCAAGTGCGATGCATGGCAGGAAGAATTTCGGGCGCAGGCGAATGTTTTCATTTTTAAGCCGCAGCAGCGTCTTTTTCCCGCGCAGAAATGCGCACACCCAGACGCACGACACGCCCTGCGAGAGAATGGTTGCCAAGGCCGCGCCGCGGACTCCCATGTGAAACGCAAAGATGAACAGCGGGTCGAGCACAATGTTGCAGACCGCGCCAATCAGCACCGTCAGCATGCCGGTCTTTGCAAAGCCCTGCGCGGTGATGAACGCGTTCATACCGAGCGTGAGCTGGACAAAAATCGTGCCGATGGCATAGACGCTCATATAGCTGACAGCGTAGTCAATCGTGTTTTCGCTTGCGCCGAAAGCCAGAAGCAGGGGGCGGTTAAATAGGAGCAGGACGGCCGTCAGCACAAGCGAGACGATCACCTGCAAGGTGAAGCAGCTTCCAAGTGTCTTTTCCGCCGACTCGTGGTCGTTTTTGCCCATGAAGATGGAGGCCCGCGGCGCGCCGCCGGTACTGACCAAAGCCGCGAACGCCGAGACGATCATGATGATCGGCAGACACACGCCCACGCCCGTTAAGGCAAGCGACCCGTCCTCCGGCATGTGGCCGATGTAAATGCGGTCGACGATGTTGTAGAGCATGTTGACCAGCTGCGCGATGACCGTCGGCACGGAGAGCTTTAAAAGAAGCTTCCCGACCGGCTCCGTTCCCAAAAATGTTTTGTCCTGATTCATAGTGCGGTACCTTTCATTTCTGCGTCAGCTCTGCTGCGCGCTCCAGATTCTGCGAGATGGTCTCCATACAGCGGGCAAAGCAGGCGAGTTCTTCCTCCCCTAGCCCCTGCGCAAGCGTCTTGGCAAACGACTCCTGCATGGCACGGCCCCGGGCGATGATGGGCCCGGCCTTCTCGGTCGGCACAAGGCGGAGCTTTCGCCGGTCTCCGGGGACGCTTTTGCGCTCCAAAAGCCCGAGGGTCGCCAGCGTGTCGACGTGCAGCGACACAATGCCGGGTTTTAAATGACGCATAGCGCAGATTTCCTTTGCCGTGCTGTTTTCCGGGTTATTGGCCAGAAACAGCAGGATCTCCGCCGCCGTCTGCGGGATCTCAAATTCCCGGCTCAGCGGCTGCATGGCTGCGCTGTACGCGTCCATGAAGCGCTTGGCGTGCGTGTGGAGTTTGGCCGCAGTCAGGAAATTTTCCATGCCCGTTTCCTCCAAAACTAGATTGTTCATTTTTGAACAATTCAATTATAATCAAAATTGCACGCCTGTCAAGCCCTCTGCGCAAAAAAATCCCGCCCGTTTTTTCGGACGGAAATTTCTATTTTTTTGCGTTGATAACCAGCAGGATCCCCTCTCCGCAGGAGATGTTCGCGGTGCCCTCCCATTCGTTGCTGACGCCGACGGGGAAGGTGTTCGTGACAAGCGCATCCTGCAAGGGGTACTTGACCCCGGAGATGCAGACATGCTCCACCCGGTCGGTAAGCGCCAGCACGGAAAGAGAATAGCCGGGGAGCGGCGGGATGGTGACAGCGTCGTTTTTCAGAAGAAAGATCCGTGCGTCCCTGCCAAGAAGCGACGCTTTAACGCCTCGTTCGCAGGCAAAGCCCAGAGCCTGAACATTTCCCATCAGGTGATCGAGCCGGCCGCCCAGCGCGCAGTAGAGCCGGAGTTCCGAAAAGCCCTCGGAGACTGCCCAGCGGACTGCCGCCATCGTGTCTGTATCGTCCTTCTCGACCGGCAGATCGAGCACGGGAACAGATTTATCGAGCGCGCCCCTGTATGAATCAAAATCGCCCACGAGAAGGTCGGGGCGGATACCGGCTGCGTTTGCGTAGGCATAGCCCCGGTCGCAGGCGATGATAAAATCTGCCTCGTGAATACCGGTCAGATCATCGGGCTCTCCGCCGGAGATGATCGCGCAAAGCTTCTTCATAGCGCCTCCAAAGAAACAGGGACTGCCCGGAAAGCAGTCCCAAGGTGGGTTTATTCTAGCATATTTGTCATGAAAATCAAGCGTCCTCGAGAATTTCGCCCTCGATCGAGATCGTCACCACGCGAAGAGAAAGCTCCTTGCCGCTTTCGGCGATGGCCTTCTTTGCCGCAAATTCGAGTCCCCCGCAGCAGGGAACCTCCATGCGAAGAAGCGTCACGCTGCGAACATCGTTCTGCGCAAAAATCGCGGCGAGCTTCTGGCTGTAATCGACCGCGTCGAGCTTCGGGCAGCCGATGAGGGTCATTTTGCCGCGCATGAAATCCTCGTGGATGGATGCGTAGGCATAGGCCGTGCAGTCGGCGGCGATCAGCAGCTCGCAGCCGTCAAAATACGGCGCGTTCACAGGCGCGAGCTTGATCTGACACGGCCACTGGGAAAGCTGCGAGGGGCGCTTCTGCGCGGTTGCAGGTGCATCGCCCTCATGGTGCATCTGCCGCATTCTCGCGCCGGGACAGCCAGTGTGCGCCGCCTTGTGTGCCTTCGCAGCCAGAACGGCAGCTTCGTTATATGCAGCGGCCTCGCGCTCGACAAAGTGAATTGCGTCCATGGGACATGCGGGAAGGCAGTCTCCAAGACCATCGCAGTAGTCGTCGCGCAGCAGTTTCGCTTTGCCGTCCACCATGCCGATGGCCCCCTCGTGGCAGGCCTTCGCGCACGCGCCGCAGCCGTTGCACTTTTCCTCGTCAATCTGAATGATTCTCCGTTTCATCAAAACCACTCCGTTTCCTTTGTTCTGGCGTTAGTATAGCAGGACACAGCGCGCAAATCCGTTGGAGTTCCAACAAGCGTGCAAAAATTTAAAAAATCCGGCGCGCCTCAAAAGACACGCCGGGATGAAATGCAAACAATCAATCCTCTCGGAAAATAATGCCGTTTTCGTCGGCCTTTTCGATGACGGCCAGCGCGTGGTAGTTGACGCCCATGTTGCGCAGCCGGTCGCCGCCGCCCTGGAAGCCCTTTTCGATCGCAATACCCACACCGACAAGCTCCGCGCCCGCCTGCTCAACTAACTCGCAAAGCCCGCGCACGGCCTCGCCGTTTGCCATAAAGTCGTCGAGAATCAGCACGTGGTTGTCCTTTGTCAGCCATTCCTTCGAGAGGATCTGCGTGACCTTCTTTTTATAGGTATAGGAGTAGATCTCGCTCTGATAGAGGCCACCTTCAATGTTGTCGCTCTTGGCCTTCTTGGCAAAGACCATCGGAAGACCGTACCGGTAGGCGCAGATCGCGGCCAGCGCAATACCGCTTGCCTCAGCGGTGAGGATGAGATCGACCTTGGACAGATCAAACAGCTTCGCAAACTCATCGGCGATGTCCGCCATCAGCTTGCAGTCGATCCTGTGGTTGAGGAAACCGTCAACTTTTACGATATTGCCGGGCAAAACCTTGCCTTCTTTTATGATCCGTTCCTTGAGCTCCTGCATAACAAACCTCCAACAGATATGTAATAAAATCGGCGGCAAGAGACAATGCTCCTGCTGCCAATTCACAAAGCCGCGGGAACCGAGTCCTCTGCGGCAAATGTCCAATAGTCGCAGCTTTGGCGCTGCGGTAGAAACGCCCGGGCCATGTATCCGGATTTATATTGGCAACAACGATATGCCGAGTCCATCCGCGCACGGCGGACAGACCGTATTTGTTTGTACCCTGATGCTATCATTTCTGACCGCTTTCGTCAAGAGGCGAACCCGGAAAAAACAAGACAAAAATTTGGCGGAACCGAAACTATTATGCGGCGAAATGACCGATTGCGGAAAAAAGTGGAGTCGATTGACTCCACTTTTACTGATAGCACTCGGGGCGCAGAATACCGATATAGGGAAGGTTCCGGTAGTAGTTCGCGTAATCAAGGCCGTACCCGACCACAAATTCATCTGGAATCTCAAAGCCGCAGATATCGGTCTTGAGGCTCTTATCGTGACAGGTGGACTTATCGAGGAAGGAGACGGTCGTGATGGACGCGGGCTTTCTCGCGGAAAGCAGCTCCTTGAGATAGTGCATGGTAAGGCCGGAGTCGATGATATCCTCGACGATGACCACGTCGCGGCCGGTGATGTTGTTATCCAAGTCCTTGATCAGGCGCACAACGCCCGTGGACTGCGCGCCCGCGCCGTAGCTCGAGACGGAGATGAAGTCCATGTCGATGGCGCAGTTCATGCAGCGGCAGAGATCGATGTAGAAAAACGAAGCGCCTTTTAAGACGCAGACAAGAACCGGGCGCTTGTCGCCGAGCTTTTTTGTAAGCTCTGTGCCGATTTCCTCGACACGCGCGGCGATGGCCTTTTCGGTGTAGAGAACGCGTTCAATATCCTGTTCAGCAGATCGGATGAGCATGAGAAGCCTCCTGAAAAATTTTCTGGACAATCACAGATACTAAGATTATAATCAAAAAGTAGGGATAAGTAAAATAGATATACTTAATTTCAAGTATTAGAATTTCTAATGACGGAGGGACACAGATGGCAGTCAAGTTGGAGCTTTACCGGGTTTTCCACGAGGTGGCGCGCATGGGGAACATCTCCGCCGCCGCGCAGAACCTGTTCATTTCCCAGTCGGCGGTCAGTCAGTCCATCAAGCAGCTCGAGGAGCAGCTGCAGGTGCGCCTTTTCTCGCGCAGCACGAAGGGCGTGTATTTAACGAGCGAAGGAAAGCTCTTGCAGGAGTATATCTCCCACGCGCTGGGGCTCATCCAGAGCGGCGAGGAAAAGCTTGCCCAGTCTCGGCAGCTTCTCACCGGCGAACTCATCATCGGAGCCAGCGATACCGTGACGAAGACGTATCTTCTTTCGCGCCTGGAGGCGTTTCATCGGGACTACCCCGATATCCGCATCCGGATTTTAAACGGCACGAGCCATATGGTGCTCAACTATCTGCACGCCGGGCAGGTGGATATTGCCTTTGCCAGCGACGATCAGGACCCGGCGGTCTATGACGTGCGGCACTGTGTGGATACGCACACGATCTTTGTCGCCGCGCCGGATTACCCATGCGATTTTACCCACGCGTACTCCATGGAGGAGATCGCAGCCTTTCCGCTGATTCTGCTTGAGCGCAAGGCAAGCTCCCGGCTCTATCTCGAGCAGTATTTCCAGCAGCACGGCGTAACGATCCAGCCGGAAATTGAGCTCGGCTCTCACAACCTCCTCATTTCGCTTGCGCGCATCGGCCTCGGCGTTGCGTGCGTTACAGAAGAATTCTCGCAGTCTGGCCTTGGTCGGGGCGTGATTCTACCGCTGCGGACGGATTTCTCGATTCCACCGCGCGCCGTCACAATGTGCACGCTTCAGGGCGTGACGCCGACCTCTGCCGCCAAGCGCTTTATGGATTTCATCTCCGAGAGCAACAAAATGGCCTACGACCCCGGCCATTCGTATCACTTTACCAACGGATAAAAGCAAAAATGTCCGCCAGATACTGGCGGACATTTCTTATCGGGTGCAAAGCCAGTAGATGAGGCCGTAGACGACGCTTGCCGTCGTGCCGTAGACGATGACGGGCCCCGCGATCGTGAACATCTTGGCGGCCATGCCCGTCACAAAGCCCTCAGCCTTAAATTCAATCGCCGGTGAAACAACCGCGTTAGCAAAACCCGTGATTGGGACGATCGTGCCAGCGCCTGCGATTTTCGCAATGTCGTCGTACCAGCTGAGGCCCGTCAGAACGGCGCTCAGAAAGACGAGCGAGATGGCCGTCGCCGTGCCCGCCGCGTCTTTGTCGAGGCCCAGCTCTCCCCAGCCGTTTAAAATCAGCTGCCCAAGCGCGCAGATCGTTCCGCCGATCAAAAAGCTGCAAAGAAGATCCTTCCATATCGGAGACTTTTTCGCAAGGCTTGCCACATATTTGTTGTATTCCTGATTCGTCATATGCATGAAAATTCCCCCTTTGGCCTAGTATGCGCCATCGGGGGAATTTTTACGCAGGATGTAAAAAACCCTCCTTGACCAACATCAAAGAGGGTTTTAGAAACTCAGACGAGCTCGATAACAGCCATTTCGGCTGCGTCGCCGCGGCGCGGGCCAAGGCGGGTCACGCGGGTATAGCCGCCGTTACGGTCGGCATACTTCGGAGCGATCTCCTTGAACAGCTTATTGGCAACATCTTCCTTGGTGATGTACGCCATGGCTCTGCGATAGGAAGCCAGGGTGTTCTTCTTGCCAAGGGTGATCATCTTCTCTGCAACGGGCTGGACTTCCTTCGCGCGGGTGAAGGTCGTCTCGATCTTGCCGTTTTCGAACAGATAGGTAGTCATAGCTCTGAGCATGGCCTTACGCTGATCGCTGGTTCTGCCGAGCTTTCTGGTACCAAACATAGGACTTTACCTCCTTCTTGAAAGGTTATCGTTAGTTATTGTTGGAATTCGTGGAATCGTCGCTTGCCAGGGACAGACCCATCATAGCCAGCTTGTTCTGCACTTCCTCCAGAGACTTCCGCCCCATGTTGCGAACCTTCATCATATCCTCGCCGGTTCTGGAGATCAGATCCTCGACGTTGTTGATGTTGGCGCGCTTGAGGCAGTTGAAGCTTCGGACGGACAGGTCAAGCTCTTCGATGGTCATTTCCAGGACCTTGTCGCGATGCGTCTCAGGCTTTTCCGCCATCGTCGGCTTGTTGGCCACGGCATCGGAAAGATCCGTGAACAGGCTCAGATGGTCGGACAAAATCTTTGCACCGAGGCTGACCGCATCTCTTGCGGAGATGGTAGAATCGGTCCAGACTTCGAGCGTAAGCTTGTCATAGTCTGTCATGTTGCCCACACGCGTGTTCTCGACGGTGTAGTTCACCTTATAGACCGGCGTGTAGATCGAATCGACCGCAATCGTTCCGATGGGCATGGTGGGCGTCTTGTTCTTGTCGGACGAGACGTATCCGCGGCCGTGGCTCAGCGTGATTTCCATGTTGAAGGTAGCATCGGGACCCAGCGTGCAAATGTGCTGATCGGGATTGAGGATCTCGACCTCGCCGTCCGCCTTGATATCGCCGGCTGTGACTTCGCGCTCGCCGGTTGCGTCAATGAAGACAGTCTTTGTGCCCTGGCAATGCAGTCTTGCGATGATCTTCTTTACATTCAGAACGATCTCCGTCACGTCTTCCTTGACGCCGGGAATCGTGGAGAACTCGTGCTGCACACCCGCGATCTTGATCGAGGTCGCGGCTGTGCCGGGCAGGGAGGAAAGAAGAATCCTGCGCAGAGAGTTGCCGAGGGTGGTGCCGTAGCCTCTTTCCAGAGGTTCGACGACGTATTTGCCGTAGGAGCCATCCTCCGGGGAATCCATACACTCAATACGCGGCTTTTCAATTTCTACCATGAATAATTAAACCCTCCTTGTAACTGCGAAACCCATAGTCTCGCTGCCGAATTCAGCTTACCAATAAACGAGGGTGAAACGTTACTTGGAGTACAATTCGACGATCAGATTTTCTGCGATCTCAAAGTCAATATCGTCTCTTGCGGGCAGCGCAATAACCTTACCGGTGAGGTTGTTCTTGTCTCTTTCCAGCCACTTCGGAGCGGCGACGAACGTGTCGTCTTCCTTCATCTTCTTGAAGCGGTTGTTGGAGCTGCTCTTTTCACTGACGGCGATGACGTCGTTCACATCGACGAGGTAGGACGGGATGTTGACCGACTTGCCGTTGACGGTGTAGTGACCATGGTTCACCAGCTGACGGGCCTCGCGGCGCGTGGAGGCGAAGCCCAGACGGTACACAACGTTGTCGAGACGGCGCTCGACGAGGCTCAGAAGAATTTCGCCGGTGTTGCCGTTCATTCTTTCGGCCTTCTCGTAGTACATCCGGAACTGCTTTTCCAGAATGCCGTAGACAAACTTGACCTTCTGCTTCTCGGTCAGCTGCGTGCCATATTCGGATTTCTTGGTTCTTCTCTTGCCGCCGGGGTTGCGGTTCGACTGCTTGCTGTAACCCATTGCAGCGGGAGATACGCCCAGCGTTCTGCAACGCTTCAATACAGGCTGTGTATTCTTTGCCATTACTATTCTCCTCCTTGCCTATTACACGCGGCGGCGCTTCGGGGGACGGCAGCCATTGTGCGGAATGGGGGTGACGTCCTTGATCATGGTGACTTCCAGACCAGCGGATTGCAGCGCGCGAATTGCGGACTCACGGCCCTGGCCGGGACCCTTGACGAAAACCTCAACGGTCTTCAGGCCATAGTTGTCGACAGCTGCCTTCGCGGCGGTCTCAGCGACCATCTGCGCGGCGTACGGGGTCGACTTTCTGCTTCCGCGGAATCCGAGACCACCAGAGGAGGCCCAGGACAGAGCGTTACCGTTGGCGTCGGTCACGGTAACCATGGTGTTGTTAAAGGACGAGCGGATATGCACGGCGCCCTTTTCGATAACCTTGCGCTCACGACGGCGCTTGATAACCTTCTTGACTGCTTTTGCCATACTATCTCACACTCCCCTTACTTCTTCTTGTTCGCAATGGTCTTCTTCGGGCCCTTGCGGGTACGAGCGTTGGTCTTCGTTCTCTGGCCGCGAACGGGCAGGCCACGACGGTGACGGACACCGCGGTAGCAGCCGATCTCGGTCAGGCGCTTGATGTTGAGCGCAACTTCACGGCGGAGGTCGCCCTCAATGGTGTAGTGTTTGTCAATAACTTCACGCAGTGCGGACTCCTGATCTTCCGTCAGATCCTTGACGCGGATGTCGCCATCCACACCGGCTGCCTTCAGGATGTCCTGCGCGCTTTTTCTGCCGATACCGTAGATATAAGTCAAACCGATTTCGATTCTCTTTTCACGGGGCAGGTCAATACCAGCAATACGTGCCATACTATTCAGAGCACCTCCTATTAACCTTGTCTCTGCTTATGCTTCGGGTTTTCGCAAATTACCATAACACGGCCCTTGCGCTTGATGATCTTGCACTTTTCGCACATGGGCTTAACGGACGGTCTTACCTTCATACTGTTAACCTCCATTTGAGCACAGTGGCTCTATTTACTTCTCCATGTGATTCTGCCTCTGGTTAAATCATACGGCGACATCTGGACTGTCACCTTGTCTCCGGGCAGAATCTTGATAAAGTTCATCCGGAGCTTGCCGGAAATATGCGCCAGAATGGTGTGCCCGCCGCCGATATCGACGGAGAACATGGCATTCGGCAGTGCATCGGTTACGATGCCCTCAAGTTCGATTACGTCGTCTTTTGCCAAGATCAATTAACCCCCTTGGTTTTGACTATTGAATGTTTGGCCGATGACGGCCAATTCCCTTCGTAATTCGCTGTTGAGTACCTTGTCGCCGTTGCGAATTTTCTCGGCGACGCGGGATGCATACAAAGGGAGCTTCCGGACGTGCCGGCGCTTTTTGCGCTTCGGGCTTTCCAGCCTTCGTCCCTTGCCGTCGGCGAGGTAGACAAACTGATCATCCGTGTCGATCACGAAGAAGAGCTGTCCCTTGTCGCGTCCTGCAAGCGAAACAATCATGTCCGCTTTGGATACTTCCATGTTTTCAAAGCCCCTCTGTAACGGTGAGAATTTCCGGCTCGCCGTCGGTAATCAGAATTGAGTTTTCGTAGTGGGCCGCGAGCTTGCCATCGGCAGTTACAGTCGTCCATTTGTCCTTCAGGACGCGTACTTCGTACGAACCCTGCGTGACCATCGGTTCGATTGCCAGGGTCATGCCTTTGACCATCCGCGGGCCTCGGCCGGGGGCACCAAAATTGGGGACTTCCGGTTCTTCGTGCAGATGCTCGCCCACACCATGGCCGACAAACGCGCGGACAACGCCAAAGCCCTGGCTTTCCACGTATGTCTGAACGGCATGGCCGATGTCGGAGATCCGGTATCCCTGACGTGCAAATTTGATGCCCTCGTAGAAGCTCTGTTCTGTTACCGTAATGAGCTTTTGTGCCTGTGCAGAAATCTTTCCGCAGGCAAAGGTTCCGGCGCAGTCACCGGTAAAACCGCCCCATTGTGCGCCCACATCGATCGATACGATGTCGCCCTCCTGGAGAACCCGGTGTCCCGGGATCCCATGGATGACCACCTCGTTGACCGAGATGCAGACGCTTGCGGGGAACCCTCCATAGCCGAGGAAGGTTGGTTTTGCGCCCTGCGACACGATATAATCGTGTACCGCCTTATCGATCTGTCTGGTTGTGACGCCCGGCCTTACCATTTCGCCTGCCAAAGCACGCGCTGCCGCGGTAATTCTACAGGCCTTGCGCATAACCTCTATCTCGCGCTCATTTTTGACTGGAATCATGATTATACACCCAATGCCGCGAGAATGTCCTTCGTCGCGGATTCGATCGGCTGGTTGCCTTCAACCAGCTTCAGAACGCCGAGCTTCTCATAGAAATTCTTGAGCGGCTCAGTCTCCGCATGGAAAACCTTCAGGCGGTTTTTGACGGTTTCGGGCGCGTCGTCCTTGCGGATGACGAGCTCCTTGCCGCAGGCGTCGCAGACGCCCTCGACCTTGGGCGGGTGTGCCGTGATGTGATAGCTTGCGCCGCAGCTGCCGCAGACGCGGCGGCCGGTCATGCGCGCTTCAATCACAGCGTCTTCGATCTCGATCGAGATCACGCGATCAAAATGAATACCTGCCGCCTCCAGAGCTTCCGCCTGCGGGATCGTGCGGGGCACGCCGTCGAGGATGAAGCCGTTTGCGCAATCAGGCTGCGCCACACGCTCCGAGACGATGCCGATGATGACATCGTCCGGAACGAGCTTGCCCGCGTCCATAAAGCTCTTCGCTTTCAGACCGGTCTCGGTGCCGTTTTTGATCGCTTCGCGAAGAATGTTGCCAGTGGAAATGGTCGGGATATGCAGCTTCTCGCTGATAATCTCAGCCTGCGTACCCTTTCCTGCTCCGGGAGCTCCCAAAAGAATCAGTTTCATTTCCGATCCCTCCGGCTCACTCCAGGAAGCCTTTGTAGTGGCGCATCAGCATCTGTGCTTCCAGAGCCTTCACGGTCTCAAGTGCCACACCAACAACGATGATGACAGACGTACCGCCAATGCCGAGCGACGAGTTGCCGATGATGATGCCGACGAGAATCGGCATAATTGCCACGATTGCAAGATACAGAGCGCCAAAGAGCGTAATCTTGTTGATAACCTTCAGAATGAAATCAGCCGTGGGCTTGCCCGGACGGAAGCCAGGGATGAAGCCGCCGTTCTTCTTGAGATTGTTGGCGATTTCAATCGGGTTAAACTGGATGGTGGAATAGAAGTAGCTGAACGCGATGATCAGCAGGAAATAGCACACCAGATAGACAGCGCTCTTGTTATCGAAGACGTACTTGTTCATCCAGGCCCAGAAGCCGGTGCTGCTCGTGCCGGTGAACGCAATAATCGTCGCGGGCAGAGAAGCGATGGACTGTGCGAAGATGATAGGCAGGACGCCGGACATGTTGACCTTGATGGGCAGGTGCGTGGACTGACCACCATACATTTTCCGTCCAACGACACGCTTTGCGTACTGCACGGGGATTCTGCGCTCGGAGTTCGTGATGAACACGATGAAGACCATGATCGCCAGAATGCCGACGACGAGCAGAATCGCGGTGTACCACTTGAGAGTGCCGTTCGAAAGAGACGTGACCATGTTGCTGACGAGCTGCGGGATACGGGAGACGATACCGGCAAACAGGATCATGGAAATACCGTTGCCAATGCCGAACTCGTTGATCTGCTCGCCCATCCACATCAGGAAGGACGCGCCTGCCGTAAAGGTCAGGACGATCACGAGGCCGTAGACAAAGCCCGTCTGGCTCAGCAGGCTGTAGTTCTTGAGCATGACGTAGTACGCAAAGCCCATGAGAAGCCCGAGGCCGATGGTCGTGTAGCGGGTGATGTTCTGGATCTTCTTGCGGCCTTCCTCACCGTCTTCCTTGGCCAGACGTTCCAGAGCCGGAATCGCGATGGTCAGAAGCTCGATGATAATGGAGGCGTTGATGTAGGGCTGAATACCGAGCGCAAACACGGTAGCCTGCGAGAACGCAGAGCCCGACATCGCGTTATAAAGACCAAGAACGGTGTTCGCCAGCTGCGTGGTGAAGTAGTTGTTCAGCGCAACGACGTTGACATAGGGAACGGGAACGCAGTTGCCGAGACGGTAGATCAGCATCACGATGAGCGTGAAGAGGATCTTTTTGCGGAGCTCGGGGATCTTCCAGGCGTTACGGAGTGTAGTAAACACTTACACCACCTCGGCCTTTCCGCCTGCCTTTTCGATTTTTTCCTTGGCAGACTCGGAGAAAGCCGCAGCCTTCACCGTGACCTTCTTCGTCACATTACCGTTGCCGAGAACCTTCAGGCCGTACTTGCAGTCCTGAAGAATGCCCTTTGCGATGAGAGCGGCGGAGTCGACGACCGCGCCGTCTTCAAACTGGTTGAAAACCGCGACGTTCACAGCCGTCAGGGGCTTTGCGAAGATGTTGTTGAAGCCGCGCTTCGGGATGCGACGTGCCAGAGGCATCTGGCCGCCTTCAAAGCCGATGCGGAGCTTGCCGCCCGAACGGGCCTTCTGGCCCTTGTGTCCGCGGCCTGCGGTCTTGCCGTTGCCCGTCGCCGAGCCGCGGCCCTTGCGCTTATTGACATGGGTAGAACCCATAACCGGAGCAAGTTCGTGTAAATTCATCTACTTGTCCTCCTTACTGTTCTTCCGTGACCTGGAGCAGGTAACCGATCTTGGCGATCTTACCGCGGGTCTGGGTGTTGTCAGGCTGAACGGTCTCCTGACCGATCTTGCGCAGACCGAGCGAATGCGCAGTCGCGATGTGCTTTTCAAGACGGCCGTTGAGGCTCTTGACAAGCTTGATTCTCAGATTTGCCATTTCAGAGTCCTCCTTAACCGACAATTTCTTCCACGCTCTTGCCGCGGATACGGGCAACAGCAGCTGCGTCGCGCAGGCTCATCAGGCCCTGCATCGTCGCCTTGACAACGTTCTGGGGGTTGTTCGAGCGCAGGCACTTCGCACGGATGTTGGAAATGCCGGCAGCCTCCATGACCGCACGGACAGCGCCGCCGGCGATGATGCCGGTGCCTTCGGGTGCGGGCTTGAGCATGACGCGGCCCGCGCCGAATACGCCGATCACTTCATGGGGAATGGTGGTACCCTCGAGGGTGACCTTGACCATGTTCTTCTTTGCGTCAGCAATGCCCTTGAGGATTGCTTCGGAAACTTCAGCAGCCTTGCCGAGGCCGTAGCCCACGGTGCCCTTGCCGTCGCCGACAACAACCAGAGCGGAGAACTTCATGACACGGC
>ERZ772882.818-NODE-818-length-38219-cov-3.514176_pt1 | contig 38219 bp, 32 predicted proteins | sample MGYA00580576_ERZ772882 | MGnify/ENA primary metagenome ERZ772882 (study PRJEB29015, sample SAMEA2737658) | human gut metagenome | biome: human gut; feature: human-associated habitat; material: faeces | place: China | collected 2012 ... | reverse complement strand
CTATAATTACATTGACTTGGCCACTTTGAACGATGAGAATCCGGATCCTTTAACCGAGACTTATCCCTGGACGGCTATGTATAATATGATTTTTTATGCCAATACGGTTATCGAAGGAGTGATGGAGGCCAGGGCGGATGTCACGACGGATTCCCGCGAGCAATTGCTGGCTGAAGCCTATTGTCTCCGGGCTTTTGTTCACTTCGATTTAATCAATCTGTATGCCAAATGGTATGATCCGGCTACTGCGGCAACAGATAAAGCCGTTCCGCTTTCTTTAAAGATCGATATCGGACAGTCGTTTATACCTACTACAGTGGAAAAGGTATATGAACAGGTGCTCGCCGATTTACAGGAAGCGGAGAAATATATGCAGGTGGAGCAACAGACGGGTGCTTATCTGTACCGGTTTTCGAAGAAAGCGCTGAAAGCCTTCCAGGCCAGGGTATATCTTTATCATCAGGATTGGAAACAGGCTCAGGAGACAGCCGAAAGTCTGCTGGCGGCTTGTCCGCTGGAGGATCTGACGACTACCGAAGCCCAACCTTGGACTTATACGTCGAAAGAAGCGATACTTGCTTTGGAAACGGTATCCAGTACCGTAATGAAAGAAGATATGTACGTATTGGATAATATCAGCGGAAAATTTAACCAGATAAAAGAGGGAGATAAATATGTAGATGCCCGGCTGGGAAATTATTTGGTCGATAAATACGGAACCTGGTATTGTAATAAAGGAGGGAATAAGAATGAGAAGGTCACTTTCCGGAGTGCAGAGCTTTGGCTGATTGCTGCCGAAGCTGCTGCTCACCGCGAAGGACAACTGCCGGCAGCCAAAGAATATCTGTTGACCTTGCTTCAGAAGCGTCTGGCTGAAAGTTATTATAACGAACGGAAAGCAGAGATCGAAACCATGAATCAGGAACAATTGTTGGCCGATATCATGGAGGAAAGGGCCCGGGAACTGGTATTCGAAGGACATCGCTGGTTCGATCTTCGTAGAACGACCCGCCCGGAGGTTATAAAAAACTATATGGATGCCGATTGGAATTCGCTTACGGTTACGATCCGGCAGGACGATCCCAAGTATATTATTCCTTATCCGAAAGAAGCGATTCAGAATAATCCGGAATTGAATAATTAGGGTTGAGTTGAAACGGTAACAACGGATAAAACGGTAACAACAGTAAAAATGGTAAAGAAATACGGTTGTTACCGTTTTTTTTATAAAATAAAAAACTTTGATTTGGCAGGCAAGTCCTTTTTTCGTATTTTCGGGCGATCCTATATTTCAATATGACTGCAATTATTATTGAAGATGAAGCTTTGGCTGCCCGTGAATTGGAAAGTATTCTGAAAAAGTTGGCACCGGAAATAGAAATCGTTGCCCGTCAGGATTCTGTACGGGGAAGTGTACAATGGCTGAAAGAAAATCAGGTAGATTTGATTTTCAGCGATGTTCATTTGGGAGATGGACGTAGTTTCGATATTTTCGGACAAGTAGAGATCAAAGCTCCTGTCATTTTTATTACCGCTTATGATGAATATGCTTTGCAAGCTTTCAAGAGCCAGGGAATAGATTACATCCTGAAACCTTTTGACGAAGAGGAAATACTGCGGGCGTTGGAAAAAGTGCGGAATTGGTTTGCAAAAGAAAAGAAAGCACCCCGGACGGTCCGATTTCAGGAGCGCTTTTTGGTGCAGATCGGAACGAAGATCAAATCCGTACCGGTGGCAGAAGTCGCTTATTTTATGGCCGATGGAAAATACCTGATGTTATATACCCATGAAGGGGGAGGGTATATCCTCGATCAGACGATGGCTGCACTCGAAGAACGCCTGGATCCCCAAATCTTTTTTCGGATCAACCGGAAGTTTATAGTGAGCTTTTCTGCTATCAAAGAAATGATCCGTTATTCCAACAACCGCATAAAAATCGGTTTATCTCCTTTGCCTCCTGAAAATATAGAAGCTATCGTCAGTGCCGACCGCATTCGCGAGTTCCGGGACTGGTTGAACCGCTAAAAGTTATTCAGCGCCACAATAACAGAAAGATCCCGGATGAAAATTCATTATCCGGGATCTTTTTGTTATTGCTGGAAGGGAGATTATTTCCCATTGATTTCGTCCAGAATCTCCTGTATCTGTTCCTGGCAGCCGCCACAACCGGTTCCTGCGTTCGTCACTTCGCCTACTTCTTCAACGGTTTTTAATCCTTTTTCACGAATTGCATTTTCAATTTCTTCTCTGCTTACTTCAAAGCAGTGGCAAATAATTTCACTCATAGTCTTTCCATTTTATTGATTCATATTACTTTTCATTCGTTTGAATGAATGCGGTAAATTTAAAGTAATTTTCTAAAAATGGCAGAATATATTCAATCATATCTTTTTATGAGGATATAGATTTGAATTATATTGAAGCAGTTCCATCCCGTTTAAATATCAGGAAGAGCATTTAAAATCTTTTCGGCGTCTGGTGAAGAAGGGCGGACTGCTTTGGGGTTGATAATCTTGCCATCCGGGTCAATAAGAATGAAATGAGGGATACCGTCGATATTATAATCCCGTTGGAATTGACTCCCTCGCCCAAGCAAAAGTTGAACGCCGGAGAGTTCTCCCGATTTGACTGTTTCTTCCCATGCTGCCTTATCCTCGTCGGTGGAAAGACCGAGGAAGGTGATGTTTTTCCCTTCCATTTTCTTTTCCAGTTCTATCAAATAGGGCATTTCTCTTTTACAGGGACCGCACCAGGTCGCCCACATGTCGATATACAGATATTTCCCTTTGAAATCCTTCAAGGAGTAAGTTTTACCGTTAATGTCCTTGGCCTGGAAGTCCGGGGAAAGTTTGCCGGTAACGGCAATGTTCCGTTTGTCATACTCTGTTTTATAGGCAGTCCGTAGAGTCGGGTCAGTCACGTAAGTATTGTAAATATTTTCCAGTTCGGTGATATGGTTAATACCGTTCTTTATCTGTCTGATGGCAATCTCGTTCAGAAGAGATTGTTTTAGCTTGTCATTTTTGAAATGTTGGGCGATATATTTCATCCGGGCAACATTTTTATTGTAGATGCCGGAGATTTCTTTATCCTTGCTTCCAAGCACAAGAGCAGCCTCTATAATAAATTCCCTGTAAATGTCAAGGTCAATCAGACTTTCGTCTTCCTGTACGTATTTTTCCAATGTTGAATAATATTCCTCATTCGGGCGATAAGTTGTGTCGAACATGATATGTCCCATGGGATACATAACCAAACTGATCAGATATGAATACTTGATTCGTCCCTCCTCCAGTTTTGCAAATTCGGGATTTACCGCTTCCAGTTTCCGGGCTTTCAATAAATTGGCCGCCTCGTCTGTCTTCTCGTTGACAAGACTGACAATCTCCTTTAGTGAGCGCTCGTATTCGGGGGGGATTATCGGGTTGTAAGTGATAGAATTGAGGTATTCTATTACCGGAGTGTTTTTTCCTTCGAATTTCATGCTGTCCTTAAAATTGTTGGCATCAAAAGAAATTGTGACACGATCGCCTTTCTGGAAAAAAACATTTTTGGCTTCCTCGCCATAAAACAGACGGGCGTATATCATATTCCCCTGTAATGTACAGCTGGCTTTTCCGTGTTTATCCAGATCCGTTTCCTTGATCATTTCCGGGCTGACAACAATGGCAATTTTGGAATAGGTCATGTTTTGCACGTTGAAGTCTACGACGATATCGTCGTTGTTTTGCTGTGAACAAGAGCAAACGACCGAGAGTAAAATAATAAATATAAAGTTTCTCATTTTAAAGTGTATATGATTAATCATAAATTTCCTGCATGGCAGCATCCAGCCATCCGCCTCTTGCGTTTACATTAATGATTTTTCCCTTGTCGTTTACAAGGATAGAGGAAGGAACTCCGCTCAGGTTATAAGCCCGGAAAGCCGCTTTGGTATTATCGATAAGCTGTTCCCAGGGCATCTTTTCCTCTTCCAAAGCCTGATGCCAATTCTTCGGATCACTGTCAATGGAGATACTCACGATATTTAACCCTTTGGGATGGTAGGTATTGTACGTGTTACGCATGTGAGGTATCTCCCCGCGGCAGGGACTACACCATGATGCCCAGAATTCAATTAATGTAGTGGTCCCGGGTTTCACAAAATCCGATATTTTCTTTTTACTTCCGTCCGCTGCCGTGAGTTCCATGTCGATGAAAGATCCTCCGATAAATACCTGTTTGCCCTGGATCGTTGCCCGAAGAGCCTGGCCCATTTCCGAATTTTGCATTTCGGGGGATAGGCAGGTGAATAATCCTTCGATTTCTTTCAAAGAAAGGTCGGAATTCTTGTCGGAGAGTTCTTGTGCGATTTTAACGCTGATGGCAGATTCGGGATGTGCTTTAAGGTAGTTGATTTGAGTCTCTCTGAGGGCTAGTCTTTTTTGGGTGACGAGTTTGGCCAGATCAATCGCTTTGGCTAAATCTTTCGAATTGTAATAAGCTTCCCCGTAAGCGCGGAACGTTTTGCTCCGGTCGTCCTCCATGGGTTGTATCTCGTTCAGGTAGTTTTGATATTCAGTTTGAGTCCCGCTTCCGGAGATCTGAAACACGGGATATTTGCTGGAATAGTCGCAAGTGGCTTCTATCGCTGCATTGTCGATAAATAACGAGAAGTTTACAATTTTACTGCGGGTCAGCCGGTCATTGGGATCAAGGTAGATGCTGACCGTGCAATAACGCGGCACATCGAATTTACCCAGAAACCTGAATTTACCCCCCGATATTTTCGTACTGTCGATGAAATGAGGTTGATTGGTATCATCCAGTGCCAGAAAAACGGGTTTCCCTTCCCATGCTTCGGGGACATGTCCGGTGAGGGTATATCCGTCGTGTTCCGTACAACTGACGACGGATAGAATGAGTGCGATAAATAGAATGTATTTCATCTTTAAAATCGATTTGCTGTTTTTAAAGAGGGTGTGTCAAAATGCAAATTTTCGTATTTTTAGTGGCTTCTCAATATTGATTATCAATAAATTGCAACTATATAATTTATCGAAACACGCATTTTGACACACCCTCTATGTGGTATTATTGTACCTCTTCGTATGTGAAATCGATCCGGAAAGTAACCATACCCATTCCGTAATATGAAGATTCATAAGATACGCTTGTAACGTAATTATCTTCATCATACGTGTAGTTTAACTCGTGGGTCGTTGTTTCTTCCGTCTCCGGATCTACTACCGACATTTTTACGGGAATTCCTGCCGATTTTTCTCCGATCAACCCTGTGAATGCAGCGTACATCCATCCCCAATCTTGAGTATAGTTTATGTTTGAAAGTTGTAAGAAAAGGGCTGCAATGTCCATTCCTGGACGAGTGTATTTTTGTGTTTGGTCGTATTCGAATGATGTTCCGCTGACATCGACTAAATTGCCGGCATCAAAAGTATATTCTAAATTGTTAAGACCTCCTTTGCCTTCATAGGATTTCATATACCGGTCTGCATATGTCCAGTCAGCACTCATGTTTACGTCCTTTGTATTCCAAAGATTATAGAAAATTGTAGCATTTGATTGTGCTAAATCATCGGTTACACTCAGAGTAACCTGTCTTACATATCCTTCTAATTCCCAGTCAGGATCCGGATTACTGATAGATAAAATAATTTGGTCATTGTTTGTTTGTACATCATAGTTCATCTCATGTTCGTAAAGGACATTAGCGTACTTGAAACTTTGTGGACCGTTGGCTGCATAGGAAATTTCGAATGTAGATTCTGTGATATAATCTGCCATTATTTGACTGAAATCATTTACCCAGCCGATCTTGACCAATCGTTTGTATTTTACAATTTCGAACTCTTCGGTTAATGTCCATTCCCCTCCATCCTGGGCAAGGATAAGACGGTAAGTTCCGGCACTGAGGTCTGTGGGTAAAGTACAAATCAATCCGCTCTGGTAGTCTGTTACAGTCAATTCAGTTCGGGTGCCATTCCCGGTTTCTGCGTATACTTTTGACGTTTCGTTGTATCCGTTACCGCCAATATTTATTATTTGGCCGGTAAATCCTGCTTCGGGTATTTCTAATCCGATGATTGGGAGTGAAGCCGCTGTTAATTCAATGCTTCCCAATTCCCATTCGCCGTCTTGTTTTAGTACCAACGTATATTGTCCTGGTGTTAAGCTCATCGGCACGGTCATTGTCACACCGGTGGAAACAATGGTTAGTTGACTTACATCGGCAGATGAGGCTGTGCCTTTGAAGGTGAACTGTGCTGTTGAAGCGAATCCGGTACCGGATACGATAATTTCCGTACCGATTTCAGCTGTAGCGGGTATTCTCACGTTTGATACAGGGTTTTGTGGTGTCGGATCATCATCATCCGAACAAGCCGTGAATGCGCAAATGCTGCATATCATAAGCATCATTATCCGAATTTTTTTCATAACATTTAGATTTTAGAAATTAATAATATAGATAAATTGAACACTTAAAACTTACCATTCTCTATAGGTTACGTCGACAATACGGGCAAAACCGTCGTAGACTTCCGGTTCCACTCCTGAAAAATCTCCGCTCATTTCCGTGTCGTTATATATCCGGAGGATACCTTCCTCACCCCGTAGGCTTCCGATGATCAGATTGTACGAACGGGAGTCACTGGTATTTTTGCGGAATAGATTGAATTTCAGGCGGGTGATTTCCTCTCCTCCCGGTAATGTAAACTGCACTTTTGCCTGCAACGGTTTCGTGGAAAGGTCTACCTGGTAGAGGGTACCGCCCACGGCATAGTACATACAGTTTTTCAGTGAACTGAAAGCGAAGAGGTCTGTCACCTTTGTTATATCGGTACATTCCGACAAGTCGCCATAATAAGCCTTCCCAAGCGCGTTAGGACAACTACTCCACGATTGAGGGACTATGTCGCCTAGCTGGATGCCGTAAAGGTAGCGTTTGTCGCCGTCTGCCAGTACTGTATAGGTTACTGCCATTTGCCCGCTACCCGGGTCATATCGGGTGTTCTCCATGTACACGTAGTCTAGTCCGGTGGGAAATTCATCAAATGCCGAACCCGTAACTCCTCCCGTCGTCGCTTGCATGTCTTCCATCAGTTCTGCCATTTCATTCATCTCCCGCAAAGGTTCCTGATTGTTCAGGTCTGAGGAAGCTAAAGTTTGTCCGTATCCCATGAAGCGTTTGTTGTCGATATCGTATATCATCACCAGGGGAGCGAGGATCATGTTGCCTGCAACATTGCTGCCTGCCATGGGGGCTACCCGGAAATCTTTGTTTATGGGAGAACTGAAAAGTCCGAGAATCTCACCCATATTGCTCGCATAGTGGAAATCCGTCCCGGCAACCATCATTTTGGCATTGACCGTGGGTATTATTTCATGTGGGCTTACTGCTTGTCCGTTCCCCATCTCGTAACGTATATTGTATTCTTCCGTCCAGGCAAAACCGTCACTGCTCAAGCGGGTTGCTCCGTCATCCGTCAGCAAGTAGAAAGGCGATCCGGTTTCGGCGAGGTCTTCCAGTTGCTGGATACGCCGTGGGCCGTTTAATTCCGGCATATCCTGGCTGGATAATAAGTCCCTGTAAGTTTCTCCCGTGACCATGGATATCATGTCCAGTCGTGTCCGACCGTTGTCGGAGCACAACACCATCCAGCCCTCGGAAGTGGTTTGGGTGACTTCCAGTTCGTAAGTCTGTTGCCAGAACAAACCGCTTGTACGGTTGGTTATCGTGAAATATAGCGTGTATGTCCCTTCCGCCAATACCACTTCATAATCCAAAATGCGTTCATTTCCGATCACGGTAGCTGTAACGGCGTCTGCCTGCGGAATCACTTTCCACTCGAACTGGTAATCTTCTTCCGTGAATTGTTCACCTTCAATTTGCGGTGTCAACTGTAAACGTTCGAATTTTCGTACGGGTATTTTCTCATCAATGCCGGTCACCACCGGGGAGGAGAGTTCCCGGTAATCGTAATTCCCCAAATCTTCGGCACAGGATATCAGTAAGAAAATCCAGCAGGCCGTGTATAATAATCCTTTTCGCATGGTTGCATATATTAATATTTAAACAATGGTTCTCCGGTTGTCGGGTCGAAAGCCTCTTCGTCGTATTCTTCTCCCGCTGCTTTCTTTTCTGTTTGGGTGGCCACGTAGTCGCACATTTCTATATAGATAAACTGCCATCTTGCCAGTGAAATACCGCCTGCCGTATTAAATTCGGCGGGGTCTATTTCCAGTACCCGGCATATTAATTCGAACTTTTGCTGGGAGAATTCTCCCCCGAAGTCTTCATCCCAACTTTCCGGGGCAACCGTGAAACGGTCGGAGAAGATGATGCGGTAACGAATCACGGTTGTCGTGTCATTTCCACTTTGCACCTGATACTCGAAAGGCAGGATAAAGTGCTCGTTGGCTTTCAGTTCCAGCACAATCTCCCGGTTTTCTTGTTTCAGTACCGCCGTACGGTTCAGTTGCACGTTATAATCGAGGTTTACTGCCTCTGCCGGCATTTCTGCGACAGAGACCAGTTCATAGTCGGTTCCTTCTATGGCATTGCCTCCTGCTACACTGATGTCTATCGGGCGGGCGTATGCCACGGGGCGTCCCAATGCCTGGACTTTTACCGTGACAGTCATCGTGTCGGCACTGGTATAAACGAATGTCACGTTGGTACTGTCAACGATCGTATTGTTTAACAAACGGTTGTTGAAATATATTCCGTTGATTTGGTCGAAAGTAGCCGGTTTCTCTTCGTTACATCCTGCCAGTCCGAACAATACCGTCATTCCCCAGTATACTTTCCTGATTATGTTTTTCTTCATTGCTGTTGTGATTACTTGGTTATCTGTTTTCTGTTTCAGTGTCGGGCAAAGGCACCACGAATACTGCATTTGACGGAGCCGGGTTGTTCGTTGCCGAATTCGACCGGATAATCGATGAGTACATCCGTTTGTACATGAAGAATAATTGTCCTTCGCCATAAACTTCGCGGATGTATTCATATTGCAGAAGGGTGGTGGTCAGGGTCTGTAAATTGCTTACTCCCCGGTTTTTACGCAACGTGTTTATGTATGATACTCCGTTAGCCAGGCTGTTGGATTGGCTTTCTGCGGCGATCAGGTACATTTCGCCCAGCCGTAGCAAGGGGATCATGGTATTTTCTATCCGTCCCGATTCCGTCATGTCCGAATATTTGTAGAAATAGCGTGCGCTTCCCGAGGAAATCCAATTGGAACGGCAACGGTAGTCGTCCAGATTTCCGCCGGTTCCGGTTCCACCGTAAATAGTTTGTTCCAGTAAATCGGTTTCCATGCGGAATACCATGTTGGGGGCTAACGATGGGTCGAAATATTCTTCGAACAATTCTCCTCGTTGGCTGTCAGAGAGGGCGAACAGAACTTCTGGCGAGAAAATACGGTCCGGATCCTGGGCAGTTCCGTTCACCAGGCTTCTGTCTACGAAAGGAAATATGCCGTTATTGGAAGCTTTTATCACTTCAGTGGAATAATTGAATGCATTTTCCCGTTGTCCGGCGTACAGGCATACACGGGCCAGCAGGCCTGTTACGGCATAGTAGTTTAACCGTAGTGCCCGGTAACATAAGAAATTCGAACTTTCGCCTGCATTCCCGCTTGACAATCCTCCTTCCGTTTTCACGGGATCTTCGTTTAGGAGGATGCGTGCTTCCTGCAAATCTTGTATGATTTTTGTCATCACTTCCGATGCGGGCAGCAAAGGTTCGGGGGACAATACCTCCGACGTGTAGTAGGGGATACTGGTTGCCTCCGGGTTTCTCGAATATACGGGACCGAACAGGCGTAGCATATCGAAATGCAGCATCGCTCTCAGTGCCAGGGCTTCGCCTTGGATTATGTTATAGTTGTTTCCCGTGAATAATTCTTCGCGGGATTTCATATTTTCCAGTAATTTATTGCAGTTTAGAATCAGAGCGTATGCCTTGTCCCAGGTGGAACTCATACAGCTACGCCAGTATTCGGTGTTGTAATTATAATCTTTTAAGTCCGTGTAATTCCCCCATACCAGGCTTTCGTTGCCGATTTCGTAGGCGCCTCCCATGATTTCGATCATTTCTACTGTCAGGGATTTTCCGTACAGGGCCTCGTCATTCAGTCCGATATAAATGCCGTTTAGTGCTTTCTGGAATCCCTCTTCCGATTTCACCAGTTCATCCTCTGAGATCTGGTCGTAGGGTTGGACATCCAGCCAATTGCTGCATCCTGCCAGTAAAAATGCCAGGCAGTACAGTCCGATCAGTCGTTGTATATTCATGTTCATAACATTTGCTTTAAAAAGTTGCCGATAATGAGAAAGAAACCGTGCGGGCAAAAGGGTAATCGATCCCTCGTTCGCTTTTCACGGATGAACAACGGAACAGGTCGTTCATGATGGCCTGAATGTTCAAAACGGATAGTCCCATTCTTTTCACGAAAGGTTGGGTGAATTCATAACCGATATTGAATGACTCCCCGCTTATGGTGTTTTCATCCATCACGAAGCGCGATGACTTGTCGGTTGTCTGGGTCAATGAGATGCCTTTGTATTGGGCTTCACGGTTAGTCGCCGACCAACGGTTGTACAAGGCTCTTTTGTCCTGGTTGTTGTAAACTTCGTCACTGCTGATGTTTTCTACTTTTTCGAAAACCGATTCATTGAATATTTGGGCTCCCAGGGTGTAGCGAAAGTAACATCCTACGGATAATCCCTTATAGTATAGTGTGGTACCGATCACTCCTTCCAGTTTGGGTTCCGTATCTCCCAGAACGACCTCGTCGTCTGTGTCATAAGTGAAGGAATAGGAACCGTCTTTTTTGATAAAAAGTTCTTTTCCCGTGGCTGGATCGATACCGGCAGAACGTACCGCCCAGATGGCTGTGGGGCTTCCGCCGTCATAATAACGCGTTGTCCCGGCCAATGAGGCTTTCTGCTCTTCGTTCAGGGAGCTGAAAGCGTTGCCGATTTTGGCGTACCGTGCTTTGGCGTGTGTCCCGTTAAGGCTGATATTCCAGTTAATTCTTTCTTGCGGTCTGTAAATGGGGGAGACTTTCAGAGTCACTTCTATTCCGGTTGTCTTTTGCTGTCCGGCATTCATAGCCACGCTTTTCACCCCCATGGAACCTGGTGTGGTAATCAGGGCCAATAACGGGTCGGTAATTTTCTTATACCAGTCGAACGTGATGTTCAGGCGGTTGTTCCAGGTTGTGATATCTGCTCCGGCATTCCAATTAATCGTTTCTTGCCATGCCAGGTCTTTGTTGCCCAGCGCGTTGATCACCAGTCCCGAACCGAAAATGTTTGTCATATCCGTGTTGAACGTGTAGGTCGTGAATGCCTGGTATGCCGAAAAGTTCTGGTTCCCCGGATTTCCGACCGAAGCGCGTAGTTTCAATAGCTGAAACCAATCTTTCGCATGAAAAAATGCTTCGTTGTGTAGGTTCCAGCCGATACCTACCGACCAGGTATTGCGGAAACGGTTGTTCGTGCCGAACATGGATGCACCGTCACTACGGTAGTTGAAATCGAGTAAATAACGGTTGTCGTAAGCGTATCCGCCGTTTAGATAAAAACTGGCGGCACGTGTTTCGCTTTCCGAGTAGGACGATTTCCCGTTTTCGGGATAACCATTGGCAAAGGAAGGACTCCCGAAAGCATCTTCCGTGAAGCCGATCGCTTTATAACCGTTGCTTGTTTCTTTCGACAGGCTGAAATTGAAACCGCCCACAGCGTTTATCATGTGTTTCCCTCCGAACAGACGTCCGTAAGTAACAGCAATATCTCCCTCGTAGCTGGTGGATTTACTGGCGGTGTGCGTATAGCTTCCTTTTTTCATTTCCTCTTCATCGTCAAAGTCACTGTGTTCGGGTGAGAGGCGTTCTTCTGCCGAACTGCTGGTTTTCGTTATGCCGAATTTCCCTCTTGCACGTAAATCGTCGGTGGCGAACCATTCGATGATGAAATTGTTGGTAAATCCGGTTTCGTCGCTTTTGTCATAATTATTCAGACTGGCGTTCCACAGGGGATTGGCCACTTTTTCCTCGTAACCATCTCCCGAGTAATAGTATAGGTATTTGTCGATACCCCCGTCTTCGTTATATTTTTTGTAATAAGGGTTGGCTTGTGCATATTCGGAGAAGCTTACGGACGGATCGTTCGTTTCCATATAGTCTACAGTCAATTTATTACTGAACTGGAACTTGCCGGAACGATAGATCAGATCTATATTTCCGCTGATGGTCTGGCGGTCGGAACCTTTCATTACTCCCTGCACGTTACCGTAACTGAGCCCTATACCGTAACGGATGTTTTCTTCACCCCCTTCGGCATATAGATTGTGCTTATGCGTGAACCCGGTGCGTAGCGGTACGCTTAACCAATAGGTGTCGATCCCTTCTTCGATTCCTTTTAAACGGGCATTCCGTAAACTATCCAGGCGTACCTGGTTGATGGCACTGTTGGATTTGTCCGTGTATACACCGGCGAGTGTCTCGAATTGCAATTTTTCACGGGCATTCATTAAGTTGTAATCCGAAAGGTCTGCCATCGTCACGCTGAAATCTCCCTTATAGGAGAATTGCAGGCGTCCCCCCTCCGGGGCCTTTGTTTCGATAACCACCACGCCGTTAGCTGCTTTCGAACCATAAATGGCGGTTGAGGCTGCGTCTTTTAACAAGGTGACCGATGCCACCCGGTTCATGTTCAGGTCCATGATGGTTTCTAATGTCGTTTCGAAACCGTCAAGGATAAACAAAGGTTGATTGGGGTCGGTCCCATACTCTTCTTTCAATCCCATAACACTGCTCTTGCCCCGGATTTCGATATCGGGCATGCGGTTCGGGTCGGAACCGAATTGGTTGTTTTCCACGATTTTGAATGAAGGGTCGAGTGTGCGCAGACTTTGAACCAGATTCGACGCTCCCACGGCTTTCAATTCCTCTGCTTTGAATGTAGTCGATGATCCCGTGAAACTTTCCTTTTTACGGGTGAAGATACCCGTGACGACTACTTCATCCATCTCTTCGATAACAGGAACAAGTGTAATTTTCTGAAAATCGGAGACATTATTTCCGTTGAACTTTTTTACCAGACGCTCGTAACCGATGTACGAAAAGATAATGTTATACTCTGCCGGACCGAGGGGGAATGTGAATTGTCCGTTAACGTCGGTGGCAGTTCCCTGCGTTGTTCCTTCGATCATAACAGTTACTCCCGGTAACGGTTCTTTCGTATGACTATCCACCACAATCCCTTTCAATTCGATGATTTTCATTTCAGTTTTTTGTGGTTCTGCCGGACGTTGGGTGATAATAATCGTTTTATCCTCGATTTTAAATGTGAAAGGAGTTCCGTTCAAAACGTATTCCAGTGCTGATCTCAATGGCGTATTTCTGAACTCCCTCGTGATTCGTTTGTCAGAAGTACCGATTTGCCCGGCATTATAAAAAAATTCCGTTCCGGTGGCTGTTCCTATCTTTTTCAAAGCGTCCAGTAAAGTGGAATTTTCCAGCTTTAAATTTAGTTGTACCTCCTGGGCATAACTTACCTGCGTAAAACTACAAAGCATTTGTAGCAAGAACAGTGGCAGGACGATTTTCTTCCGGAGTTTGTCCCGGAGAACCGTCCGGTTCCGGCTGAATGATCTGTCTTCTTTCATATTGATCTTGTATTAATGAATATTTATTTTATTACTATTCTTTATATTTGAGCATACAAAGCCCCGAACTTCATTTTCCAATGAAGTTTTGTAATTGATATGGAGGGGATTTTACTTCAGATAAATAACCCCGTTTTCAATAATACATTCGATGTTACTTGTCGTTGTTAACAGCTTGGTGATGTAATCAATTCCCCGTTCGTGCCGGATCATTCCCGAAAAACGGGAATCGCGGTGTTCTTCCGATACCTGAATATCGATACCATACATTCTGGACAATTTTTTAGCCAATACACTTAATTTCTCGTTGTTGAAATAGATCACGCCCTCTTTCCACATGGAATATTCTGCGGCATCTACCTCGTATTTTTCCATTTTATTCGTTTCTTTGTCCACGCGGATTTGCTCGTTCGGCGATAAAGTCACCGTTCGGTTGTTCTCCGGAACGTGATAAGCTATTTTACCGGAGAGTAGCGTAGTCACGTTTTCCGTGTTGTCTTCATAAGCCGATACGTTGAAACAGGTGCCGAGTACCCGGATAGATTCGCTGTTGGGAATCTCCACGTAGAAAGGTTTCGTTGTATCGCTTTTCACTTCAAAGAATCCCTCTCCCTTGATTTTTACCCTGCGTTCCGGTTGGGAGTCGAACGTCGATGGGTATTCGAACCAGGTGTCGGCGTTTAGTACGATACGTGTCCCGTCGGCTAATTCAAGGTTGAAATGCTTACCCGAAGGAACATATATTTTCAATATTTTTGCCTTTTGCAGCATAATCTTTTTCCCGTCGGCGGATTGCAGTGCGACATTCGAATGTTTGTCTATATTTATCTTGGCGTCGCCTCCCAGGTTCGAAACGGCGGAATCCCCGACGAGTAGTTGCACCTGTTCGTTGCAAACGGATATGCCCATGTGACCGAGTTGGGTGTATACCGTAACCTCTTGCAGGGCAGTGGGACGGAACACCAGAAACAGGGACACGAACACACAAGCCGCGGCAACACCGCTGGAAATCCAATACATCCGGCGGGTATTTCTTCTCCGGCGGATCCTGCTTTTTACGTCCTGGTAATTTCTGTCCAGTATATGTTCCCCGCACTCCTTTGCCCGGAGAGAGTTCCAGATCTCATCCAGCAACTCATCTTCATTTTCCCCGATGGGGCGGTTCAAATATTTCTCTGTATCTGTTTTCATGCACGCTATAACCTGATCGACATTAATATAATACCTGACTGCCCGAAACTACGTATTCGAAAATACTATTTTTTTATTTTTCCCCGAAGTTTTTTCATTGCCTGGTAGAGGATGGTTTCTACTGTCCGGACGGAAATGCCTAATTTTCGGGCAATATCGGCACTTTTCCTGTTCTCAATGTGACTCATGATCATTACCTGGCGGCTTCTTTCCGGTAATTCATTCAGTAAAGCGGATAATTGTTGTTCGGGTTCGGGTCCTTCTTCCGCCCGGATCACGTTTTCTTGTTCCTCTTCGCTTTTTTTTCTTTTAAGGTTTTCTTGATGTTGTAGGTGGAGAAACCGGGTTTTGAGGTAACGCAGGGAATTGTTGTGCGTGCTGCGAAGCAGGTAATTGCGCAGAGATTTTTCCCGGTCGAGATTTTTCCGGTTTTCCCATAAGGCAACGAAAATATTTTGAATAATCTCCAAAGCCGCTTCCGAATCACCGACGATAGAGGCAGAATAGTTTTGAAGAAGAGCGAAATAGCTTTTATATATTTTCTCGAAAGCGGTTTCCTCTCCTTTGATCAATGCGTCCAATAGGGATTGATCTGACTCGGTCGTATGACTACCTTTTTCTATCATGATCGATGTACTGCCGTGTGTAATTCTATATTATTAAACGTTCGTTTATGGATATCGTTTTTTCGTGTTCATTATTTTGGGGGGCGAATTTATATTATTTGCTTATTTTCAATGTGTGACATTTTTTTTATAAATTATTTTTCCCGTTCAATAAACGGATTTATATTGATATCTGTATCAGCAAACTTTATGCCTTATCATTCGTTCGCATAAATGCGACAAATTTAAAGCAATTTTCTAAAAATGTCAGGATATATTCAATCATATCTTTTTATGAGGATGCGGATATAGATGATATCGGGGCTGACGGGGGATGCCACTGCTGTTGTAAAAATGGAATATTTCCGTATCTTCGTATAATTTATAATAAACTCAGGAGTAGACGAATATGGACGGAGATAGGAACATAAGTGAAATAATCAGTGATATCCGTGACAATTGTGAATTGGCCAAGGCGGCAAAATGAGGTCGTAGAGTTATATTGGACCCGTTTTCATTTTTAATGGTATGACTTTCATATTTTTGACACAAATTCAAGAAGCGAATCTACCATACCTATTCTTGCAATCCGTCCAACAGTATGCTGGTAGTCTGTTCCCGGTCAGAGAATCGGAAGTGCCGGTTTAACAGACGATAGAGGAAAACAACGAGGCTGCATGATATTCGAAAAGAAACCCGTTAGTCTTGCCCAATTTGTCCGGCAGGTCCGAGAACGGTTTACGGTACGTTTTATCGTTTCATCACAGAGCACTTTGCGTGTAGAGTCTATAAAATGTGCCAACTGCATTCCATTACACGGAAAAATTTAGATTAAAGCGAGAAAGTATTAAAAAACAACTTCCTTCGCAACATTCTGAACAAGAAACCTTATAATTGCAACAATATTATCTTTCAAGTGCCATCTTATACACTGTTTGCCATTCTCTTTAATTGAGGGAATATTATCAAATAAACAATTAAATTGTATGGCAACAGTAAAAATCAAATTCCGTGTATCTTCCATTGAGACGAAGGCGGGTACACTCTACTATCAAGTAATTCACAACCGTCTGGTAAAACAAGTTCATTTCGGCTATAAGCTGTACCCATCGGAATGGGATGCCGATTGTTCCAGAGTCATCCTGTCCTCCGGTATCGAAAAAGGGCAGGAGGGATATCTGCTCTCTATGAAGACCGCTTTGGCGAACGATCTTTCCCGTTTCAAGGAGGTCATCGTGCGGCTTGAACGTTCCGACATGGCATATACCGCCGACAAAGTGGTGGAACTGTTCTCCTCTCCGGCTGATTGCGGTGGGTTTGTCTCTTTTACATGGTAGCTCATCCAGGAATTGAAAAAGATAGGCAAAAAGTGTACAGCCGAGACCTATATGACTACACTGAACAGCTTTTTACGTTTCCGTGGCGAGTGTGACCTGCTGTTCAGGGAGGTGGACTCCAACCTGATGGTGGAATACGAAACCTTCCTGAAAGGTATCAATGTTTGCCCGAATATTTCCTCTTTTAATATGCGTAACCTGCGTGCCATCTATAATCGTGCAGTGGAAAAGGAGTTGACCGTGCTTTTCTATATCAAGAAGTTTGCTTAGGGTTATTCCAAAAGCTTGACTAAGTTTATATAAAGATAGAAGCTGAGGGCTTATAAAACCGAATTCATATTTTGAAAGCTCGCTGTTATCAATATCCGTTAAAGCCTCAAGGTCACGTAAAGACCACTTTTTTGCTTTACGTAACTCTTTTAATCTCTGACCCAACCGATACAATAATTCATTATCTTTCATGATTTTCGATATTATTTTTCAAAGGAAATTATAACATGTACGATGCTTGCATTATATAATTTCTTTTGAGTTTGCTTCCATTCTGATATTTTTTTATCTTCTAGTTGATGTAATTTTATTTCGTGTATTGCTTCAAATATTTCGACTATATTACTTTGACTGACTGAAGATTCTTGAAATTTTAAATAGTCTAGTTTTTTCCGATAGCGCAAAAAAAAGAGTATCCATAAACAATAAATAATACTGCCCAAAAGGAATACAATGAAAACACATAAGTTATATTTTCCTAACACAACAGCGTAAATAGCAACTGATAATGATGAAACTACTATTGACACAAGTGTAGTTGTGAAAAATACTTGTAATCGGTCACAATCTCTAACACGTTGAATAATATCTCCAATTAGAGTTGTTTCAAAAAAACTTATAGGTAATTTCAGTAACTTGTGTAAAAAGCTAGAGATTATATTAATTGTTATGTTAGTTGATGCTTTTAAAGTTATAATATTACGAATGATATTTGCACTGGTCTGACCTACAACAATCATAACTTGTGCTAATAAAATCAGCACAATAAGCGAAATATCTTTGGACTCTATACCTTTGTCCACAACGGATTGTGCTAGGTATGGCATTAGAGTATTAAGCCCAAGAACAGTAAAAACTGTTATGAATATTCCTATGAATTGAATCTTGTATGGTTTAATGAGATTAACAATTTCTTTTATTTGGGTCTGTTTAGCGTTGCTATTAGTTTTGAGAGTAATACTCCAAAATCGTGGTGTTGGTTTTAATGATACAACCAAACCACAATTGCTATCGTCTAACCATAAATTACAAAATGTACCTTCATCATATGTCAATAGCCCAATTGCAGGGTCGGATATGAAAAGTTTCTTTTTATCTACTCCAATACTATATAGTACTACGAAATGGTTTTGCCGTAAATGAATAATACAAGGTAATTTTATGTTATCATTATTCAATGTTTTCCACGACATCTTTGTCACAGAGACATCATAACCCAATTTCTCAGCGGCATCGCGCATAGATGAAATTGAAGTCCCGTCTCTAGATACTTGACACAATTCTCTTAGATATGCAAGAGAATACTCTTGGCCATAGTATTTTGATATGATTTTTAGACAACTCGGACCGCAATCTTTTGTATTATATTGAATAAATGATGGGAACTTCATTGACAACTCACAAATTAATTATTATCTACTCAAAATACCGGAATCTTTGTCTTTGTTTTGTATCTTAAATTTCACATTTGACTTGTTCTTACCGAATGCAAAATTATATACAAGGTTGATATAGACCATATTGGCATTATTGATTATGCGTTCTGTTTCATCTCGTTGTAGAAGTGATGTCCCTGATACAGATGTTGTCTGTTTCCACGAGTCATAAAACGGGTATCTTATTCCTCCTGTCAAAGTGAGGTTTTTAACCGGACTGTACGACACTTCTACGCTTGCCATACTTGGAATTGTTTTCATTGTCTGACCTACAAGAGATTTCTTTTCAGTCTGATAGAATACCGAAACGCCCCATTTTTTGTAAGCTAAATTTACGGATGGAATAAAAGAGTATCCTGTATAATTCCATTTTTCGTTTTCCAAAGCGTTGATTTGGTGGAATACTTCGGAATACAGTCTTAGTCGCAGAATATTGTTCGAGAATGGATACCACTGTAGAAACAGACTGGCTTTCATGTTCTGTGCATTATCCAAATTTCCGAATGTCTCAATGATATTCGTATCGTCTGATTGAAAAACCGGAGCGATGGCATCTTTGTTATAGGAGTAAGCGACTTCTGCACTAATGACAAATTTCTTGAATCCTTTGAAATACGACAAAGACAGGTCGTGATTGTTACTTGGTTTCAGATTCGGATTTCCTACATACAGATAGTTTGCATCTTTGAAATAAGGATTGTATGTCAATGAAGAAATTGCGGGATTTTCGGTATTCACTTCATAGTTGAATGTCAAATCAGAACTTTCGTCGATGAAGTAACCGAGTTTCACCTGTGGTCTGAAATAAACAAACTTATATTCCTTGTTTTCTATTGTGGTAAATATATTTCCGTTTACACCGGCACTGACACTATAATTGAATTTCTTTCCAAGCATACCTGCAATTCCGAGATATGAGTAGATTTCATTCGTCAGTGTACGGTTGTTTGAAGGGAGATTCTTTTGCGTACTATTGTTGTACATATACCGAGAACCGACATATAACTGTGCCGTCTTCATATTGTAGTTATATACGGCTTCTCCAATAAACGAATATTTATCGAGATTTATATTCGTTGCCGTTTCAAAATCAGTTACTCCACCGCTCAATTCAGAATATCGGTAGTCATAATCGGATTTGTAGTAAGTTCCGACAAGGTTCATCGTTAGCTCATGCTTGGCATTAAATGTTTTGCTGAAATACATATCCATTACTGGACTGATGTATTTGTCTTTATCGGAACTTTCTCCAAATTTTTCAAATACCACATCGTCAATAGTAGAAAAAATATCTTGCTTGGAAGAACGTCTGCGGTTCAGAGAATTGAAAGAGAGTTTTGTACTGAAAATATAGTTGTCCGGTTTAGAGTTGTTGAAACTGATTTCTGCCAATTGCTGTTCGTACGCGTATGGACTGTTCTTACCTGTCTTTTGTTTTTGATATGTTTTACCTCCTACGGCATAAGTCATATTTTCATCCAATATGCGTTTGTTGTAATTGCGGTAGTTGATATTGTATGTTACCCCAAGTTGTGAGTGTCCCCAGTTATATTTGAAATTCACTACATTGTTTCCGAATCCGGTAGTTACTGCATTTTGGGTGTTTAATCCGACAGAACCTCCATTTTGCTTTTCTTTAGTCACGACATTGATTACTGCACCTAATCCCATATTGGAATATTGGATAGGTGGCTGGGTGTAATAATCTATTTTAGAAATATTTTCGGGAGAAATTACAGAAAGGTCAGTCGGTGTAGAAGGTATGCCGTTTATCAAAATTTTTACTGCTTTCCCGTCTACAGAATTGACAGTTTGGTCGATAACTTGTATTTTGGGCAGATGTTCTAATGCAGACAATGCACTACTGTATTGTCCTTTCTCTATGTTGGTAAGTTTATATTCCTTCTTGTCCGCAAACCTCTTGACCATGCTCGATGTAACTACAACTTCATCCAATAACATGGTATTTTCTGATAATACTATTTCTCCTAAATCAAGAGATTGGTCTAATTCAAATTCTTGTCGATAGTCCGTATAACCGATGAATGATATTTCAATGCGATACTTGCCGGACTTTATTTTCTCTATAGTGAATTGTCCATTTTCACCGGTGATACATCCTTTATGATTCAGCGTGTCTTGCAAAGAGCGTATTATTACGCTTGCACCGATAACAGGGTGCGTTTCCTTATCTTTAACAACTCCTTTGACTGTATGCTGACTCCATGCCGATACAGAACATAAAGTATAGCATAAGACCATAAATAGGACATTAAATCTTTTCATGATTATCATAAACAAGGCTATTAAGTAATTGATGTTGGTTCGGAAGATTTTCTATATACAAATCTTCCATCCTCTTGGCTAATGCCAAGATTGTTTTTACTCTGCAGGTTGTTTGGATATTACAAGAATGACAATTATAACAGTTCGATGTGCTTAAATATTTAAGATATTCTTTGTTTTCTAAAAAAGAAGCGCATGAACTCACAACCCTTGGACCATATATTTTGTTAATCCAATTTATACTACATTCTGTATACTTACTTTTAATGATCTGGTTAAGACATGAAAAGAAATCCTTCTCTTTTTTTGAAAAATTTGCATTTGCAATGAATGTTTCCATATAGCTTGCAGATTTTTTGTAATCGGATACTGTATAATACAATAAAGAGAGGATAAGGTTTTTATCATACTTTTGCCATAGATCATTTGCATTGCAAAATCTTAAATTATTATATGAAATAACCTCATTACTCTCAATATAGTCTAATAAAAATCTTATTTCAGAATTATTCGCATTTTGAATATTTCTGCTTATAGGGTATGCTTTTTTTAAAGAATTAACGAATACTATATCATCATTAGTGGCAAGATTTCTAAATTCACTCATCCCAGGTATATACAAATGATATGCGGGAAAGCCTAAAAATGAAACATCCCGCACAAAAACCTTTACTCCAATTTTGCTAAATAACGACAACATCTTATTGAAATCATTATCGTCTGATTTCCCCCAAGTCATATCAAATCCGTTGAAAGGAAAAGAAGGTTCGCCAAACAATAAAGTTATTGGGAACTGACCACTTCCTGTCGTACAGGTTTTAAACATTTCTAAACTTTTCAAGTTTTCATCATATAACAGTCTATTTTGATATTCTAAGTCAACTGATTTTAAAGACAAATCATATCGACCTTGATAAATCTCTGTTAATGTTCTTTCTAATGCCGTAATCGGTGATGGATCTGCACCAATATGAAATAAGTATTTTTGATTGGTTGAATCAAAGATTAACACGCCTATCGCGGGAATTCCTAAATTGCAAGAACAATCTTTTATTTGAAAATCCCAATTGTATTTTGCCTTTAATGTGATAATTTTCTTATAAATTATTGTATTGGCAAAATAACTTAATGGTATAGTTGGAAGAGATATGTTATCATAATATATTTTTCTAATAACATATCTCTCCAAAATTTCACTCATACCTTGAATTATTGCCTCTTTGGGCGTATTGCCTGCGCACATACCATTAGATGTACACGTTGAAAGAATTATGCTAATAGGGAGAAATTCTACAGTTTTGTCAAAGATATTCACAAAAGGAACTAGAGTCATATCTTTCCCTTCATACAGTTCTTCTAGTTGAGGTATGTTTGAGCTTTTGATGTATTTTCTTACACAGTCCATCGATTTTGTAAACTTGATATTCTTTTCATCAGGCGCAAAAATATATCTAGTTCTAAGATTATCATCGTTTACTATGCTAAGAGTACTATTGTCAGTTCGTTGATTATAGATACTGCTTATACTGCGATGTGCAATTAGTATTTGATTTTGTATGCGCTCCATAAATTCGCCATATGCACTGGCTAAAGCATATTCGAACCGCATACCTTTTCCATTTGTGCCAATATTTAAATCATCAAGCAAATTATTCGCGATATTAACTCGGCATGAATAAAAATTTGCATCTCCGACATAATGCTCTTCCTTTAGCAATATGTTTAATTTCTCATGCAAAATTTTTCTAATCAAAAAGATTGTATCTTCAGGCTTTCTTGCCTTATAAGGTTTAATGCGTTTTAGTTCCATGATAATTTATGTTTTAGTGAGAGTTCTATAATGTTGTCGAATACCATCTTGGTTATCTTCTGGTGTACTATATTTATATTACAGTTGTTCATTTTGTCAAAAACTACTTTTTTGCAGCTTCAATAATATCTGCCACTGTATGTACTCCATCTATTTGAGATAAAATAAACAACTGAAAATTTGTATTGAATTCATAACAACATGCCTTTATAGTTGGCACGGAATCCAATTTTATTGTCCGTCTTAAAATTGATGGGATATTATATTTTCTAGCATTGCTAATGGATTTTAAATACGATTCGTTATTTTTACCATAGAATGACGTAATGATAGCATGCTTATCTTTACATGTTTTTATGTATTGTTTGTCGGGATTCCAATATGTAGCCAATTTAAGTATTGTTTCTTTAAATGTCATTACAGAATGAGGCATATTTATTTGGTGATTCGGAAAAGCATCAGTAGTTTCCATTAATTTACTGGTAGTCTCTGACCCTACTCTAATTTCATATGATCTAAACGTAAATAGTACTTTTGAATTAATTTCTGGATCACAAGTAAATGCAAGTAATTCCATAAAAGCTTCTGGTGTTTCCTGGGGAAGGCTATATATTATATTTGCAATTGGAAATATGCCAGAATTAATACATTCCAACAAACGAGATTTCGCATTTCCGATAGAGGATTTTTTATTAACGCTATCTAATACATTTGTGTTGACATGTTCAATGCCAAAAGTTAGCGCAACACAACCAGAATCATACATTAACTGCAATAAGTCGCTGTTGACATTATTTAATGTAACATATGAAAGCCATTGTATATTCAATTTCTTATCAATCAGGTGTGTACAAAAATCTTTTAACCATAATACATTCCCATTTATTAAACTATCACAAAAGAAAAAAATTCTACACCGATAAGTGTTATAAAGATACTCAATTTCTTCTATTACTCTTGAAACACTTCTTTGTCTAAATCGACGCCAATACTGAGTCTCAGAGCAATAAGCACATCTATTAACACATCCACGAGAGGTTGCTAATGACGCAAAACGATATTTTCGATTATATTCCAAAGTATAAGAATCCATATCCAAATCGCTAAAGTCCGGAAATGGAAGTTCGTCTAAATTCTTAACAATAGGAGCAACTATTTCGTTTTCACCTAACAACTTAGGTGCTATATTTTCAGAATAAATTGTTGAATAATTTGCTTTATTTCTTTCAATATCACCAATTAATCTAAGAACACCGTTTTCGCCTTCTCCCACTATTACATAATCCGCTATGCGTGATTGAATCATAAAATCACGAATAGGTTCATATGCCGTTGAACTGCCACCATAAAAAACTTTTACTTTTGGATCTATCTGTTTGATTTTTTGTCCCAATAACAATGAAAAACAGACATTAGAAACAAATGTTGAAAATCCGATACAATTATATCCGGCGTCAAGTAATCTATGTGCCTCAATTTCTAATTGGGAATTTAGACATTTATAAAAAACGAGTTCATCTTCAGTCAGCGTATTATCTTCGTATTCAACATTATACATAAACTTCAAAAGCAATTCAAAGTTATAAATAGTGTCAAGATTATATATGGATTCTTCAGAGCCAGAATCCAAATGAGTAGATGGCAGACCAAAATGCTTATTAATATTAAATAGTAACTCCTGGTGATTTATAACATAATACCTATTTAAATCAATAGCCGTTGAACTATATCCATATTTTTTCAACCATGCTTTCAAGGCACAAATTGCCAATGGAGGATAAGGGGCTTTGCCTTTAGAAGGGGCTAAAATTAATGCTATCATATTATTCCACTATTATTGTATGCGTTCATTTGAATTTTACTCCGTATCGCATATTTTACTTTCTCTACAATTGAATACTTTTCCGGGATACACCCACTATCGGCTAAACGCCCTGAGTTCTCCCATAAGATTGGGCATTTGCCATGGCATATTGGCAGTACTTTACAATTTAAACATTCACTATTTTGAAATGGCGAATATGATAAACTTTTCAATAATTCTGAATGATTAGAAATAACCATATCTGCATTTTTATCTATATATCCAATTGAGTTGTCTTGTCCCTCTCCCTGGTCCAAGTAAACAGGACATTTATATAATTTCATATTTGGCGTTAGATAGTAGCCCTGTATTCCACTATAAGCGCACCTCGTATGGTGGCCTTTAATACCCCAATGAAAAGAATATGGGAGATGATACTTTTTAGAGAGTCGTAATAATGTGAGCTCTACATTATAAAATTCTTCAGGTGTAAATACATCGTTTTTAGGTGTACGTACAGCCGTACACAACACTGGTTTGCAAAATAATTGTATGTTTTGCTTGTTAATATCGGTTTTGGCTAATGTGCTAAATAAATTTTCAATGGAAGGATAATTATGTTTATCCATATTGATTCGCACAATAACCTTTAACTTATGCGAAGCAATGGCAATGTTGTTTAATATCTGTTCAAATGAGCCTTTTCCTTCCTTATAAAATCTTACTTTATCATGATGGACTTGATCACCATCCAAAGTAATTTGAAGAGATTTAATATTGCATTCGACCATTTCATCAACGATTCTCTGTGTCAGTAAACTACCATTGGAAATTGCAGATGCAACATACGAACAATTATTTTGACAACAACTTTCTATTATGGATTTTGATAATTCTTTGATTTGTTTCCAATAAGTAAGTATTTCTCCTCCACTCCATCTAACAGCGATAAACAACCTCTTTTTTGATTGTATATCAAAAAATTTCTTTAACAAATTCAATGAGGAATCTGACAAACTGGTGTTTTTATCCTTTTCGTAACAATAGTGACACCTAAAGTTACATTTTAGGGTAGGTAACATTACCATAGATAGAAATGAATCATCATGCGTATCTCGTTTGTACAGATATTCGAGATAAGATAGTTCCTCTTTCTCTCTTAAATAAATAATACGATTATCAATAAGATATTTTATAGCTTTTTCGCTCAATTTTCTATTATCTATGATACCATTTCTATCATTAGACTTTATATAATTATAAAGTCCTTGCGATAACTTTAGGATGCTACCGCTAACAGTATTATAGATATAATGTTGATTGTCCTCTATTATGTAGAAGTTATATTTTGAAATATAGCAATTCATAATTAATATATACAATAAATAAGGGTGTGTCAAAATAAAAATTCTGTTTTAAATTTTGGCACACCCATTGTCTTAGATTAGGTGAGATTGTCGCTAGCATGAGTCGTTTGCGATTGTTCTTGCACTCTTTCCTGCTGACGTACAGATTGTGTTTCAGACACATCACCACCCGCATTGGCTAGTACAGAGGCTCCTCCAAAGATTTGCTCAATATCCTTTTCGTCAAACTGAGCATCTACATTGTTTTGTTCAATCATAACTAATCAATTTTTAAATAATGCCTACTCTATAAACTTTTCGGCTTCCGTTCCTTTGGACAGTTTGGTCTGTTTCTTGAAAGAAGATAATCTTCTCGTTGCAAGTTAATGAAAATATATTATATACACGTCATTTTGTGCTATTAAAGTCTCCAATAGCATTGATTTATTTGACTTTATATTTCTGTATCTCCTTAATCATTTCCTTGACATCCTCACCGACCTGTACGAAGTTCTTGTAAAGGATACGCTCCCGTTCATCCCTTGATTTGAAGGTGTAGAACTTAGGGAGAGGAACATATCCGGCTTCTTCCTTTTTTATCTCCTTCATGTCGAAGTCTGTCTTGCAGTAGAATTTGGAGGTCTTGAACTCCTCGCTTTCCTGGATGTTCATGCTTCCACCGCTTCCTGTTTTTGTTTGCACGAAATCACGAGCCGTCTGGCCGCATATCCAGCCTGTCGGCATATCGGAGATTTTGGATGCAGGAACTAGGCTGTCCATATTCTCATTGAGGTTGATGGAGGTTTTGTCCCGGTCAATGGTCACGCCTTTTTTGAGCTGTACCACCTTACCGAAAATGTCGGAAGACAACCATTCCAAGGTCTCCTTGGAACGTGCAGAACCGCTGACCACATTGCCGACGGTTGTGATAATCTTCTGCATACCCACCTTGCCATAATCCGCTTCAAGCTGCAGAAGCCTTACTGAAACGTACCGACCAGGAGCGGCGTGAACACTGCCTGCACTATGCCGGTTGCGATTGGGGCGACCGGTACTATTACCATTTGATGCTGGACAGTTCGATGGCTACGGACGAACAGGTGGCGGAAGCCATTTATTCTGTCATTCACTGTCTGGCTGCCGAATAGATGGGCTATATGAATGTTTTAACGTGAATATAACAGTAAAATTCCGGAGTACCATTTCCGGTCACTTTCAACATCTTTGAAAGTGGTTGTGGGGTGGGGAATACATTGAAGGATAAAATCGGTTTCCCTTCAGGTGTCGTGGATGAAACCGATTTTATCCAATTCGTAGCGTTCGATATCTTTTATGAAAGCCTCTGTCAGTAATATGGTCAATTCCCGCTTCATCAGGTTGATGACGTTAGTTAACTATTCCTTCATAGAATACTTTCCAAAGCGGATCGTTCAAAGGAGGTTTTGCCGTGATGGTGATCATTTCCCGGCTCACCGGATGTTTGAAAGTGATCGAACGGGCGTGCAAACTGATCCCTCCTCCTTCGTTCGAACGGGGAAAACCATATTTCAGGTCTCCTTTGATCGGACAACCGATCTTAGCCAATTGGCACCGGATTTGGTGATGCCGGCCCGTGTAAAGCTTCACTTCGAGCAGGTAATAACGTTGTGAACTTCCGAGTAGTTTGTATTCCAGGGTGGCTTCTTTGGCTCCGGCTTTGGGCTGGTTGTAAGCGTGCGATTTGTTTTTTTCCGGATCACGCATCAGATAGTGGGTGAGTACGGCATGATCCTCGGCCGGCAAATTGCCTACAATAGCCCAATAGATCTTGCTGATCTCCTTTTCGTGTTCCTGGAACATTTTATTCAGCCGGGTGAGGGCTTTACTGGTACGTGCAAAAATCACTACACCGCTGACAGGACGATCCACCCGGTGGGGGACACCCAGATAAACCTCTCCCGGTTTGTTGTATTTCTTCTTGATATACGCCTTTACTTCTTCGCTCAAAGGGGTATCTCCGGTTTTATCTGCCTGTACAATGTCCGAAATTTTCTTATTGACGGCGATGATATGATTATCTTCGTATAAAACTTCTAACATAAATAAAAGATATAAGTTAAAGGCTATAGGCTATAAGCTAGATGCTATAAGCTAAAGGCTATAGGCTAAAAGTAAATAAAAGATAGATAAACATTTTAGCTTTTAGCTTATAGCCTATAACTTTATTAGTATTGTTCTCTCTCATTCGGGAAATCACCGCTTTTTACGTCGGCGATATAATTGCCGACAGCACCGCTGATTTCTGCATATAGGTTATGATAGCGCCGTAAGAAGCGGGGAGAGAATTCCTGATTGATACCGAGCATATCGTGGATGACCAGGACTTGTCCGTCTACACCGCCACCGGCACCGATGCCGATGATGGGGATACTGACTTCTTGGGCGACTCTGGCTGCCAAAGCTGCCGGAATTTTCTCCAGCACGATGGCAAAACAACCTGCTTCTTCCAGGAGATGGGCATCGTGAACCAATTTTTCCGCTTCCTCTTCTTTTTTGGCGCGGATGGCATAGGTCCCGAATTTATGGATGCTCTGGGGGGTAAGTCCAAGATGGCCCATAACCGGAATTCCGGCCGACAGGATACGTTGGATAGATTCGAGAATTTCTTCTCCTCCTTCGAGTTTGATGGCGTCGGCAGCCGTTTCTTTCATGATACGGATGGCTGAGTTTAAGGCCTCTTTGCTATTTCCCTGATAACTACCGAAAGGCATGTCTACAACAACTAATGCCCGTTTTACTCCTCTGACCACCGAAGCGGCATGATAAATCATTTGGTCGAGGGTGATCGGTAAGGTTGTCTCATGGCCTGCCATTACATTGGAAGCCGAGTCGCCGACCAGGATAACATCTATGCCTGCCTGATCGACGATACGGGCCATAGAATAGTCATATGAAGTAAGCATACTGATTTTCTCACCCTTGAGTTTCATCTCCGATAAAACATGGGTGGTTACCACTTTTACTGCTGATTGTGTTGACATGATTAATTTGATTTGTGACTTTAGAACTGGGATTTCCGATGGGAAAAGTCATCCGAATCGTCGTCCGTAAATCTGAAATTTATTTAAAGGTTCCGATTATCGTCTGAGAACCGGTCGTTTTTTGTCCCAATTTCACTTCTATTTGGGTACCCAGAGGAAGAAAAAGATCTACCCGCGAACCGAATTTGATAAAACCGGCGTGCTGATCCTGACGGGCCTGTCCTCCGACAGGAGCATAAGAGACAATACGTTTAGCCATAGCCCCTGCAATTTGACGCATCAGAACGGTCTTACCGTTATTACATTCGATAACGATGGTAGTCCGTTCGTTATCGGTCGAGGATTTGGGTAGATAAGCCGCTGCAAAATTGCCTTTGTGGTATTTGAAATACTTGATCACACCGTTTACGGGAAACCAGTTGATATGTACATTGAAAATGTTCATAAAAATAGAGACTTGAAGACGGCGGTCTTTAAAATATTCCGGTTCTTCGGTTTCTTCAATCACGACGATTTTTCCATCGGCAGGGGCTAAGATCGTGTTATCGTCTTGTATGATCACCCGGTTCGGAAAACGGAAAAAATTGACGACAAGAAGATACATAACCACCGTAATCCCCAGAATTGTATAGACAATAGAGGTATTATTGATGAAATAAAAAGATGCCAGATTAAGGATAATCAGCACGATTAAAATTTTCAATAACAGGATATATCCAGCTTTATGTATGGTCATATTTTTAACTTTAAATATTTATACGGTATCAGCTCGCAAAGGTATCAATTTTCGATTTAAAAGCTAATATCCCGAACGAATAAATTCGGTTTACTATAGGTCAGCAACCGAATTTAAAGGCGATATATACGAAGATTACAGGCAAAGCATACAAAATCGAATCCAATCGGTCCAATACCCCACCGTGACCTGGCATGATATGTCCCGAATCTTTGATCTCGATGCATCTTTTGAACATCGATTCTACGAGATCACCGAAACTACCGAATACAATGACAATGGCCGAGATAACGGTGGTATCGATATAAGACAAACCTTCGATATGGGGAGCGATAAGCAATCCGCCGACCAGTGTCGTGAGTCCGCCTCCGATGGTTCCTTCCCAGGATTTTTTAGGCGAAATACGGGGAAATAATTTATGCTTTCCGAATTTCGAACCGAATAAATAAGCAAAAGTGTCATTGAACCATACCAATAAGAAAGGAAAGAAGATAATATCCGGTTGCCACCTGCCCGTACACAAGTAGGGGAGGTAAATCAGCAAAGTAAAGGGCAGGGTGAAATAAAACAGAGCATAAATCCCGAAAGCCATATTCTGAAAAGCATGGGTACTCTTCCGGTACAATTCCCAAATCCCCATAAAGAATGTGGCACTGAAGAAAAACAGATAACCTTCTTTATAACCGAAATAGTTATGAATGAACCCTGAAATGAAAAGCAGGCTCCCGCTGAGGATACACATGGTACGGTTGACCCGGATATGAATCACCTCTGCCATATGGCTGAATTCAAGTAATCCGATAATGTTTATAATAAAAAAAAGTGCAAAAAAACAAAATGGATGTATATAAATACATGCTGTTAGTATCACCACAAATAGGAATCCGCTGATTGCCCGTTTACCGAAATTATTCACAATTGACTGATTTTATGATTGCTGCTGCTTTCCCTTTATCTTCTTTCTTAACCATGACTTCGATCGCTCCTATTTTAAAAGAGGAGTCTTTCTGATTCAGAATCACTGCTTCTACGTTGTTATCGTTAAGCAAACTTTTAACCAGCTCTGCCCGGTAGAGCTGGCCGGTTTCGAAAATAACTACCCAATCGTTCATAGCGATTTTATTTCATTTTCGACTGTTTTCTCTTCCTTCGTTTCTTCTTCTTCATCGTCTTTCCAGGGGCGTTTCCCTAAGATGCGTTCCAGATCGTCACTGAAAATAACTTCCCGTTCGAGCAATAACTCTGCAACCTGCCGATGTTGGTCCTGATGAGTTTTAAGTAATTCTTTGGCTCGGTTGTAAGCATTTTCAACCAGTTCTTTTACTTCACTGTCGATCAGTTCTGCGGTCTTTTCCGAATAAGGTTTGGTGAAACTGAAATCGCTTTGACCACTGGAATCGTAATAACTCAGATTACCGATCTTTTCGCTCATACCGAAAATGGTAACCATCGCATAGGCTTGTTTGGTAGCCCGTTCCAGGTCGTTTTGTGCTCCGGTAGAGATTTGACCGAAAGTGAGTTCTTCGGCTGCACGTCCTCCCAATACAGAACACATTTGATCCAGCAGTTGTTCTTTTGTCGTGATCTGACGTTCCTGCGGAAGATACCAGGCTGCTCCTAAAGCTTTACCCCGGGGTACGATAGTCACTTTCAACAGGGGATGGGCGTGTTCGAGCAACCAGGAGACGGTAGCATGGCCGGCTTCGTGATAAGCGATGGCTTTCTTTTCACTTACTTTTATTACTTTACTGCGGTTTTCCAGCCCCCCGACAATCCGGTCGATTGCATCCAGAAAATCCTGTTTTTCAACTTCATTTTTGTCTTTACGGGCTGCAATCAAAGCTGCTTCGTTAGCGACATTGGCAATATCGGCTCCCGAGAAACCCGGCGTTTGCTTGGCCAGGAAAGGGATATCCACATCTCCGGCCAGTTTCAACGGTTTCAGGTGCACTTTGAAAATTTCTTCCCGGTCTTTCAATTCCGGCAGGTCGACATAGATTTGGCGGTCGAAACGTCCGGCACGAAGCAAGGCGCTGTCCAGAATGTCCGCCCGGTTGGTTGCAGCCAGAATAATCACCCCCGAATTGGTCTCGAAACCGTCCATCTCGGTCAGTAACTGGTTCAGCGTATTTTCCCGTTCATCGTTCGAGCCCATGTTGGGGTTTTTACCTCTGGCCCGGCCGATGGCGTCTATTTCGTCGATAAAGATAATACAAGGCGCTTTTTCTTTGGCTTGTTTAAATAAATCCCGGACACGGGAGGCACCGACACCGACGAACATCTCCACAAAGTCGGAACCCGACATCGAGAAGAAAGGTACGTTGGCTTCGCCGGCCATAGCTTTCGCCATCAGCGTTTTTCCGGTTCCCGGAGGACCTACTAAGAGAGCTCCTTTCGGAATTTTACCCCCCAATTTGGTATATTTATCCGGAGATTTCAGAAAAGAAACGATCTCTTCCACCTCTTGTTTGGCTTCAGCTAATCCCGCTACATCTTTGAAGGTAATCTTGATGTGGGTGTCCTTATCGAACAACTTGGCCTGTGATTTGCCGACATTGAAGACTCCTCCGGGACCTCCGCCCCCTTTACTCATCCGGCGGAAGAAGAAAATCCAGATAAATACCAAAAGAGCGATCGGGAAGAAGATAGAGAAGAGGTTTCCCCAACCGTCGTATTCCTGATCATAGTCGATCTTGATATCCGCTGCTGCCGGAGTCTTTTCCTGGAGCTCGGAAAATTCTTTGGAAAAAGTTTCCAACGGGCCCGGTGAGAAGTAAAACTGAGGACCGGGACTGGAATTTTTGAACCCCTGCGATTTCAATTGGGAGTAATTCTCGATCTTATCGGGCTTCATATATACCTGGGCCTGCCCTTTATTCGTGATGACCGTAATCTTTTCGATATCACCTTTTTCGAGCATTTTAGTCTTGACTTCTTGCCAGGTTGTCCTTACCGGATCGGGATTCATATTGAAAAATTGAAATCCGATAATAATGACTGCCAGTATGATATACATCCAATATCCGTTGAATTTCGGAGCTTTGATATTTTTACCTCCCCCTACTGGAGGAAAATTGAATCCTCCGTCTTTCTTGTTTTCGTTGTTGTCTGCCATTTGGTATGTTCGCAATATTTGTATTCTTTACTGTTTTCAATTTGTTCCGTTTGTCGTATGATAACCGGAATAAGTGAGCATTTCCGGCTCTCCGGCTATTTCGGTGATCTGTGCATCTGCCCAGAAATCTTCCAATTGATAATAGTCGCGCAATTCTTTTTCAAAAATGTGTACGACAATATCCCCATAATCGACGACTACCCATTGTGCTGCATTCAATCCTTCGATATGAAAAGGCCTTTCATCCAGATCTTCTCTCACTTTTTCTTCAACAGCATCGGTTAACCCTGCAATATGCGTGCCGGAAGTTCCATGACATATTACGAAAAAACTACAAAAACAGTTTTCTATTTTTCTTAAATCGATTTTTACAATCCGGTGCGCTTTATTATCTTCCAGCGCTTCAATAATTTTATTTACTACCTGTTCCGTTTTTAACATTTTTGACTATAACTTTTCAAGCTACAAATATATACTATTTATCAACTAAAAACGAAAAACTGTGCCAGAAAACCTTTGTTTCCTTTTTTCAATTCTACTATGTCGTTTTCGGGTTACTGCATATGATGCGAAATTAGAAAAAATCATGAAATATGGATAATTTTGAATCATTCTTTTTATTTTAGCGTTATTTCAGGTGAAAAGAATATTTTTGTATGTTTTTACTTTAGTTACTAAATACTTTAAACGATGAAAATATATCGAATTCCTATGGTGCCGGGACCTGTTTCTGTATCCCGGGAAGTTTTGGAGGCAGGGCAGGAGAATTTCGGTTCTGCCGACCTGGAAAAAGAGTATATCGATCTGTATAAGGCCACTGAAAAATCGCTGCGTAAAATTATGCAGACGAAAAATAGTGTCGTTATACAAACCGGTGAAGGGATGTTGGCGCTTTGGAGTGCTTTGAAGAGTTGTTTGTTGCCGGGGGATAAAGTGTTGGTGTTGTCGACCGGGCTTTTCGGTTACGGTATGGGGGGAATGGCGGAGGCTATCGGTTGTGAGGTAAGGACGGTCGGATTCGGATTCGACGAGACCTTTACCGATTTTGATCTGATTGAAAAGGCTATCCGGGAATTCCAGCCGAAAATGATTACGATGGTACAAAACGAGACGCCGAGCGGGACGATGAATCCCGTGGCTGAAATCGGGGCCTTAAAAGAAAAATATGCCGTACCTTTATTATATGTAGATGCGGTTTCCGGATTAGGGGGCAGCGTAGTCAAAACCGATGAATGGCATATCGACCTCTGTCTGGGGGCTTCGCAGAAATGTTTGTCTGCACCGGCTTCGATGTCTTTTTTGTCGGTGAGCGACCGGGCGTGGGAAATAATCGAAGAAGTGGGATATGTGGGGTACGATGCCCTCTTACCTTTCCGTACAGCGGTAAAAAATGCTTATTTCCCTTATACTCCTTATTGGCAAGGAACTGCACAGTTGAATAAGGCTTGCGAACTGATTCTGGAAGAAGGATTGGGCAAAGTGATCGCACGTCATCAGAAAGTGGCCGGATATTGCAGGGAGCGGATCGTTAAAATGGGATTGAAATTATATCCGGCAATGGATGCTGTACCTTCTCCTACAGTGACGGCAGTCTACGTTCCGCAGAAAATATCCTGGAAGAATCTGGATACACGTTTGCGGGCCGAAGGCCTGGTGGTCGGCGGAAACTACGGATGTCTGGCAGGAGAAGTTTTCCGTATCGGACATATGGGGACTCAGGCCAACCTCAATCTGGTGAAAGAAGCGATGGATATTCTCGAAGGGGTAATCCGGGGAAATTAAGCGTATAACGGCATGATCGAATGGCTGGAGGCACATCAGTTGCCCTGTTTTTTCAGGGAGATTTGGGGGATCCAATGTCCCGGTTGCGGATTTCAGACTGCGCTGTTACTCCTGTTAAAAGGAAATATACAGGCAGCGGTCGTTAGCTGGCCGGGAATAGTTCCCCTTTTCGCATTCGGCCTGTTTCTGATCGGACGTTGTTGTGGGATCAGAAAGATCTCTGCCGGTTTTTTGAAAGGAACCGGATTTTGTTGTGTCGCTACGATTCTCCTCGTTTATGTATTCCGGTTTATAAGAATGGGGCAGGTGATTTGATTTGTATGCTTATTCCTGTAACCTTATCGGCCTGTCGTCGTATCCTAAGCTCGAATTTATTCCTGAGGAACCGATATGAAAAAAATGTTGGCCGGGTTGTTAAAAAATGTCGTTTTTGTTTGTTTGATAATAATTTTAATTTCATATTTGCTTTAATGAACCAGGCGATAAACCGAAGAAGAAATGAGGAGGGAAGGTAAAAACAGGAAACAGAATATAAATTTAATAATCAGTGTATTATGGAAATAATGAATGGAGCGAAAAAGGACCTGCCCAATGCGACGGTCGTATTGGTTTTGGGAATTCTGTCCCTGATATTTTGTTGGTGTTACGGGTTCTTCGGTTTGATATTGGGGATCATTGCCGTAGTCTTGGCCGGGGGACAACGGAAACTGTATTTGCAGTCGCCGGATGAATATACCGAGTCTTCATTCAAGAATGTGAATGCAGGCCGGGTGTGCGGGATTATTTCCATCTGCATTGCGGGGGTTGTGGTCGTGGTATTACTTTTAGTATTAATGGGAATTGTTGCCAGCATAGGTATTGCTAGTTTTGGATTATAAAAACTTAATAATATGGACTACAGATTTGAGATCAGTAAACCAGACAGTAATGATTTTAGGTGTGAAATAGCTATTAACGGTGAGCAGACTTTTCAGCAGTTGCACGATAAATTGGTGGAAACATTGAACTTCGACGGTTCGCAGATGGCCTCCTTTTTTACCTTGGATAAAATGGGAAACCGGGGAAAAGAAATTGCTCTGATGGAAATGTCGGCCGACGATGAAGAAGATAATAATACGCTGGTGATGGATGTCACGACCATCCGTGAAGTGGTGAATGCCAGTTGCATCGAATTGGAATATGTATATGATTTCTTTGCCAATCAGTATCTGAAAGTCGAATATGCCGGGGAATATATCGGGGATTCTGCCGATGTTTTGCCCTTGTGTGTCTATTGCGAAGGAGAATTGCCCCATCAGACGGAATACGATGTCAATGAAGATTGGGCTTTCGATAAAGACGACGACGAATATGACGATAGTTTTATGGAGGAATTCGGTGGTAGCGGACGCCGCAGAAGGGGAGGAGACGACGATGACGAAGATTTTCGCTTCGGTGATGAAGACGACGATTATAGGGACGATAGTTATGGCGACGACGATGGGTATGACGACCGCTATGAAAGTCTGGACGATTATATAGATAAACTATAGTTTTTTTTCAGTTACTTGGTTGCAAAGGTTACAAGGGTCACAAAAATGAATGCGGACACTTGTAACCTTTGTCATGAAAATCAGTCAGGATGAAAACACTACTTGTTTTATTGGGACCGACGGGAGTGGGAAAGACGGATCTCAGTATCGGTATCGCCAAAGCGTTCGGTACGGAAATCATTTCTTGTGATTCCCGGCAGATCTACAAAGAAATGCGGATAGGGACCGCAGTGCCTTCATCCGGTCAATTGGCTGCTGTCCGGCATCATTTTATCCAAACGATCTCGGTGCACGATTATTATAATTCGTGGCAATTCGAAGTGCAGGCTTTGGAGCGGATCCGGGAATTATTTCAGGAGAAGGAAGTGGTCCTGATGACCGGTGGATCGATGCTGTATATCGATGCCGTATGTAAAGGTATAGACGATATTCCGACTATTTCTCCTGAATTGAGAACCGGGCTGATGGAGGTATATGAACGGGAAGGTTTGGAAAGTATCCGGCAGATGCTGAAAGAATTGGATCCTGTATTTTACGGACAGGTCGATCTGAACAACGGAAAACGGGTGCTCCATGCTGTCGAAGTGTGTTGCATGGCCGGTGTACCCTACTCTTCGCTACGGAAAAACACCCCCAAAGACCGGGGATTCCGTATTGTCCGTATCGGCTTGAACCGCGAAAGAGAAGAGTTGTATGCCCGGATCGACCGGCGGGTAGACCTGATGCTGGAGGAAGGACTGGAAGATGAAGCCCGGCGGTTGTGGCCTTTGCGTCATTTGAATGCCTTGAATACCGTAGGTTATAAAGAACTGTTCGATTATTTCGAGGGAAAGACCGATTATGCCGAAGCCGTCCGCCTGATCAAGCGCAACTCCCGGCGGTATGCCCGCAAACAATTGTCCTGGTTCCGGCGCGATGACGATATCCGTTGGTTTCATCCCGACGATTACGAGGGTATCGTAGAGGCGATTCGGTTAATGAAAATAGGGTAGATGTATTGACAGAATTCAATGATATGAATATTTCCCACGAAACAATTTACCGCCGTATTCGCTTGGATGCAAATTGAGAATTGTTTTTTGATTATATTTAAGTCGTTAACTATCAATGGTATATCTATTTTGAATATAATTATTAATTTCATCAATGGGTTGATTTTATATAAAAATAACGTTATTTGTAAAAATCATTTCCCGAACAACCCTTTTCGGACTTTTGGCTGTCTTCTTTTCAGAAATATAGAATAATATTTGTTAAGTATATAAATCAAATAATGAAAAGGGATATACGATATAAATAGATGTCTATATTTATTGGGTTTGTTTAACCATAAAAAGGGGGGAAGACAGGATAAGAAACAGAAATAATGTTGTTTTCATCATGGAAAAGTTAAGTTGTATGGTAATGATTGCCATTATCATTTTGTTATCCGGTTGTCGGACTAAACCATCTGGAGTGTCTCGTTGCATCCATTTCGATTTCACTCAAGAGATGAAGGATGTTCATACAATGGGTTTGTTAAAAGATTGTACTATTGTTCCTTTGGAAACAAACGACTCGGTTCTGATAGGAGAGATTGATAAGGTCATCTTTTACGAAACCCGTCTGTATGTCGCCACCTTTTCTCCTGAGCAAGCGGTTTATATTTTTAACTTACAGGGTAAATTGTTGCATAAAATAAGCAGGAAAGGACGCGGGGCAGAAGAATATTTGCAATTATCCGATATGTTTATCGATTCCCGGAACCGGACCTTGAATTTATTGTCAAGAATAGACGAAAAGCTATTGGTGTTTGATGTGGACGAATACCGCTTGGTAAAGACTATCCGTCTTCCGAAAGCATTTGTTAAAATGGTCTCATTGGAAAACGGCTACATCGGATATATGGGCAACTATTCGCAAGATAAAAACCAACCATACAATTTGTGGGCAATGAATTCCCGGTACGAAATCGAAAGTCAGTATATGAAAATAGACTCCCGCTGGGAAAGTAAAATGGCCAGTATCCATTCGCTTTCCACATACCAGGATTCGTTGTATTATATAGCACCTACAGACTTTAACATTTATCGTTGCCAGGGGAAGGATATGTGTGTTGACCATACGGTACGTTTTGGAAAATTTCATTTGCCAGCGGAACAACTTTCATATGATGAGTACAAAGAATATACACGCAATCCGGATTATATTACAACCATAGAGAAATTCCAGGAAACTCCGGATTTCTATATTTATTGGGTGCTGGCAGCCGGTCAGAATCGCTTGTGCCTGTAT
>ERZ772882.815-NODE-815-length-38324-cov-31.521911_pt1 | contig 38324 bp, 27 predicted proteins | sample MGYA00580576_ERZ772882 | MGnify/ENA primary metagenome ERZ772882 (study PRJEB29015, sample SAMEA2737658) | human gut metagenome | biome: human gut; feature: human-associated habitat; material: faeces | place: China | collected 2012 ... | reverse complement strand
ATGTGCTTCCAGAACTACCCCCTTCACCTTATTTGATGAGAAAGGATGAGAAGAAAGCGCAGAGAATACGTCATACAAAACGATGATAGATAGATCAGTTCCATAGAGTCGGCTATCAACGCTCAGTATCCAATCTTTCGGAGTCGATGCTCAGAGATTTGGTTGCGAAATATCTGCTGAGATAGAAGAAAAGTGATTAAAAATAGAAAAAAGGAAAGAAAAGTGAGGCTTATATGCAAATTTTCCCCCAAAACTTGTGGCTATGTCGGGAAAGTTTTGTAATTTTGAAGCGGATTTGGTGTATGCCATCTCCAAGACATATTAGAATATAAAGAGGCGTTATGCTTATCTTGTAACTTTGGAAACCTGAGAAATTTTCAAAAAGAGATACAATGGTAGCATAGTGGTTCTCACGCATAGCGTGGGCTACTATTACTATATCTGTATCTCAGGGTTTTCTCAGGACCTCCAAAGTTAGGTGTGGTATATGTAGACCACGCTTCTTGTATATGAAAGTTTAACTAATAAATAATGAGATTATGAAAGTAATTTTAAAGAAAGCCGTTGTGGTTGTTACCATAGGAATGATGGCAATGCTACAGTCTTGTTCTAGTAATGACGACCTGGATGGTTACACTCCTACTAATTTTAATGTAGGTGGTAAAGTAGAAAAAGGTCCTTTTGTTAGAGGTACAGCCATTCAAATGCAGCCTTTAGATGCTGACCTAGATGAAACAGGTGAATCTTTTACTTCTACGATTACAGATAATGAGGGTACTTTTACTTTTGGATCTAAATTGTTAAAGTCTCCCTATGTAAAACTGTCTGCTTCTGGATATTATTTTAATGAAGTAACTGGCGAACTTTCTAAAGGAACCTTGGCTTTAAATGCTGTTGCTAATCTTCAAAATGCAGCTGATGTGAATTTGAATATTCTTTCACATCTTAAGTATCAGAGAGTTATGGATTTGGTAGCTAAGGATGGTAAGTCATTTAAGGAAGCAAACAATCAGGCACAAGAAGAAGTTCTCAAGACTTTTGGTCTCGAAAAGTATGCCAAGACTGATGTTAATCATTTCTCGATTACTTCTGGTACTGATGAAGCAGCAGCTCTTATTGCCGTGTCATCTTTAATTCTGTACAATCGTTCTGAAGCACAAATTACTGAATATTTATCTCAACTTTCAGAAGAGTTTGCTGAGGATGGTAATTTCTCAGAAACTACCAAACTACAAATTCGTAAAGATATGTTCTCTTTGGAAAGCAAATTGCCTCAAATAGCAGAGAATATCAAGAAACGCTATCAAGAGATGGGTAAAGAGGTTGCCGTTAAGAATCTTATCTATTTTTTCGATTGGGATGGAGATGGAACTGCAGGAAATGAAATTGCGCCTGAAAATCATCCTGTCAGTTTGGAAACAAATAATATCAATGTACCTATGGAAGGTGGAAGCTATGAGGTAAAGGTAAATACAACTGTACCTGTTTACTTAGAGCGACCAAGTATTCCTGGTGATGATATATACGATAATTCGACTTCTGTTTTGGGAATGAAAATTTATGAGACTGGAAGTGGAAGTGAACCTTGTATCAACTATTCTAAAGAATTGAATAATAATATCTTAAAGGTGGTTGTAAAGGCTGCCTCTTTTAGAAAGGAACAAGCAGTTTCAATTCCTTTATATGATGGTATGGGTAATGTAGTGGCTCGCTTGAACTTAACTCAGCAAGCTAATCCTAATGCAGAAATCATAGTACCTCGACTCGGAAGTGATGGCATCAGTTTAGTTTCTGATTTTATGAGGAGTTTGTCTGAAACTGTAACCCTTGAGGCGGGGATAAATTATTGTTATACAAAGATAATTAATAATCCTCGTTTAGTTGCTCCTATCAGTAGTTTTAATGAGAATTTAATTAATTATTGGTCTAATGAATACTCTTCGTTGAACTTAATTGCATATTTGTATAGAGCAGATTCTATGTATAGGGCAGTATATTCTCCTTATCTGAATGTTTATCGAGATATGTGCTACTATCAAATGTTGATTTGGTGGGGTGGTGTAGTTGTGGTGCCTAATGCAGGTTTTGAAAGTTATGCAGATCCTTCAAGAACATCCGAATCTAGTATTCTACAAATGCTGGAAGAAGAACTGGTAGAAGCAATAAGAAATTTGGATGAAAAGAAATGTGTAGCTTTTGCAACCAACGCCAATGATGCTCTGTTCGTATCGAAGGATGTAGCTCGTATTCTTTTGGCGAAAGTATATATGTATCAGCAAAAATGGGCTGCAGCTAGTAATTTACTCCAAAAAGTTGTTGATAAAAGCATATATCCTATAGAAAAAGTTCCAACAAAATATACATCTGAAAACAAAGATTTGATATTGGCTTTGATGGTTGGCAATGAGTCAAGAGCCTCTAGAGTATATGTAGATGGAAGTCCTGAAGATGTAGTGCCTATTATGACTACTACGGACGTCAAGCTTTTATATGCTGAATGCGAAATTCACTTGGGTAATAATGCAAAGGCTTCAAAATATATTTCAGAAGTAGATAATGTGAATGGTATTTCCGGAACAAGTGTTTCTGTTGAAGGAATTAACCAACTGAGGAAGTCTCTTAAATTGCAAGACTATTTTGCTTTCTTGAAAAGGAATGGTTTGGCGATAAAAGAACTCGGATTAGAAAAATATCAGTTGCTTTTACCTATTCCTCAAAATGAAATAAATATGAATCCAAATATGACTCAAAACCCAGGGTATTGATATACAAAAATAGGGAGCGTTGATATTTCATAACGTTCCCTATTTTCTTGAAATAGACTCTGGTAGTCTAGTCTGTAAAGTCTTATTTTATGATAACAATTAGCCCTAAGGCTCTGATAATTGGCTACAAAGATATTGAATACCGCAAAGGATTTTAGATAAGAATATGCCTGAACAGGGGCGGTAACTCGATTTTTAAGGCCGTTACCGCCCCGTTTCAAGCATGTTTTGTTGAATTGCGGTTCTATTTTTGCAGTGATATATTGTTAATAATCAGAAAAATGCTTGTTTTCTGAAATATTATCTGTATCTTTGTACATTAATTATTAAGAGTAAGATTATGGCTTCAAAGAGATATCCTTTGGGAATACAAACGTTCTCCGAAATCGTGAAGGGGAATTACTTCTATGCTGACAAGACGGCTATCGTCTATCAGTTGGCTCATTATGCCAAATTTCATTTTCTGAGTCGCCCACGTCGATTCGGAAAATCCTTGTTTGTATCTACTCTCAAGGCTTACTTTGAGGGTAAGAAAGAACTGTTCAAGGGCCTTGCCATCGAACAGATGGAGAAGGAGTGGACGGCATATCCTGTCATCCACTTGGATCTGAGCTGTGGTAAGTATTATAGTTTGGAGAATACATATTCAATTCTAAACGGAATACTAGAAGTAGAAGAGAAAAAATATGGTTTAAAAGTTAATCCAATAGATGAGAAGTCTTTTGGAGGTCGTCTTAAGAACATCTTGCTTGCAGCAGCTGCTCAAACAGGTAAACAAGTTGTCGTTCTCATCGACGAATATGACGCACCTATGCATGATTCTGTAAGTGACGAAGAGTTGCAGAAGACCATCCGCAATATCATGCGAGATTTCTTCAGCCCCTTGAAGCAACAAGAGGGAAACATCCGCTTTGTATTCATCACAGGCATCTCCAAGTTTAGTCAGCTCAGCATCTTTAGTGAATTGAACAATCTCAAGATTCTCACGTTGAAGGATGAATACAGTAGCTGTTGTGGTATTACCAAGAGTGAATTGACTCAGTATTTCCGTGAGGGAATCGAAGAGATGGCTGAGCATAATGGGCTTACTTATGAGGAGACCTTGCAGCAACTCAAGCAGCATTATGATGGCTACCACTTCAGTATCAATAGCGAGGATATCTTCAATCCTTACAGCATCATCAATGCTTTGGACGATAAGGAGTTTAATAGCTATTGGTTTACATCTGGTACGCCTACGTTCCTGATAGAACTGATGCAGCAGAAGAATTTGGATATGATGGACTTAAATGATATCTGGGCTAGAGCTAAACGCTTCGATGTTCCTACTGAGACGATTACTGATCCTGTGCCAGTCCTTTTCCAAAGTGGGTATCTTACGATTAAGGGATATGACAAGCAGTTAGGTATGTATTACCTTAGTTTTCCTAATCAAGAAGTTAGACAAGGCTTTTCGGAAAGCCTTTGCCAATATTATACCCCTTCAGAGGTAGGCGAACTTGATGCTATCGTATATGCTTATAAAAAGAATGTGCTCATCAATGACGACATGGGAGCCTTTATGCCTCACTTGAAGGCATTCTATGATAAGTTCCCATATACGATTATCAACAATAATGAGCGGCACTATCAAGCCGTGATATTCACCATCTTCACCATGCTTGGCGAAGATGTGAAGGTGGAGCATACCACTTCGGATGGAAGAATAGACCTTGTACTCAAGACGGATAAGAGTATCTTTATCTTTGAGTTGAAATATAAGAAGTCTGCCGACATCGCTATGGCGCAAATCAGCGATAAGAACTATGCCAAGGCTTTTGCCGATGATGGGCGAAAGGTTGTGAAAGTGGGTATTAACTTCTCGGAAAACCAGCGAAGTATAGAGGATTGGGTGATAGAATAAATGAAATAGAAGAAAGTTGGTGACATTTATCAGGTGTATGTCACCACACTATATAGATAAAAAATATGCTTGAACTAGGGCGGTAACTCGATTTTTTTGGTAGTTACCGCCCCATTTCAAGCATGTTTTGTTCTTTTGTCCAGTCAACTTAGATAATCACCGCCGTTCCGCTGCATGTTACCATCAGCATGGAGCCGCTTTTTCCTACGGTTTCGTAATCCAGGTCGATGCCCACGATGGCGTTGCAGCCCAGGGATGCGGCACGGTCGGCCATCTCTCTGAGGGCTGTATCCTTAGCCTCGCGGAGGGTGCTTTCGTAAGAACCGCTTCTGCCGCCGATTACATCACGGACACTGGCAAAGAAATCCTTTACAAAGTTGGTACCGATGATGGTTTCGCCGGTCACTACGCCACGGTATTCACGGATAGGGTGGCCTTCTATGGTTGGAGTTGTACTTAAAATCATAATCTTTTCCTTTCTTTTTTATGTTATTATCAATGTTATTTATAGCTTAGACGATAAAAGTAGTGAAAAGGTTGCAGAAAATCCAAAAATAATTGCTATTTTTGCATCTGAAATATAAATATTTATAGGTTATATGAACAAGAGATTGATGTTTTCGGCAGCACTCGTGATGGCGCTGCTTTCGGCAAACGCTCAGAAAAGGGCGTTTACCATCGAGGATTTGTACAGGGTGAAGGGCGTATCTTCGGTGAGCCTTTCGCCTGATGGTAAGACGGTTTGCTATACCGCCAGTTCTTCTGACCTGAAGAACCAGAAGTCTGGCTCCGACATCTACATCATGAATGCGGATGGCTCTCACGCCAAGGCTCTTACCGAGGATGGAAAGAGCAGTTCTGCCGTATGGAGCAAGGATGGAAAGAGTATCTTTTTTACTAATTATGAGAAAGGGACGGCTCAAATCTTTCGCATGGATCTGACTACCTGCGAGACGGAACAGATAACAGATTATGAGTTGGGTATCGGTAGCCCAGTTATCTCTCCGGATGAGCGATACATAGCCTTTACCGCAGAAGTATATCCCGACCTGGGAGCTGATGCCAAGGCTAACAAGGCCCGGATGGAGAAAAAGGAGCAGGGACCTGTACAGGCGCATATCGCCGACAAGTTGCTCTACCGTCATTGGACGAGCTATAGTGATGGCAGATGCAATCACCTTATCCTTTTCGATACACAGACGAAGACTTACAAGGATCTGACTCCGGGCAATTATTCGCTGATATTCGTGGTTGGGGGTGGAATCACCTATCAATTCTCTCCTGACAGCAAGGAGATCTGTTTCGTATCCAATCATGATGAGCATCAGGAGGCTAGCACTAATGCCGACCTGTGGACGGTATCTGTGAATGGGGGAGAACCGGTCTGCATCACGAAGGAGAACAAGGCTTGGGATGGTACTCCAGCCTATTCGCCTGACGGCAAGTATATCGCTTACCGCTTGCAGCAAGTGCCTGGTTATGAGTCTGATCGCTTCCGTCTTGCTATCTACGACCGGGCTGCAAAGAAGTCTACCATCCTGACAGAGAAGTTTGACAACTGGGTAGATGATTACAAATGGGCTCCCGACAGCAAGAGTATCTTCTTCCTCGGTCAGGTACAGGGCGCTGAGCCGCTCTACAAGCTCGATATAGCCAGAAGAACCATCTCGCCGGTATTGACGGGCAAGGCCATCTCGGAGTTTGATTTTGACAATAAGGGTATGGTATATTATACCTATAGCACGACAGGCAAGCCATCGGCTCTCTATCGCCAGCAGATGAAGAAATGGAATGGAACTCCTGTAGCCAGCGGCAAGGAGCAGCAGATTACCTTCCTTAACCAGCAGTTGGAGGATGAGGTGGATATCCGTCCATCTGAGAGCATCTGGGTAGAGGGTGCTGGTGGTGACAAGGTACAGGTATTCATCGTGAAGCCACACAACTTTGATGCCAGCAAGAAATATCCGCTTATCATCAATATCCATGGCGGACCACAGATGCAATGGATGAATTCCTTCCGTGGCGACTGGCAGGTTTATCCTGCTGCCGGTTATGTGGTGGCTTATCCTAACCCTCATGGCTCTACGGGATATGGTCAGGCTTTCACCCGTGCCATTTCTGGCGACTGGGGCGGAAAGGTATTCGAGGATGTAATGAAGGTTACCGATAAACTGGCAACCCTGGAATATGTTGATTCTACCAGGATGGGAGCGATGGGATGGTCGTATGGCGGCTATATGATGAACTGGCTGCAGGGCCATACCAAGCGATTCAAGTGTCTGGCTTCCATGATGGGTGTATATGACTTGCGCTCTATGTGGGGCAGTACTGAGGAAGTATGGTTTCCTAACTTTGAGTTAGAGGGACAGCCTTATAATTCCGATCTCTACGAGAAGTGGTCGCCATCCTCATACATCAAGAACTTCTCAACACCAACCCTCGTGATGACGGGCGAGCTGGACTATCGTGTACCATATACCCAGAGTTTGCAGTATTTCACAGCTTTGCAGACCCTGAACATTCCTTCGCGACTGATAGTCTTGAAGTATGATGGTCATTGGCCAAGCAACCTGAAGTCGATGCCGCTCTATTACAACGCGCACCTCGACTGGTTCCATCGTTATCTCGGCGGTGCTCCTGCACCTTGGGACACAGAGAAAATGGTGAATAATGAGATAGATTACTAAAATGCCCTATATATAATAAGGTGTAGAAAACCAAAATAAAAAAGCTCCATTCGCAAACTGATACGAATGGAGCTTTTTTCTGATAATTAAAAACTTACTTTGTTTCCTGTTCTTCCTGCATGTCCAGATACTGGTTGTCCTTGTCGTAGAATTCGTACTGGAGGAATGCCAGTTTCTGTGAAGGAATCACATTGAAGCCGAAACCATACTTAAACTGCCATCTGCGCTTCAGGGAAATGAAGCCCTTGTTGATGAAGGCAGCCACGTAAGGATTCACATACAAAGTGAATTTCTTGACGCCGATCTTGTTGACTAGGCGGTCGATTTTTCTTTCCAACTGGTCGGTAAAGAGGATGCTAGACTTAATCTTGCCCGTACCGAAACAGGTAGGGCAGGTTTCATCTACATTCACATCCATAGCCGGACGTACACGCTGGCGTGTAATCTGCATCAGCCCGAACTTGCTCAATGGCAGGATGTTGTGCTTGGCACGGTCCTTCTGCATGTTCTTACACATGCGCTCATAGAGCAACTGTCGGTCTTCGGCAAGATTCATGTCGATGAAGTCGACAACAATGATACCTCCCATATCTCGGAGGCGCAATTGTCTAGCCAACTCATCAGCAGCACCGAGGTTAACATCCAGTGCATTTGCTTCCTGACCTTTCTCACGAGTTCTGTTACCACTGTTTACATCGACAACATGCAAGGCCTCGGTGTGCTCGATGATGAGATAAGCACCATGCTTGTAGTTAACAACACGACCAAAGCCAGCTTTAATCTGCTTGGTAATGCTGAAATTGTCGAAGATAGGCACCTTACCGGTGTAGAGCTTAACTATGCCCGCCTTTTCAGGGGCTATTAGAGAAACATAGTTCTTCACCTCGTTCATCACATCTTCGTTGTTCACGTAGATGTTCTCGTAAGATGGGTTAAACAAGTCACGCAAGAGAGCAACGGCTCTTCCGGTCTCCTCGAATGCAAGTTGCGGGCGCTGCTGGGTCTTCTGTACCTTGGCGATAGCATCCTCCCATCGCTTCACCAGGACTTTCAGCTCAGCATCGAGCTCAGCGACCTTCTTACCCTCAGCCACAGTGCGGACGATAACGCCGCAATTCTTTGGTTTGATGCTGTGAATGAGTTGTTTGAGTCGGGAGCGTTCTTCACCGCTTTTAATTTTCGACGAGACAGAAACTTTATCACCGAATGGCATGAGTACCAGGTATCGGCCCGCGAATGAGATTTCGCCTGTGAGTCGAGGTCCCTTGGTAGAGATTGGTTCCTTTACGATTTGTACCAGCACTTCCTGTCCTGCTTTGAGTACATTCTGTATGCTGCCGTCCTTTTCCAATTCAGGCATTTTGCTGGCTTTAGAGAATGGGAAAAGTTTCTTTCTGTCGCTCTGTACTTGTTTAAGGTACTTCTGGTAGGAATTAAAATGACTTCCTAGGTCAAGATAATGAAGAAAGGCGTCGCGTTCATAACCTACATCCACGAAGCAGGCGTTAAGACCCGGCATCAGTTTTTTTACCTTTGCGATGTAGATGTTGCCCACAGAGAACGATGCCTCACGAGGTTCGTTCTGGTATTCCACCAGCTGCTTGTCCTCCATGAGTGCGATAGAGATGTCTTTCTGTTGGACATCAATTACAACTTCGCTTGTCATATCTTCAATAATCTTTTAACTTTAAATTAATACAAAAAAAGGGTATGTCATTCCATATCAGAACTGACACACCCCCTCAGTCACGAACTGACCGAGAGCTATAGTAGACTAGCTACAATGCTAGCTTACTTGCTCTTATGTCTGTTCTTACGTAATCTCTTTTTACGCTTGTGAGTAGCCATCTTGTGGCCCTTCTTTTTCTTTCCGTTTGGCATGATTTTAAAATTTTAAAATATTGTTATTATAAAAAATGATATTTCTCTCTTCCTGTCCAGCAGTATTACTGAGCGTTCTGCATCTCCTCGATGAAGCTCTTTGATGGCTTGAAGCTTGGTAAGTCGTGAGCTGGAATGGTGATGGTTGTATTCTTAGAGATGTTACGGGCAGTCTTAGCAGCACGATGCTTGATGTTGAAGCTGCCGAAGCCACGCAAGTATACATTGTCCTTCTTTTCGATGAGGCACTTCTTAACCTCTTCCATAAAAGCCTCTACTACAGTACCTACTTCTTTCTTAGGCATACCAGTAGCGATAGCTACCTCATTAATGATATCTGCTTTGGTCATTTCTTTATTTTTTACTAATTTTACTTGTTAATCTTTATTTCGGTGTGCAAAGATACAAGTTTTTTATGATATAACAAAATACTTAAGGCTTTTTTTGCAAAAATAATGCTCTAAGTATTTGCATATAAGGTTTTTATTGCGTATTTTTGCACCAAAATAGAGAAATTATGAGATTTAAGAGATATTTTTTGGCTTTGATGATGGTTGCCTTTCATGCATTGGCGTTGACGGCTGGGGAGGTCTGGACGGCGAAAAATGTACCGATTCCTTTCCTCAGGGATTCTACGCAATATGTTTCCGACCCGGATGGATATGTTGATAAGGCTCAGAAGGATTCTGCCAATTTCTATCTTCAGAAACTGAAGTTGGAGTGTGGCGTACAGAATGTGCTCATCATTGTGGGAAAGGTTGACAACCAGGATGCCTTCCGGATGGCGCAGGATGTGGGCAACCAATATGGTATCGGTTACAAGAAGAGCCGGAGAGGACTGGTTATCGTCATCGCGGTGGAGGACCATAAGTACTTTATTGCTCCAGGAAGTGGACTGGAGGGGGAGTTGACCGATGTGGACTGCGATGATATTGCCCGGGCTTGCATCGTGAAGTATATGCGTGAAGGCAATCCGGGCGAGGCAGTAGCATCTGTGAGCCGTGCTATATATAATAAGGTGAAAAGTGGACGGACGGGAATTGCGGATGTTGATGAAGGTTCGGTTAATGACGAAGAGGACTGGTTCCTGGTCATTATCCTGTTCCTTATCTTCTTCGGTATTCCTATCTATCTGTTTATCAGGTATATTCTGGAGATGCTCGGCATTGTGAAGCCAAGACCGAAGAGCAATCAGAGAAACCAGTCTCGTAGGAGAAACAATGACGATGACTGGATACCTCCTTTCTTTATGGGAGGTGGCGGTTCTTCCGGCGGCGGTTTCTCGGGCGGTTCTTTTGGCGGAGGCTCCTTTGGCGGAGGCGGCTCTGGCGGAGGATGGTGATGCCTTTGATAGTTAATAGTTTATAGTTTAGAATTAATAATTAATAATAATGACAATGGAACAGACAATGAATTCAAACATGCAACCGGCAAAAAGAGGTATAAAGAAAAGTTGGATTATCCTGGGCATCATAGTTGTGCTGGTACTATGGATGTTCAGTGGTTATAACGGATTGGTAGAGAAACAGGAGTTGGCTACCACAGAGTTGGCTAATGTTCAGACTCAGTATCAGCGTCGTGCAGACATGATGCCACAGTTGGCAAAGATCGTAAAGGCTTATGCCAAGCATGAGAAAGAAACCTTTGCCGAGGTAACCAAGGCTCGTGCTGCTGTTGGTCAGGTAAAGCTGGATGCCAATAATCTTACTGAGGCTAGCCTGAAGAAGTATGCTGCAGCACAGGGCGAGTTGGCGAATGCATTCTCCAAACTGATGGTAGTAGCCGAGAAATATCCTGAGTTGAAAGCCAGCGAGAACTTCAAGGCTCTTCAGGTTCAGGAAGAGGGTACGGAAAACCGCATCAGTGAGGCACGTCGCAAATATAACGAAGCCGTCCAGAACTATAACCAGACGGTTAGGAAAATGCCTAGTGCCCTTATCGCCGGCCTCTTCAATTTCAATGTGATGCCTAAGTTTGAGGCAGCTGCAGGAGCTGAGAAGGCGCCAGACTTGGATATCTAATTTAGAATTGATCATTAAAAATCCTGTTTTTCAACGGGATTAATAGATTTGTTATCTAGTCAATGGGAACGAGAAGTGTCCCATTGGCTAGATTTTCTGTTTTATGCGCTTTCAATTTGAAAGTAACTTAATATTTTATATATATTTTGTATTTCAGATGTTTTTTATTTCAGAAATTCTTTGTATCTTTGCACGCAATTTAAGAAACGTGGTAGAAATACTGCAAACATTGAAATTTCAATAAGGTAAATTACAAATATGAAACAAACAAAGATTGTCGCTTCCATCAGTGATCGTAGATGTGATCAGAATTTTATCCGAAAACTGTTTTTCGCCGGTATGAACGTTGTTCGTATGAATACTGCTCATGCCACAGAAGAGGGTATACGCACTATCGTAAAGAATGTAAGAGCCGTGTCTCCACATATTGGTATTATGATTGATACCAAAGGTCCTGAGGTGCGAACTACAGGTGTGAAGGAACCTATCCACTACAATGTTGGTGATGTAGTGAAAATCTTTGGACGTCCGGAAATGGAGTCTTCTCATGATATTGTGAATGTGAGCTATCCAGACATCGCAGCCGATGTTAAGGTAGGTGATGATTTGCTCTTCGATGATGGTGAACTCGATATGAAGATTATCGACAACCAGGGGCCTATGCTGGTTGCCGAGGTTCAGAACGAGGGAGTGCTCGGGGCTCACAAGAGCGTGAATGTGCCGGGAGAGCATATCGACCTGCCTGCACTGACAGAGAAAGACCGCCGGAATATTGAACTCGCTATCGAGTTGGATATTGATTTCATCGCTCACTCTTTTGTGCGCAATGCAGCCGATGTGAAGGCAGTTCAGGATATCTTGGACGCTCACAACAGTGATATCAAGATTATCTCAAAGATAGAAAATCAGGAAGGTGTTGATAATATTGACGAGATTATTGATGCCTGCTATGGTATCATGGTTGCCCGTGGTGACCTGGGTATCGAGGTGCCAATCGAGAGAATTCCAGGCATCCAGCGCCGCATCATCTCTAAGTGTGTGAAGGCGCAGAAACCGGTAATCGTTGCTACACAGATGTTGCATACCATGATTAAGAATCCACGTCCTACCCGTGCAGAGGTAACCGATATTGCCAATGCTATCTTCTATCGCACCGATGCGCTGATGCTTTCTGGTGAAACAGCAAGCGGAAAGTATCCTGTAGAGGCTGTGCAGACCATGGCCCGTATTGCTGAGCAGGCAGAGAAGGATAAGTCTCCACTGAATGATATTGACCCAATGGAAGATGGTAAGATTGACCAGAAGCTCTTCCTGGCTCATGCTGCCATTGAGGCTACTAAGAAGTTGGGTGTTGCCGGTATTATTACCGATGGTGAGACTGGTCAGACTGCACGCGACCTGGCAGCCTTCCGTGGCCCAAATCCGGTATTGGCAATCTGCTATAAGGAGAAACTCCAGCGCTGGTTGAATCTGAGCTATGGTATTATTCCAATTCATCAGAAGGATCAGGTTTCTACCAAGGCTATGTTTACCGCAGCGGTACGTATGCTTCGCCAGAAAGGCTACTTAGGTGAGGAGGATAAGATTGCTTATCTGAGCGGTAGCTTTGGAGAGGGGGGAGGCACAACCTTCGTTGAGATTAATAAAGTGAAGAAGATTTTCGATAACAGTTATAGCTTTAATTTGCCATCAAATGGCATCGAAGATAAGTAAAAAAGGCTATTATTTCAAAAAAAAATAGACGTAAATAGAATTATTGGTGCAAAAATTTGCAGTATTCAAAAAAATACCGTAATTTTGCACCAATATTTTAAAACGAAAATTTTAGAAAATGAAAAAACTCGTTAGTTCAGTTTTAGTCGCTTTGACTATACTCTTAGTACTTGGCAGTTGTGGAAGTACTAAGAATGTAGCTTATTTCCAAAATGCAGATTCTATCAGCTTGGCTGCTTCAAGAATGCTTTATGAAGCCAAGATTATGCCTAAGGACGAACTTACAATTACAGTAATTACAACAGATCCAAAGGCTGCCATGCCTTTCAACCTCTCTGTCTCTCAAACATTGGGTACAGGCGGACAGCTGAGTTATGGTAGTGGTTCCCTGCAAGGATATCTGGTTGATAATGATGGTAATATTGAGTTTCCTGTTGTTGGAACCTTGCATGTCGGTGGCTTGACCAAGAAGCAGGCTGAAGATCTCATCAAGAATAAGGTAAAGCCTTATCTGGCAGAAAAAGAAAATCCTATTGTTACGGTTCGCATGGGCAGTTACCATGTATCTGTATTAGGTGAAGTAGAAAAGCCAGGAATTATTTATGCTCCACAGGAGAAGATGAGTATTCTTGAAGCTTTGGCACAGTGTGGCGACTTAACCATCTATGGTAAGCGTGACAATGTATTATTGATTCGTCAGGATGCAGCAGGAGAGAAGCATACTTATCGTATGAACTTGAATGATGCAAATATTATTAATTCACCATTCTATTATCTGCAGCAGAATGATATTATCTATGTAGAACCAAATAAGGTGAAAGCTCAAAACTCATCTATCGGTTCATCTACTACATTGTGGTTCTCTGCCGTTGGAACATTGATTTCTATTGCATCATTGATTGTCAATATCTTGCGATAGCAGGTAATAGGTGGGAGTAAAATCAGGATACTACAAAAATAATAATGTATATATATGTGTGGCATTGTAGGATATTTAGGTAAGGGTGAGGCTTATCCTGCCCTTATCAAAGGTTTAAAGCGTCTGGAATATCGTGGATACGATAGTGCAGGCGTGGCTCTTATCAGTAATGATGGTGCTTTGAACGTTTACAAAGCAAAGGGTAAGGTGGCAGATCTTGAAGCGTTCTGCTCTGATAAGGATATTTCGGGACATGTGGGTATTGCTCATACTCGTTGGGCTACCCATGGAGAGCCTTCAGCTGTAAATGCTCACCCGCATTATTCCTCTAGCAAGAACCTTGCCATGATTCATAATGGAATCATAGAAAACTATGCCGATATCAAGAAGAATCTCATTGCTAAGGGAGTAGAGTTTAAGAGCGAGACGGATACTGAGGTTCTCGTTCAGCTGATTGAATATATTCAGATAAAGAAAAATCTCGACTTGCTGACTGCCGTTCAGGTGGCTCTCCGTCAGGTAATCGGAGCCTACGCTATCGCTATTCTTGATAAGCGTAACCCTAATCAGATCATTGCTGCCCGTAAGCAGAGTCCGTTGGTTGTAGGTATCGGAAAGGATGGTGAGTTTTATCTCGGTTCTGATGCCAGTCCTATCATTGAATATACAGATAAGGTGGTTTATCTGGAGGATGGTAACATCGCTGTGATGCGCCTCGGTGAGGAATTGCAGGTGGTGAACATCCAGAACGTTAAACTCAACCCTGAGGTACAGACCGTAGACATTGATCTCGGTCAGATAGAGAAGGGCGGTTTCCCTCACTTTATGTTGAAGGAAATTTTTGAGCAGCCAGAGTGCCTTCGTAACTGTATGCGTGGTCGTGTAGTTAGCCGCACAGTGGAAACTCGCGTAATGACTGATGGCGACGATACAACCAGCAAGAAGGAGACTGAGATGGGGGTCGTGCTCAGCTCCATTACCGACCATCGCCAGCAGCTTCTCAATGCCAAGCGAATCATCATCGTGGCTTGTGGTACATCATGGCATGCCGGACTTATCGGCAAGCAGATGATAGAGAACTATTGCCGCATCCCTGTGGAAGTGGAATATGCATCTGAATTCCGTTACCGTAATCCTGTGGTAACGAAGGATGATGTGGTCATCGCCATTTCCCAAAGTGGTGAAACCGCTGATACCCTGGCTGCCATCAAGCTTGCCAAGGAGAGCGGTGCGTTTATCTATGGTATCTGTAACTCCATCGGTTCTTCCATCGCACGAGAGACAGATACAGGTACCTATATTCACGTAGGTCCGGAGATTGGTGTTGCCTCTACCAAGGCGTTCACTGGTCAGGTTACCGTCCTTATCCTCCTGGCACTTGCCATCGGTAAGGAGAGGGGAACCATCAGCGAAAATGAATATCAGAAGATTACAGAACAGCTTTGGAACATTCCTGCCAAGATGAAGGAAGTGTTGAAGCTCAACAATAAGATAGCTGACTTGAGCCGTACGTTTACATACGCTCGCAATTTCATCTATCTGGGCCGTGGATTCCAGTATCCTGTGGCCCTTGAGGGTGCATTGAAGTTGAAGGAGATTAGCTACATCCACGCTGAGGGTTATCCTGCAGCGGAGATGAAGCATGGCCCTATCGCATTGATTGACAGCGATATGCCAGTGGTAGTTATTGCTACCCACAACTTCATGTACGAGAAGGTCTTGTCTAATATCCAGGAGATTAAAGCCCGTCAGGGTCGTGTTATTGCTATTGTCAGCAATGGCGATGAAACCATTTCCAAGATTGCCGACGAAGTGATTGAACTCCCTGAGACCTTGGAGTGCCTGGAGCCATTATTGGCTACCATTCCTTTGCAGCTCTTGGCTTACCATGTAGCTGTATGTAAGGGCAAGGACGTTGACCAACCTAGAAACTTGGCCAAGTCAGTTACTGTAGAATAATATATAAAGGGATTCGTCATTTCTTGACGTTTCCCTTTTTTTGGAGGGGGATCCCTCGGATAGGTATATTCAAATTTAACTAAATAAGATAAGGATAATAGAGAGATGGAACCATTGAAACATGAGTGTGGTGTAGCAATGATCAGATTGCTCAAGCCACTGGAGTATTACCAGCAGAAGTATGGTACTTGGATGTACGCACTCAACAAACTCTATCTGATGATGGAGAAGCAGCACAACCGTGGCCAGGAAGGTGCTGGTATGGCTTGTGTCAAACTGGGCGGTAAGCCTGGTCATGAGTATATGTTCCGTGAGCGTGCAGAGGGCAAGAATGCCGTGACCGAAATCTTCGGCAAGACGAATGCCAACTTCAAGAGCCTGACTCCCGAGCAGCTTGCTGATGCAAAGTTCGCTAAAGAGGAACTGCCTTTTGCAGGCGAACTTTATATGGGACACCTGCGCTACAGTACCACTGGAAAAAGTGGCATTCAGTATGTGCACCCATTCCTGCGACGTAACAACTGGAAGGCGAAGAACCTCTGCCTTTGTGGTAACTTCAACATGACCAACGTAGATGAAATCTTCGAGGAACTTACCAAGCAGGGCCAGAGTCCTCGCATCTACAGCGACACCTACATCATGCTTGAACTGATGGGCCACCGTCTGGACAGAGAGGTGGAGCGCAACTTCGTAGCTGCAAAGGCGATGGAGATGCAGAATACCGATATCACCAACTATATAGAAGACCACGTGAAGATGAGCAATGTACTCAAGACCACGATGAAGAACTTTGATGGCGGTTATGTGGTTTGCGGTATCACCGGTTCGGGTGAAATGTTCTCTATGCGCGACCCTTGGGGCATCCGTCCTGCGTTCTATTACAAGAACGATGAAATCGTGGTAGTAGCCAGCGAGCGCCCTGTACTCCAGACCACCTTCGACCTGGAGGCAGAGGAAGTGCAGGAACTGATGCCGGGCACGGCGCTTCTCGTGAAGAAGAACGGAGAGTGCAGCATCGAGCGCATCATGGAGCAGAAGGGCGATTCAGCCTGCTCATTCGAGCGCATCTACTTCAGTCGTGGTTCCGACAAGGATATCTATAAGGAGCGTAAGCAGTTGGGCGAGCAGTTGACTCAGCCTATCCTGAAGGCTGTGGATTATGATGTAGACCACACCGTGTTCAGCTATATCCCGAACACTGCCGAGGTGGCTTACTATGGCATGTTGAGCGGTTTCAAGAAGTATCTTAATGAGACCAAGATTGAGCAGATTGCCAATCTCGACCATGTTCCATCAAAAGAAGAATTATACGAAATCCTCGGCGACTTTGTCCGCTCAGAAAAGATAGCATGGAAGGATATCAAACTCCGTACCTTTATTACTGAGGGCAACAGTCGTAACGACCTGGCGAGCCATGTGTATGATGTAACCTACGGAAGCATCGAGCCGAATGTGGATAATCTTGTCATTATCGATGATAGTATCGTGCGCGGTACAACCCTGAAGGAGAGTATTCTCCGCATCCTCGACCGTCTGCATCCTAAGAAGATCGTAGTGGTTTCCAGTGCCCCTCAGATCCGATATCCGGATTACTACGGCATCGATATGGCAAGACTGGAAGAGTTCTGCGTGTTCCGTGCTGCCATCCAGCTTTTGAAAGAGCGCAAGATGGAAGACCTTATCGAGCAGACCTATGAGGCTTGCAAGGCAGAATTGGCAAAGCCAAAGGAGGAGCAGATCAATCCGGTACGCTCCATCTACAAGCCATTCAGCACCGAGGAAATCAACGAGAAGATTGTTGAGATGCTTCGCCCAGAGGGCATGACCACTCCTATCCAGCTCGTGTTCCAGAGCATCGAGGGCTTGCGCGAGGCGATTCCAAACCACAAGGGTGACTGGTATTTCACCGGTCATTATCCAACCCCAGGCGGCACGAAGCTCTGCAACCAGTCGTTTGTAAACTACATCGAAAACGTTTATCATAAATAAGTGAATAGAGAAGAACGAAGAGTGAAGAATTCATTTGCTCTTATAAGTATGAAATAAAAGAATCAAATGTCAGATATGAAAAAAGTAACCTTAGTTTTGAGCGATGGAACCAAGTTCCATGGCAAATCTTTTGGATATGACGCTCCTGTAGCGGGCGAGGTTGTGTTCAACACAGCCATGATGGGATATCCAGAGAGTTTGACCGACCCTTCTTACGCCGGTCAGTTGATGACACTTACATTCCCTCTCGTGGGCAACTATGGTGTGCCACCATTTACTTTTGAGGAGAATGGTTTGCCAACCTTCATGGAGAGTGACAAGATTTATGCTTCTGCCATCATCGTGAATGATTACAGCGAGCAGTACAGCCACTGGAATGCAGTGGAGAGTCTTGCCGACTGGCTGAAGCGCGAAAAGGTGCCAGGAATCACAGGCATCGACACCCGTGAGTTGACTAAGGTGCTTCGTGAGCATGGTGTGATGATGGGTAAGATTCTCTTTGATGATGAACCAGACAACATCCCTGAGGCTAACTACGAGGGTGTAAACTTTGTTGACCAGGTAAGCTGCAAGGAGATTATCCGTTACAACGAGGGTGCCGGCAAGAAGGTAGTACTCGTTGACTGCGGTGTGAAGGCAAACATCATCCGTTGCCTCATCAACAGAGGCGTTGAGGTAATCCGTGTGCCTTGGAATTACGATTACACCGATATGGACTTCGACGGATTGTTCCTGGCCAATGGTCCTGGTGACCCAGATATGTGCGAGGATGCAGTAAACATTATTCGCAAGCAGATTAGCCAGAGCCGCAAGCCTATCTGCGGTATCTGTATGGGTAACCAGTTGCTTTCTAAGGCAGCCGGTGCTACTATCTACAAGTTGAAGTATGGTCACCGTTCACACAACCAGCCTGTGCGCATGGTAGGAACCAACAATTGCTACATCACCTCTCAGAACCACGGTTATGCCGTTGATGCCAAGACATTGGGCAACGATTGGGAGGAACTCTTTGTAAATATGAATGATGGCTCTAATGAGGGTATCCGCCACAAGGTGAACCCTTGGTTCTCAAGCCAGTTCCACCCAGAGGCTTGCTCAGGCCCTGTGGATACAGAGTTCATGTTTGATAAGTTTGTAGAAACACTTAAATAATTAGGAAAATAATGAAAGACGAAAATATAAAGAAGGTGCTCCTCTTAGGTTCTGGAGCCTTGAAGATCGGTGAAGCAGGTGAGTTCGACTACTCAGGTTCGCAGGCCCTGAAGGCATTGCGCGAGGAAGGTATCGAGACTGTGCTCATCAACCCGAATATCGCAACCGTACAGACATCAGAAGGTGTTGCCGACCAGATTTACTTCCTGCCAGTGCAGCCATACTTCGTAGAGCGTGTCATCCAGAAGGAGAAGCCAGACGGAATCCTCCTCAGCTTCGGTGGTCAGACAGCCCTCAACTGTGGTGTGGAACTCTATCGCCAGGGCATCCTGGAGAAATATAATGTCAAGGTATTGGGTACTCCAGTACAGGCTATCATGGATACTGAGGACCGTGAGCTCTTCGTAGAGAAGCTGGATGAAATCAACGTGAAGACCATCAAGAGTGAGGCTTGCGAGAACATCGAGCAGACCCGCAAGGCTGCTGCTGAGCTCGGTTATCCTGTCATCATCCGTGCTGCTTACGCCTTGGGTGGTCTCGGTTCCGGTTTCGCAGACAACGAGGAGGAGCTGAACAAACTCGCTGAGAAGGCTTTCTCTTTCTCTCCACAGGTATTGGTAGAGAAGAGTTTGAAGGGCTGGAAAGAGATTGAGTATGAGGTGGTTCGCGACCGTTACGACAACTGTATCACAGTTTGTAACATGGAGAACTTCGACCCACTGGGAATCCATACTGGTGAGAGTATCGTCATCGCTCCATCTCAGACCCTGAGCAATGCTGAGTATCATAAGCTCCGTGCCCTCGCCATCAAGATTATCCGTCACATCGGAATCGTGGGTGAGTGTAACGTGCAGTATGCCTTCGACCCTAAGAGCGAGGATTATCGTGTAATCGAGGTGAATGCCCGTTTGAGCCGTTCATCAGCCTTGGCATCTAAGGCTACTGGTTATCCTCTTGCCTTCGTTGCAGCCAAGCTCGGTATGGGCTACGGTCTGTTCGAGTTGAAGAACTCAGTAACCAAGACCACATCTGCCTTCTTCGAGCCAGCATTGGACTACGTAGTTTGTAAGATTCCTCGTTGGGACTTGTCTAAGTTCCGTGGCGTAGATAAGGAGTTGGGTTCATCTATGAAGTCAGTAGGTGAGGTAATGGCCATCGGCCGCAACTTCGAGGAGGCCATCCAGAAGGGTCTTCGTATGATTGGTCAGGGCATGCACGGTTTCGTAGAGAACAAGGAGCTTGAAATCGATGATATCGATGCAGCTTTGCGCGAGCCAACAGATAAGCGTGTGTTCGTGATTTCAAAGGCAATGCACAAGGGTTATACCGTAGATCAGATTCACGACTTGACCAAGATTGACAAGTGGTTCCTGGAGAAGTTGAAGCACATCATCGACATCGACGAGGCGATGAAGAAGTGCAACATCAATACCATCGGTCAGGATCTGCTCCGTTCTGCTAAGGTTTACGGTTTCACCGACTTCCAGGTTGCTCGTGCCGTGGGCTTGGAGCAGGAGTTGGGCAACATGCACAAGGCAGCCCTGCTGGTTCGCAACAAGCGCAAGAGCTATGGCATCCTGCCTGTAGTGAAGCAGATTGATACCCTGGCTGCAGAGTATCCTGCTCAGACCAACTACCTCTATGTAACTTATGCAGGCGTGAAGAGCGACATCACCTTCGAGAACGACCACCGTTCTATCATCGTACTCGGTTCGGGTGCTTACCGCATCGGTTCTTCCGTAGAGTTCGACTGGTGTGGCGTTCAGGCATTGAACACCATCCGCAAGGAAGGCTGGCGTTCTGTGATGATCAACTACAACCCAGAGACCGTATCTACCGACTACGATATGTGCGACCGTCTCTACTTCGACGAGTTGACCTTTGAGCGTGTGATGGATATCATCGAGATGGAGCAGCCTCATGGCGTCATCGTATCTACCGGTGGTCAGATTCCAAACAATCTGGCTATGCACCTGGATGCACAGAACGTGCCAATCCTGGGTACTGCTGCTAAGGACATCGATAACGCTGAGGACCGTGCCAAGTTCTCTCAGATGTTGACCAACAACGGCATCAACCAGCCAGAGTGGAGCGCCCTGACCTCTATGGAGGACATCGACAACTTCATCGAGCGTGTAGGTTTCCCAGTATTGGTTCGTCCTAGCTACGTGCTTTCGGGTGCTGCGATGAACGTATGTTCTAACGAGGATGAGCTGAAGCGATTCCTGCAGTTGGCTGCCAACGTGAGTGAGGATCACCCAGTGGTAGTAAGTAAGTTTATCGAACATGCCAAGGAGATTGAGATGGATGCAGTGGCAAAGAATGGTGAGGTGATTGCCTATGCTATTTCCGAGCACATCGAGTTTGCCGGTGTTCACTCAGGCGATGCTACCATCCAGTTCCCTCCTCAGAAGTTGTATGTTGAGACTGTTCGTCGTGTGAAGCGAGTAGGTCGTCAGATTGCCAAGGAGTTGCACATCAACGGTCCGTTCAACATCCAGTTCATGGCTCGTGACAATGATATTCTCGTTATCGAGTGTAACTTGCGTGCTAGCCGTTCATTCCCATTCGTGAGCAAGGTATTGAAGATCAACCTCATCGAGTTGGCTACCCGCGTGATGCTCGGTTTGCCAGTAGAGAAGCCACACAAGAACCTCTTCGATCTCGACTATGTAGGTATCAAGGCATCCCAGTTCAGCTTCAACCGTCTGCAGAAGGCAGACCCAGTATTGGGTGTGGATATGAGCAGTACGGGTGAGGTAGGTTGCTTGGGCGACGATACATCTACCGCACTTCTGAAGAGTATGCTTTCTGTGGGTCATCGCATTCCAGCCAAGAACATCCTGCTTTCTACAGGTTCTGCCAAGCAGAAGGTAGATTTGCTCGATGCTGCCCAGATGCTGGTTAAGCATGGCTACAAGCTGTATGCAACCGGTGGTAGTAGCAAGTTCCTCACCGAGAATGGCATTGAGAACACCCGTGTGCTCTGGCCATCAGAGGAGGCAGAAGACGGTGCGCCTAAGGCTTTGGAGATGCTCCACAACCATGAGATTGATATGGTAGTGAATATTCCAAAGAACTTGACCAGCAGTGAGTTGAGCAATGGCTACAAGATTCGTCGTGCTGCCATCGACTTGAACGTGCCATTGATTACCAATAGCCGTCTGGCGAGTGCGTTTATTTATGCATTCTGCACCACCAAGCTCGAGGATATCGACATCAAGGCTTGGGGCGAGTATAAATAATGTTTAGTGATTATTTATTAGTGATTAAGAATTGACAGTTAAGTCATTCTTGACGATTCCCAATAGAAAAATCCCTGCTCTAGGAAAGGCTTCCTATGGCAGGGATTTTTTGTTTGAACAAAAAAGCAGTGAAAACTTTGGTCGTTTCAAAATTAAATCGTAAATTTGCAACAAAAACTATAATAATGAAGGAGTTATGGAAGAAAAATTATCGACTATATATTTAAGAGATGGGAGGAATGCCCTGCAATATGTTATGAGCCTGAGAGAAAAGTACAGGCAGATAGCGACCGAAGCGATATTCGAGTGTTTGAGACTGGGCTATCCACTCAACAACATGGAGATAACAGGCAAAGCACGAGAACTGCAGAGGAAGAAGAATGCCTACGTTTGATAAAAATCGCCAAAGAACAAGGTTTTAAGTTATGGATGAATTGACAAATACAAGACTATATACCGATGTCTGCTCCATCATAGAGCAAGGCAGGAAGGAAGCTTATGCCTCCGTCAATCATAAGATGATAGAGACCTATTGGAACATAGGGCGACGCATCGTGGAAGAAGAGCAGAATGGTGAGGCACGTGCAGAGTATGGGGCTCAGATCATTGCGCAATTAGTAGAGCAATTGACTCATCAATACGGAAAAGGATTTAGTGCGAGGTACCTACGCGCATTCAGAAAGTTCTATCTCATTGTAGATGACTTTCAGATTTGGAAATCGCGATTTCCAAATCTTACTTGGACGCATATTTTCAAGACACTTCGTGTGGAAGACTCTATTGCCATTCGTTGGTATCTCGAAATGGCTTCAAAGGAAATGTGGAGCGTGCGTACGCTCGACCGCAACATTTCCACTCAGTACTTTGAGCGTCATTTTGTGCAGCCTTCGCTTCCTATGACAGAGGCTGAACCACATCAGTTTGAACTATTAAAAAGCCCTGTTGTGGCAGAGTTCTTAGGCTTCAAGCAGGATGATTCTTATTTTGAGGAAGAGTTGGAGTCTGCTATCATCACCCACCTGCAGGAGTTTATGATGGAGATGGGAAAAGGCTTTGCTTTCATGGGACGCCAGCAGTTGGTACGCACAGATACACAGGATTATTTCATTGACCTTGTGTTCTATAATGTCGTGCTGAAATGTTATGTCCTCATAGACTTGAAACTTGGTGCGATCACCCATCAGGATGTGGGACAGATGGATATGTACGTCCGTATGTATGATGAGTTGAAGCATACGGAAGGCGACAATCCAACCATCGGCATCGTGCTTTGTTCTGAGACGAGCAAGGATATTGCACGTTATTCCATCCTCAAAGATAATGACCATCTCTTTGCAACAAAGTACAAGACTTATCTGCCGACAGAAGAACAGCTTCGCACGGAGATAGAACGCCAGAAACAATTGTTCTATTTGCAGCATGAAGGTAAGGCAAAACATAACAATAATAAATGACAAGGAGAAACAAGATATGAATGAACCAAAAATAAGATTTCAAGGGTTTGAGGGGGAATGGAAAAGTGGAAAAGTAGAAGAAGTTACGGCTTTGCAAGGAGTCTATGCTTTTCAGAGTTCCTCGTTTTGTAAAGATGGAGTCCCAATTGTTAGAATTGCAAATATATTACATTCTGGAGAGATGGGGGGAAAGCCATATAAATAGTCTATAGATGAAGGACAGGTCAGATTTGCTGCGAAAGATGCGCACAAAGATTGATCGGTTAAGGTTCAATATTAAAATGAGTTGACAATGAACAATGAGAATTTAGTATATAGCCATACAGCATATTTTAATATTTTGAAGACTCGTGGAATGCAAGGACTTCAAAAGGATATGCCGTTGTGGAAGTTCAAGCTATCAGAAGAAGAGTATGAAGCTTTGAAACAAACGCTAAGATGTCATACAAGCGACCTCGCCAGATATGGTGAGGAAGCAGCTTTGTGCTATGCAGAATGGTGGCGAAGAGACTATCGGGGGACTATTCCATCCAAAGAGGATGTTGCTATGGGGATAGGCTTGCATAGGCGTTTGGGGGATGACTTGTATATGGCTGCCAGAAAAGCTTTGCAGAAGCATGGGTATGTATTCCTGCATTCTTTGAAAGGTACAGAGTATTTCCGTACTCTATTGAATCAAGGTGGACTTCCTGTCAACTATATTAAGAACAGTGGCAATATTGGCTATTTCTCTAAATTCTTGAAAGAGTTGGTGAGCGAGTTGTCTTCAATCAATCTTGACTGGAATGAGGTGGATAGCTCTATTATACAGCAGTTTAACTGTATTTCATATTTGGGTAAGGCTTTTAGAAATGAAAACATATATGATGTTTCCATGCAGATAGCCCATGCCATCATCGTGGGAGAAAAAGAACTTCTCCCTTATGATGATACAGATGTCTCGCTCGCAGAGCTTACCAAGTCTTTGGAAACCGCATATAGTCGAGCTAAGGCTCAGCGCAAAACACGCCCTCTGTCCTTGCATTGGAAGCTCAGAACTTTTGGACAGGGACAAGGAAAACTTTACGTCAATATGGATGTTGTCAAGGATATTTTGTCTGATTCCATACCAGGTTTAAATATAACTACGTGCTATTCCTTCGATGTGTTTGTTGCAGGAACGCTTGTAGGTAAGTATGTGAGAAAAGATAATGTTAGAGACGAAGAAGGTAATATTCTGTATATACTCGCATTACAGTGGGTATGCATAGCGATATCTTGTGGACTGGTGAGCCTGTAGTAGAGGTGAAGGTAAGATGTGACAACGATGATCGACTATTCTTGACTATTGCAGGTTGCTATTCTCCAAACTTTTACTATCCACAGGTATTCCAGATGTTGGATGACAATCTCTATAGTATGTCAGAAACAGCCAATGCAGAGAATAACGTAGCAATATTTTCTCATGAGTGGAAAAATGGCAAATCCTTGCCTATAACCATTTGTGACAAAGAACTCTATTATAACGCATTTACGGATGAGTTGGATTTGCAAAATTCTGAAACTGGTGAAGATGTTAAGTTGACCAATAACTTTACACCATATACCGTAGAGTTCTCTGGCAACTATATTTCTTGGGTTGAAAAGTCAAACTATAAATTGCTTTCAACTATACCATTTGTTCGTGTGTATGACCAAGAGAAAAATCGTGTTCACAACTCCATAGTAAAATATAGATTCAGAAACGACAACTATATAAAATGGCGTAGCTTGAAGCCTTCCTGTGTCTTCCCTTGCGGATTGGTTGATATTCGTGTGGAATTACCCGATGGCCATACTGTTACGGAAACTTTCTATTCAATAGGAAAATTGAAGTTTACTTCTGATAAAGAAAGTGTCTTCTCGACGAACATCATTTGCTCGTGTGGTGCAGATATGCTTCCTAAGATTAATACGCAAGAGGGAGTTGATATTACGGAATTAGGAACCAACAAATGGATGGTTAAGCGAAGTAAGGACCGTAAGTTTACACCATCTGTATGTGATTTCTGTCTTTACTGTGCTGGGAATCCAACTTTGCGTTTGTCCATAGCCATTCCTTTTGATGGAGTGACCGTTACGGATATAAAAGGAAATATCGTACCAAATGGAAAGATTGTTTCATTGGCTAACTTGACAAATTTTTGTGTTGTAAGCCATGGTTGTTATGGTAAAAAACGCAATATAGATGTGTCATACGTTTCTGATAAGGTTGAAGATTATAGCTTATTGAAACATTTGCGCAGTAAGGTGATAGATGGGTTGGTATCTCTTGCTGACTATAATGACCTTATTGTTCGCATGTTTAATCTGTATGGCGCTAATAGTTTTGACCGTTCCTGTTCCGTAGCCATGAATATTTATGGTACAGAGATATTCATTAGAAAATTCGTATTGGAGTCAACCATTGAAGACGGAAAGATAAGAGTCATCGACAGCACTGAAGAAAATTCTGATGATTTTCTCTATGATGGGGAAGTTTATGCGTTTCCTGTTGGAGATGAACTTTCATCAGAAGACTTCTTTGTCGTAAAATTGGAGCGAATAGATAATTCTGGGAATCTGTTTAAATTCCCAGATGACTTTAATCAACAAGAGGTCGTTGTATTTTCGGGTCCAGAGGCAAAGCGTAGGATGATTCCAAAATATTACAATAGGGAGGCTTATGATTTTGATAAACAAGAAAGAACTGTACGTTCTTCTAGCAATACAAAAGATTGGTATGAGGCTTTGGAAAATGAGGATGTCATGATGGGCAAACATTGGAAAGATGTATGTAAGGCGTTTGACATTTGTAGCCGATATAATTTGCCTTTCCCAACGTATAATGGATTAAAGCCAATAGGACGCAACTCCAGATTGTTGGCAAAGTTTGTCATTGCCATGTGGCTTAATGAGTACAAGGATGTCTTGTCACAAGATATTGACAGGTTTGAGCAAGAGATGGTTGTTGCAATTCATTGGATTCCTGCCAAGATTTGGGAGGAATGTATTGAGGAATTTATGGCAAGTGTTCCCGAAGCAATACAACCTATAATGTTTGGAAAAATGCAGTCTTTGGTGGAACTGTTGCAAGAACTGTTTAATTCGACAGTGTCTACAGACATAGCGCAAGCTTTTGCGGCATTCCTTGTTTCTGGTAATGTTGATGCAGGAAGGGCATTTAATATAGCAGACATTAATGCTTATTGTGCAAAAATACATGGATTGTCTGATACGAATAAAGACTTGCCGATTGCCAAATTCTCGTTGAGCAATGCTTATTACAATGAAGGACAAAGGTTATTGCCTTCGTACAGGGTTATGTTAGAGGCAGCAATGTGCGCTGCTGAAAACACTTGCCTTCAAGAGAATTGTATAGACTTGTTCGCTTGGGAAAACAGGGAGTTTGCTCGTATTGTCAATTTCTACAGAAAGTATTTCAAAGAGACGTACAGCGACATTTTCTTCAAAACGGTTAAATATATTAAGACATTAGATAGATAAGATATGAACTACGCAGATTTCTATACATCCGCAGAAAAGGTGCTTATAGACTCCTTGGTGTCTCTCTGGCTCAGAGGTAAAGCCAAGGAACTGGCATATATGCGCCATATTTTATCAAAGGAAGAACCTTTGATGGCGGAACCTGTGTTTCAATCTATATTTCCTTGGGAAAGTAGCAAGGAAACATTTGGTGAGCATGCAACAAAATTGCATATACTATCCCCTTCTTTCGTGGAGGCTTTGGGTAGTGACAAGGTTGATGAGGAAATGAGATTTCCTATGAGGCGTTGCCCTTATAAGCATCAGACAAAGAGTTGGAAGACTTTGTTGTCTGGTGAGGGTAAAACGATTGTCGTTACCTCTGGTACTGGTTCTGGAAAGACGGAGTGTTTTATGATACCTGTTCTTCAGGATATAGCAAACAGAAATGAGAAGGATTGTGTTCAGGCTATCTTTCTCTATCCTCTCAATGCCTTGATGAAGAGCCAACAAAAGCGTATTCATGCCTGGTGTAATGCACTTCCCAACAAAGTCACTTATGCCATTTATAATGGTGACACTGAAAAGAGCAAAAGAACAGAGAGCTTTACCTCTAAGTTCTTCCCTCAATTGGTAACTCGTCCACAAATTCGTGAGACCCCTCCACAGGTGTTGTTTACGAATCCGACGATGCTAAATTACATGTTGGTACGTGCTGAGGATAAAGCCATTTTGGAAAAGTCACAAGGCAAACTGAAATGGATCTTGCTTGATGAAGCCCATACCTATACGGGGTCTTCTGCTGCGGAATTGTCGTTGCAGTTGCGCCGTGTTCTTGATGCTTTTGGGGTAACTATTGATCAGGTTAACTTTGCCGTAACATCTGCAACAATAGGTGATGAGGACGATCCTGCTGCTGAACAAAAATTGAAGACGTTTGTCTCACAATTAACAGGTAAACCTGCTGATTGTATCGTGGTGATTGGTGGAAAACGAATTGTTCCAGAAATGGATGCAGCCAAAGCTACAGTGGCAATAGAAAGCGTAAATGCTAAATATGGGACAAAGATTTCTCTTGCAGACATTGAGAGACTTCGCAAAAAGCTGAATGCTAATCCTGTGCTTTCTACCAAACAGATAGCAAAACAATTGGATAGTGTTATAAGCAAAGACACCGTAAAATCACTTGAAGTAATAAATGCGTTGGGCGACAAAGTTGATGGATTGAATAAAGCAGATGGTGGCAAGGCGGCATTGTTACCTTCAAGAATCCACTATTTTATACGTTCAATTAACGGCGTGTATGCTTGTGTGAATCCAGAGTGTAGCCGACATAAGAAGGTTAGATTGGGGATAGGCAGCTTAACTACCTATCAGAATACGAATTGTCCAGTTTGTAAGTCAAAAATGTTGGAGGTTGTAACCTGTCCATCGTGTGGCGGTTTGATAGTCGTTGGAGAAAATAGTACCTCCGAAGGATTCAGAATGCACGTAAATACCGTGGACTTGGATAATGGCGTTTTCTTTGATGCGGATGAAGATCTCATAGAAAGCGAGGAACTCAGTGCTGATGACGGTCGAGCAAGACAAGAGGCGGCAGGATATACACCATTCTATTTTGCCAAACCTTCCAAGCCATGTTTGCGTCATCATACTCATGTGGAAAAGCATGTCTTTAATCATGAAAAGAATAAGATAGAAATTGCACCAGATGATGCAGACAAGGCTACTGTTTTTGAGTCTTTACGCCATTCTGAAAACAACAAGGACTTGTGTCCTTATTGTGGCAATTCTTTAGGGCACGTTAATTATCTAAGAGCAAGTGCGACCCAAATGGGGCGTGCCTTGGCCACAACTATCTTGGATAATGCGGAAGGAGTGAAGAATACTGATTCTGAAATTCTGTACAAAGGCAAAAAGTATATAGCTTTTACCGATAACAGACAAGGTTCTGCTCGTACTGCTATGGGACTAAATCAAGATGTGGAACGCGCTTGGATTCGTGCCAGCATTTTTCATAAAATGGCTGATATGAGACTTGAAAGAATTGAACCTTCTGGTTTAACGGATGAAGAAAAGCAGACATATCAATATTTGAGTACACAGCCAAAGGAAGCTTTGCCTCCTTTCCTTCTTACAGAACTGAAACGTCTTGAAGCTAAAAAAAGTGGAAAGCAAGTTGTTCCTGCTCCACCAGAAGTGTCGTTTGATGAGATTAGTACAGCATTGGAAAATAATACTGATTTCAGAAAGCTTTATAAACATATCAATGAGGCACGTGGAGGCAAAGGGGCAGAGAACACGACGGTTTATCTCAGGGCGTTGTTGATAGATCAATTCGGTTGGATTCCGAAACGAGCAAATTCTATGGAGACTATGGGATTTGTACGATTGGTATATCCTGACTTGAAAAAGGCAAAGTGTCCGGAAACTCTTTTGGCAAAGGGCTGTAAAGATGAAGATTGGCAAGACTTTTTGAAAATCTGTATTGACTATGTTATTCGTGGTGGCAGACATTATATGATGGCAGGAGATGTCAAGCCTTATTTGACTCAGAATATCTATATGTCGGAAATCTACCCAAAGGATTCAGATAAGCGTGTAAATGGGAAGCCAGTGAGTAAATGGCCTGTAGTGAGACAGAGACTGGATGGAACGGTACAAGATGACCAAAATAGATTGGTGCTTCTTCTTTGTGCTATTTTAGGTTACAATGACGCAGAGCAGATAGATGATGGTAAGGTTGCCATTATCAGCAACCTCTTGGATAAAGCTTGGGGATTTTTGACATCAAACATACTTGCCCCTGTAGATACTGAAGACAAGGGATATATGTTGGAGTTGATAGGAAAAAAGGTGAAATTGCAATTGATAGAAAAAGGTTACCTTTGTCCTGTTGACAATGTCGTTGTGGATGTAACTTTCAAAGGATATAGTCCACGTATTAATGGATATATAGGAAAGGAAAACTTTGATAGATTCAAGGTGGCAGCGACCTTTAAATACCCATATTTCCCTTTCAAGTCGACAGAGTTGGATGACAAGGAAATTGCTGCATGGATTGATGAAAATTTATCATCCCAGAAAGAGTATGGTGTTTATACAGGGTTGCATGAGAGGGTTTATGCCCAGAAACCAATCTTTATTTCTGCGGAGCATTCTGCCCAGCAATCTCGTGAAGATTTGGATAAATATGAAAAGGAGTTCAATGAGGGACATCTAAATGTGTTGTCATGCTCTACAACTATGGAAATGGGTGTGGATATTGGTGGTATCAGTGAGGTGGTCATGAACAACGTGCCACCAAAATCCGCTAATTATCTGCAACGTGCAGGTCGTGCAGGTCGTAGAAGTGAGTCAAAAGCTTTGGCTCTGACTTTTTGCGCCCCTAACCCGATTGGCGCAAACACATGGAAGCATCCTGATTACCCAATTACGCATTTGACGGAAACTCCTTTGTTGAAGTTGGAAAGTCGTCAGTTGATTCAACGTCATGTAAATGCTATGGTGTTTGCTGATTTCGTATCTATACAGGGTGGAATACGAGTTACTGCCAAATTGGAGGATTTCTTTGTCACAAATGACGGATTGTGCTATTTCGACAAGTTCCTGAATCATATTGATAGCATTATTGGCTGTAATAGAACAGACCTTGATGCGTCATATATGGCCTTAGTAAGGGGAACAGCCTTGGACAACATTCCATTGAGTGATGCTGTTTTCACAACTAAAAAAGATATTACGGCAGTTCGAGGATTGTACCAAGCACGTATAGATAGTTTGGATAAAACGATAAAATTGTTGGAAGAAGAGGACGGAAATAGTGCAGCATTAAGATCTGTACAGTATCAAAAAGACAATTTCCTTTCAACTTCTCTTCTGACCTATATGGCAGAACATTCGTTCTTGCCAAGTGCTGGCATTCCTACAGGTTTAGTGCAATGCGTGTTGGGCAAAAATAATGAAGAGAACTCTCCGACTATGCATTTAAGTCAAGCCATTTCTGCCTATGCTCCTGGTAAGCAAGTCGTAAAGAATGAATGGATATATCAACCTGCTGGAATTTTGATGAAGACGAAATATGATGATAATACAACAAGATACGTGTTGCAAAATTGTACGCATTGTGGTTATACCGTTATACGACAAGGTAATGTCCTGAACGATTGTCCTAAATGCGGCAAGGAAAACTCAATGCATGGAATTAAGGACATGAGCATTTCGACTGAGCAACGTTTTACGGAAGTGGTTGAGCCTGTAGCTTTCAGCGTAGCATTTGGTTCAAAGCCAACTCGAAAAATGAATGCACAGGGAGAGATGAGTTTTGTTCAGCCTGTACTGTTGAAGATGGATCCGTGGCAAGAAAAAACTTCTGCTGCAAAAATGGTTGTGCGTTGCTCTACAAACGAGTCCGAAATATTGTTTTTTAATAGAGGAAGAAGCACCTATGGTTTTGCTTTTTGTCCTTATTGCGGAAGAATGGAGTATGAGCAAAGTCCAGATTACTCAGAAAATGTTCTTGCTGGTCATAAGCATTTATCTACTGGCCTTCCATGTCCAGGAGGTGAAGCAAATGGTAGAAATATTAGAAGACACGTTCTGCTTGTTGGACGTTATCAGACAGATTTCGTAGAAGTTAAATTCTATGATGCTGCTAATGTCTTGGTAAGAGATAGTGAAACGCTATATTCATTGGGTGTCATATTGAGTAGAAAACTTACAGAATTGCTGGGAGTTAATGATGGTGAGATAGACTTTGGTTATAATGAGGCCAGTCACTCTATCTTCATTTATGATACAGCTCTCGGTGGAGCTGGCTATTCTCCACTTTTCCGTGAATATAAAGACAAGGTGTTGGAAAAAGCTTATGAAGCATTGGCGAAGTGTGATTGTGAGCGTTCTTGCACCAAGTGCTTGATTGACCGTAGATCTCAGTGGTATATCAATTACTTAAATCGTCAAAAGGCTTTGAAGTGGTTGGAAATGGAGCGCAATTCAAGAGTTGCCCCAGAGTCAATTGTGTCTGAAATTCATGATGCCTCCGCAGTAACAACGGATTTTGCGACAGAATTCTATCAACTTACTCGCAATAATAACGTGAAGTCATTGAAAGTATTTGTGGATAATGATTATGACAATTGGCAACTTGATGATTTCCCTTATGGTAAGTTATTGGGTGAACTCTCTTTGTCTGGGGTTGATGTGGCTTATGTTTGGAATAAGAACATACGAATATCATCATGTTCAGCTTCTTCAAAAGCTATTTTGATGGCTGCATTGTTCAAAAATAAATTCGAGTATGTAAAGGCTGGATTAAGGGATTCTTTGCAACCATTACTTGCCGTGACATTTAGTGATGGAACGAAGAAAATGTATTTTGGCGAAAATGTTGATACCTCTTTGACAGCTAAGTGGGGAGATGGAGATGTGTTCTCTTCTTTAAGTAACATTCTGATGGAATATGTTCCTATTAATCCGTCCGATGTTTTGTCTGAAATGAATGCAGATGATGGTTCTATCATGTTTGATGCTCGTATTCTGGAAGATTGCAGAGTCAACAATTTGTGCGAAAAGTTGATGAAATACGAATCTGAGAAATGGGATAGAATTATTCTAAGTATGAGAAGAAAGAATGTCTCAGTGACCTATTCTGACCGTTATTTGGTCACTCCGTTGGGTTGCATCCTTTTGGCCCATTTCATTGCGGATGTTCAGCAAAAACTTCAACTCAATATAGTTTCGTTGAATATCTATGTTAAGAAGCCTAACGGTGATGCCTATGGTAATCAAAGAATTGGCTTAGAAAGAGAATACGGAGACAATGTTGCCAGAAACCGTTTCATGGAAGATGCAATCAGGGAGATAGCTGGCATAACTCCTGAAATTGTGGATTACGGCTATATAGAGCATGAACGCTGTATGTCCATAAAAACAGCAGACGAGGAACTTTGTATTCGTCCTGACGCTGGTATTGCTCATGGATGGAATTTGTTTGGAAGAAGCAACTCTGACTGTACGGACGATGACTTTAGATACGATTGGGATATGGATGTTCCATTGTATAATAAAAAGAAAAATTACTCTGGAATCTTGTATACGATTTCATATAATAAGCTATAATAAATGAATTGATACAGAAAACTGTACGGAGTTGAATTAATTTTGCAAATAAGATGGTTGCGATATGGAGAAAATTGCAAGAATATGTTGGAATACCCATGACTGGAAATGACCTTCGGGAAGCGAAGGAAAGTCTCAGTATGGGGATTCCTATGAAAACAAGATAGGATTTGGGTATGAGGAATGGCTTTTGGATGACTCACGTATTTTTTGAGTCTGATGGCTATCACTATGCCTTTTTGCAACCAATGAATGTTGATAGTGGTAAGCATATTGGTATGGAGTATGACATTCATTTGTTTACCAATATCTCCTTGCAAGCAGAAAGTTCGCGATTGATAGAACTGATAGTTAATAATGGTTAAGGACTGATGGTTTCGTCATTTTTGATGATTCCCAAATAGAAAAATCCCTGCTGTAGGAAAGGCTTCCTATGGCAGGGATTTTTTATTTGAACAAAAAAGCCGTGAAAACTTTGGTTGTTTCAAAATAAAGCCGTAACTTTGCATATGAAAACTGGTTAAATTTCATAGCATGATGAAACAGCAAGTAAAACAAGTACCATACGGAGTGTCTGATTTCGCCACGGTGATGAGTCAGAATCTATATTATGTCGATAAGACGATGTTTTTGCCAGAACTGGAGAAGCAGCCTCGCAATCTCTTCTTCATCCGTCCCCGTCGTTTTGGAAAGAGCATATTTCTCAGTATGCTCTACTCTTACTATGACTGTAACCAGAAGGAGAGTTTCGAAAAACTCTTCGGTAGTTTGTGGATAGGGCAGCATCCTACATCCCTGCAAGGAATTTACCAGGTACTGTTCCTGGATTTTTCTCAGATAACAGGTAAGATAGAAGTTTTGGAGGAAAGATTCAACGCCTATCTCTGTATCAAGTTGGATAGTTTTGCAGAGCAGTATGCTGCATATTATGGCGATAAGAAGGTTCAGGAAATCAAGACTAAGACACAGTATGCTGATAAGATGCAGATAATCTTTGATGCAGCCAAGGCAAATCATTTTCAGCTTTATCTTATCATCGATGAATATGATAATTTTACTAATGTAGTGCTCAATGAGCATGGTGAGAAAGTGTATCATGCCATTACTCATGCCGATGGATTCTATCGTGATGTCTTCAAGAAGTTCAAGGGAAACTTCGAGCGCATATTCATGATGGGTGTCAGTCCTGTAACCCTGGATGATGTGACAAGTGGGTATAATGTGGGATGGAATATCTCCATAAAGCCAGAGTTCGACGAGATGCTGGGCTTCTCTACTGTTGATGTCATCGAGATGTTCTCCTATTATAAAGAGCATGGCTGCATCCCGGCGGATAGTGATATTGATGCCATCGTCAACGATATGAAGCCTTGGTACGACAACTATTGTTTTGCCAAGCAGGCTTTGCGTAAGAATGTAAGAATGTTTAATTGCGATATGGTGCTTTACTATCTTCGCAACTACATGGACTATGGTCAGGCTCCAGAGCAGATGATAGACCCGAATACCAAGACCGATTATGGAAAGATGAAGAAGCTCTTGCAATTCGATAAGTTGGATGGCGAGCGCAAGGGTATCATCCGCAAGATAGCGGAAGAGGGACAGATTGTTGCCCAACTGGAGGAACAGTTCTCTGCCTATCAGATACCGAAGGCTGAAATCTTCCCAAGTTTGCTGTTTTATTATGGTATGTTGACCATCAAGGGTACACGTGGTTCAAAGTTGATTTTGGGCATTCCTAATAATAATGTTCGCAAGCAATATTACGGATATTTGGAAGAAGAGTATCAGGCAAAGTCGTATGTGGATACCAACAGATTGACGGATTACTATTACGACATGGCTTATGAAGGAGTATGGGAAGAAGGACTGCGTTTCATGGCTGATGCCTACGCTAAGGTTTCTTCTGTGCATGACGGAATAGAATCGGAGCGAAATCTGCAAGGTTTCTTTATGGCATACTTGAACCTCAACGATTATTACATCACGGCTCCCGAATTGGAGCTGAATCATGGCTATTGTGATTTCTTCTTGTAGCCTGATCATACCCATTATGCCAGTCAGCACAGCTACATCCTCGAACTCAAGGTTCTTTCTAAAAAGGAGTTTGATGAAGAGTTGAAGAATGTCTTGAAGGAAGATGGTTGCCCTATGAAGAAGTCGGAGAAGCAATGGTTGGATGCTGTGGAACAGATTAGGCGATATGCCGATGCTCCAAGGGTTGAGGCTCTTCGCCAGGGCACAACGCTTCATAAGATTATCATGCAGTTCAAGGGCTGGGAGTTGGCAAGGATAGAGGAAATAGAGTAAAAGATAGGGTTTATAACTCTATCTTTTATCATAATGTCCAAAACACTCAATACGAAACAGGACCATTGTTTTCAGTAAATAATGATTGGCTTGTGAATTATATTCTGATATTGCTATTGGCTAGCTACCTGATTCCACGGCAAAGCATGAATTGTTATACATTCTATAAGTACCGATTCCATTGATATATGAATTCAGTTATTTGTCATTGTAATGTCCTTCTAGCTCAATAATGGACACAAGAATTTCTTCATCAAGTATGTCATAGATAATCCTGTCCTGGGCAGTAATATGTCTAGAATACGTGATGTCGTTTCCACCTTTCAAAGGTTCTGGATGTCCTTTACCTGTTCTAGGGTGCTCAGAAAGTTCTGGAATCAACTTCTCTAGTTTTTTGAATAGAGGTAGATTTGATTTCTTCCATTTCTTAATGACCTTCTGTGCATCCTTAGAGAATTCTATTCGATATATCATAAAGCTTCCATCCATGCGATTGCTTCTTGTGCTGTGTCAAAGCACAGAGTTTCTCCGTTTTTATGTTCTTCTCTCGCCTTGTCAAGCTTCGCTTGCAAATCGGGAGTAATCACATTTTCCTCCCTGGTCTTGTTCTTGCTCATAAAATCCATAAGAATGGATTCTACATAATTGTTAAGGCTACGATTGGTAGCCTTAGCACACTCCTTGAGCTCCTCAAGAAGCTCTGCTGGTAACCTAAACGAAGTAGGTACACGTAATGTTGATGTGCTCATATCCTTTGTTTTTAATTGTTATTTGATGGCAAAGATAATAAAAAATAATGAGAAATGAGGTGATTCTTATGAATTTTAACACAGATAATCACAATTATAGTTGTTAAGCAAAAGTTTCCTTCACAAAATTTGTGAATATCGAATTAAAATATTATCTTTGCAGCATCAAAACATTAAGGTTATGATAGTAAATTTCAACGAGGATTATCTGCGTGATCTATATAGATCTGGCAAATCTGATAAAAAGCATCGCTTTCAACCGCAAATAGTTAGAAAGTATATTCGAGTGATAGACCTTATGATATCGGAAGATAACGTTCAAGGTCTATGGAAATATAATTCTCTCAATTATGAACGGTTAGAAGGAAATAAAGAAGGTTTGTCCTCGGTAAGAGTGAATGACCAATATCGAATAGAATTTGAAGAAGAATTTGAGGATGGTCAAACTATTGCAACCATATGTAATATAACTGAATTGTCAAACCATTATAAATAATATAGTTATGAGCAACGATAATAAAACAACAAAGGAAATGCGAGCAAACGAGATGACTCCAGCTTTTCCTACGCATCCAGGGGATGTTCTGAAGGATGAGATAGAATACCGTGGAATCTCTCAGCGCCAGTTGGCGGAGGAAATGGGGATTGCTTATTCTGCCCTGAACGAAATTCTGAATGCTCGTCGCCCAGTAACGGAAAAAACGGCCCTGCTCTTTGAGGCTGCACTTGGAGTGAATGCTGAGCCTTTGTTGAAAATGCAGATGAGATATAATCTGCAATCTACTAAAAGTGATTCTACTTTTATGACGAGATTGGCAAAAGTAAGAAGGGTGGCTGCAGCCTTGTAAAAACAGAAGATATAAATAGTGATAATATAGATTTTGTAACTTGTTGCATTGGCTACTTGTCTCGTTGCTTGGGATAATATAATCAGCAAGTATATCAACGTCTTAAGACTTCTGGTATACTTGCTGATTTGATTTTTTACACAGATAATCATAATGTAAAGAGTCTGATAACTCTATCTTTTATCATAAAATGCCCATTTATAACTCTATCTTTTGTCATAAAACTCCCTTTTATAACTCTATCTTTTAACAAAGTTAACATAAAATAATTGCATATCTCGTTAATAATCAGTATCTTTGTGCATTATCTTTTAAAGAATAAAAAACTAAGAATATGGCTAGAGCAACAGGTTCAATCAATTATTTGGAGCATCGCACGCCCTTGAAGGACGAAAGCGGTAAGTATCAGATACATCCGATGTTCGTGAAACAGGATGTCGTTGACAGGGAGAAGATGGAAAAGCGTGTTCGCGATCATTGTGCGATGAACGTTTCGTCCTTTATCTCTGCATTGGAAACGCTGGAGGATGAAACGCTTTACGCCTTGGCTGAAGGCAACGAGGTGAGGGTAGGCGATATGTTTATCGTCAAGCCTAAGCTGGGGATGGTGAAGCATAAGGACAAAAATGGAATCGAATGGAAAAGGACCTATCATGAGGGGGATCTGATTCCAGCCAATGAGGTGGATATCTGCGGCTTGGAAATTCAGCCCACGAAGGAGTTTCTGGAGAGGCTGAAGCGCCACTCTAATGGTTGCAGCCGACAGTATTGGAGTGTGAAATCTACTCCAAAAGAGGCGGATAAGGAGTTTGCTGATATTGTAGAGATTTGTCAGCAGCAGGGTTATATCACAGTGAAGGATATGATTCGTGAATTCGGTGTCACTCGCTATCATGCCAATAAGGTGTTGAATGATCTCTGTGAGGAACCGGCTGCCAGAATGTATGCTACCAAGGAAGGTCCTGTTACGCTCTATCGTTTGTGGAAGAAGGAGTAACTAAGACGTAGTTGTTGAAACGGCTCTTTAGGTTGACGGAATCGGTTCCTTAACTTGAATGAAGCGTCTCTTCTGAGAGTGTAAATTAAACTGTGTCAAGCTACAATAAAAGTAGTTTAACACAGTTTT
>ERZ772882.805-NODE-805-length-38537-cov-65.484564_pt1 | contig 38537 bp, 29 predicted proteins | sample MGYA00580576_ERZ772882 | MGnify/ENA primary metagenome ERZ772882 (study PRJEB29015, sample SAMEA2737658) | human gut metagenome | biome: human gut; feature: human-associated habitat; material: faeces | place: China | collected 2012 ... | reverse complement strand
ATAAAGATGCCAATATCTAAAGTAAAACTTGATGATATAATGGTAAAATATCTAAGTGAAAAATAAAAAATAATTATTTACAAAGATATAGATATTTGCTATAATATATCTTGTGAGAAAGGATTGATATAAATGACAATAGCTGCGGTTATTATAGCTGTTTTATTAATAGCAATAGTATTATTACAAAGTGGTAAAGCAGAATCTGCCTCTCAAATAATTCAAGGGGGAAATTCAGATTTGTTTGCTAATAGGAAAGAGAGAGGATTTGAACTATTTATAACTAGACTTACTTATGTACTTGGGTTTTCTTTCTTTATATTATGTTTAATAATATCAATATAGTTAAAATAGAAATAGACTTAAGTAATTAAGTCTATTTTGTGTAATAGGGAGGAATTATGAAAGAAAGAATAATAGAACTACTAAATGAAAATACTTCTCTTACAATTATGGAAATTAATGATAAATTACTTTTAAATACTATAGAGGAATATCAAAGATTAGAAAATACTCTAGATGAATTAGTTAGTGAGGGTATTTTATACTATAGTGAAAGAAAGAATAAGTATTTATTATTAGAAAATAGTCATTTAGTAAAAGGGGATTTAAATTTAAATGATAAAGGTTTTGGTTTTATTGAAATTGATAAAGATGTAAAAGATGTCTATGTCAATGAAAAAAATATAAATGGAGCTCAAGATGGTGATACAGTATTATTTGAATATTTAAATAAAGATCCATTAAAACCTGAAGGTAAAATTATTAGAGTAATTAAAAGAAACTATGATCCTTTAGTAGGAGAAGTTATCTTAATAGATGGTGATTATTTTGTTAAACCCGATAAGAAAGGTAAGAATATATATATACCAAGAGATTATTTAAATGGTGCTGTCGAAGGCCATAAGGTAGTTGTAGAACCTTTAAAAGAAGGCAATAGAGTAGGTAAAATTACTAAGATTATAGGTCATAAAAATGACGTTGGTGTAGATATTTTATCTTTTGTCTATGAATATAATTTTAATCCTGAGTTTCCTAAAGAAGTAATAGATGAGTTAGAGAGTATACCACAGTTTTTAAGTAGTAATGATATAAATGAAGGTTTAACTAGTGGTAGAAGAGACTTAAGAGATGAAATAATATTTACTATTGATGGAGCAGATACTAAAGATATAGATGATGCTGTATCTATAGAGAAAATTAGTGATAATGAATATATACTTGGTGTTCATATTGCCGATGTTTCCTATTATGTAAAAGAAGGTACTAAGATAGATGAAGAAGCATATTTTAGAGGCACTTCAGTATATCTAGTGGATAGAGTACTTCCAATGTTACCTCACAAATTATCCAATGGTATATGTTCACTTAACGAAAATGAAGATAGATTCGCTATGAGCTGTATTATGCATATTGATAGTAAAGGTAATGTTACTAAGTATGAAATTACCCCTTCAATAATAAGAAGCAGAAAGAAAATGACGTATGATAATGTTAATCTTATTCTTGAAGATAATATTATTCCTGATGGATATGAAAAATTTGCTGATACTTTAATAGTAATGGAAGAACTATCTAAAATACTTAGAAAGAAAATGATTAATAGAGGTTATATTGAATTTGAATCTGATGAGGCTAAGATCATTGTAGATGATGCTTGTCATCCTATAGATATTAAGGCTAGAGAGCAAAGAACTGGTGAACAGTTAATAGAAAACTTTATGATTGTCGCTAATGAGACAGTCGCAGGTTCAATCTTTTATAAGAATTTACCTGGTATATATAGAGTACATGATAAACCTAATGAAAAGAGAATAGAAGAGTTTATTAAGTTTCTAAGTTTACATGGATATACTCCAGTAGGTAAAAGTAAGATAGAGACTCCTAAAGATTTGCAGAAAATATTAAATAGTTTAGAGAATGTACCAGAAGTTAAAGTATTACATGATATGGCTATTCGTAGTCAAGCTAAGGCTGTCTACTCGGATGTTAATATAGGACACTTTGGACTTGGAAGTAAGTGCTATAGTCACTTTACTTCTCCAATAAGAAGATATCCTGACTTAATACTTCATAGATTAATTAGAGAATATAACTACAATTATAGTGAAGATATAATAAATAAGAATAAAGAATATTTGCCAGTAGCTACTGAACATTTAAGCATTAGAGAGCAAGAAGCTCAGAACTGTGAAAGAGATGTAGATAAGATGAAGAAAGCTGAATATATGATGGATCATATTGGTGAAGTATATGAAGGCATAATAAGTGGTGTACAAGAGTTTGGCTTCTTTGTGGAACTTGATAACACAGTTGAAGGATTAGTAAGAGTAGAGGATATTAAGGGTGATTACTTTATATATAATCCTGATTTAATGGCATTATTAGGCAAGAGGAGTAAGAGAAAATATGCTTTTGGTGATAAAGTGGTAGTAAAAGTTGTTAGTGCTGATAAAGATAAGAGTACTATTGACTTTGAAATATATGAAGAGGTAAAAAATAAAAAGAATAAGAAAAATGATACTAAAAAGTAAAAGGAGTAGAAAATGGAAAGTAAAATAATAGAACTTTTAAGTATCAAGAAGAATAATAATTTAGGGGTTAAAGAGATAGCGGGTATCTTGGATGAAGATAAGGAAGAAGTACATAATACTTTAAGATTACTAGGAAAAGAAGGAATAGTATATAAGAATAATAATGATAAATATATACTTGTTTCTAATACTAGTTTAAATAAAGGTACCATTAAGATTACTAGTAGAAAAGGTGCAATTGTAGTACTTGATAATGGCACTGAGTATGATGTTGTCTATAAAGATAAAGGAAAACTAGCTCATAATGACACAGTACTAGTAGAGCCTTATAATCAAAGAGGTATGGCTAAAGTAGTTAAAATAATAGATAGGAAGTATTATGACTATGTAGCAGAAGTAGTAAAAGATGGTAAAAATTATGTCGCAAGATGTGATGGCAAGTTAGATATATTTTTAAAAGAAATATATCCGCTTGGAACAAGATTACTAATAAGTGGCGAATATAATACTATTAAAGAGGTGATAGGACATAAAGACGATCCAGGAGCAGTAGAAAAGGAAGTACTTGCTTTAAATGGATTTCCTATTAGTTTTAGTGACAAATATCTTGAGGAAGTTAGTAAAATTGAAATGTCTTTGAGTGAAGACGAAATTAATGAAGCTAAAAGAAATGGTTTGAAAGATCAAAGAGGTATAACTTCAGTTACTATTGATGGCGATGATACTAAAGACTTTGATGATGCTGTTAGTTATCACAATAATACTATATATGTTCAAATTGCTGATCCTAATAGATATATTAAAGATAGAAGTGCTATGTGGGATGAAACTTTAGCAAGAGGCATTTCAGTATACTTTCCAGGATGCGCTAGTCCTATGATGCATGAAAATCTATCTAATGGTATTTGCTCATTAGTACCTGGAGAAGATAGATATGCAGTATCTGCAAGTATTAAAATAGATAATTCTGGCAGGGTACTTAACTATAAATTTAATGAAGCAGTAATCAATAATAGAAAGAGAATGACTTATGGAGAAGTTAATAAGTATCTAGAGGATAATATTATACTTGAAGGTTATGAAGATTATATAGATATGTTAGATGATTTATATGATTCTGCGATGAAAGTTAAGAGAAAGATGCTTAATGAAGGCTTCTTAGAGTTTACTTCTGATGAAGTTAAGTTCTTCTTTGAAAATAATAATATTATTGATATTAAAGAAAGACATCAAGGTAAGGCTGAAGAGTTAATAGAATTTTTAATGTTACTTCATAATATGTGTATGACTGATTATTTTATGAAGAATAATTTACCATTTATATCTAGATTTCATGACAAACCTAATGATGAAAAGATATGTACTTGGATTAATTTACTTAAGAAAAAAGGATATAAGATTAATATCAATAAGAAGAAAGATTTTACCGCTGAAGATATTAGACAGGTACAGGAAGTATATAAAGATGCCAAAGAGAAAGTTATATATGATAAGATGGCTATTATGGGACAGTCTAAGGCTAAATATTCATCATGTAATGTTGGACATTTTGCTTTAGGAATGGGTGCTTATTCTACGGGTACTTCTCCAATTAGAAGAATAGCGGATACTATTAATAAAAGAATATTAAATGATGCTATTACTAAAGGTGTAGATTATGCTAGAAGAAAGTGGGAGAAAATAACTCCTCTTATAGCTAAGATAGCTACCTCTTCAGAACTTAGAGCTATTAAAGCTGAGAGAAAATTAGATGATATTAGAAAAGCTGAATTTATGAAACAATATGAAAAACAATACTTTGATGTTATGGTCGCAGGTATTTATGATAATTATTTATTAGTGTTATATCCTGATAAAATGGTATATGGTAAATTATTCTTTAATAGAAGTTATTACCATGTTAATAAAGATGGCTGTTCTATATATAGTGATAAGGGGGAAAAAATATTTATAGGGGATACTTTTAATGCTAAGTTGTTAAATGTTAACACAATGACTGGTGAAGTGGTATTCTTTAAAGATACTAAGGTAATAAAGGAGTTTTATGGTAATGAAGAAAAGAAGGGTAAAAAGAAGGTTAAAAGTAGGTAGATTAATTCTTGTCATTGTACTTGGTATAGGACTAGCTCTTGGTACTTATTTTGGTATTAGATATTTACTTAAGAGTAATAATGATAAGCCTATTAATAAACCTAGTGAAGAAGAAAAAGAAAAAGTATATACTGCAAGTGTTATAACAGCAGGAGATAATTTAATTCATTCTAGTTTATATCAAGATGCTAATAAGAATGCTAATTATAGTGGTTATGATTTTAAACCAATGTATGAACTAATCAAACCAATTGTTAGTAATTATGACATAAAATATTATAATCAAGAAACAATACTAGGAGGAACAGAACTAGGATTAAAGAGTTATCCAGTATTTAATTCTCCATATGAAGTAGGAGATGCAATGATAGATGCAGGATTTAATTTAGTAAGTTTAGCCACTAATCATACTCTTGATAGTGGTGAAAAAGCAGTACTTAATTCAAGAAATTATTGGAATAGTAAATCCAATGTTCTAGCGGTAGGATCATACTCTAGTACTGAAGAGAGAAATGAAGTACATGTAGAAGAAGCTAACGGTATTACTTATACAATGCTTAATTATACTTATGGTACTAATGGTATTAGAGTTCCCAGCGGTAAAGAATACCTAGTTAATGTATGGCCTACAGATACTGATAATATTAATAATCCTGATGTTGATACTAAGTATCAAGAATATAAAAATACAGTAAAAGAAGATATAGATAGAGTAAGAGATAAAGTAGATGTTCTAATCGTGGCTATGCACTGGGGTGTTGAATATACTCATGAACCTACACGATATGAAAAAGATATGGCTCAGTTCTTAAGTGATAATGGCGTAGATGTAATAATTGGTACACATCCGCATGTTATTCAGCCAGTTACTTATATCAATGATACCTTAGTTATATATTCTTTAGGTAACTTAATATCCGCTCAATACCAAAATCAAGATACTTGTACTAATTATAAATGTATGGTTGGTGCTATGACTGGTTTTAAGATTATTAAAACTGTTAAAGGTAATGATAAAACCATTAAAATTAGTGATGTTAGTACTGAACTTATTTATACTTATTATAAGAATTGGAGAAACTTTAAAGTAGTACCATTCTCTAATGAAAAGATTAAAGATTATTTACCAAGTTATATGAAAACTTATGAAACTTATAAGACAGTTATACAAAAGTATGATAGCAATATGTATGTGGTTCCAGCATATGAATAGTAAATAATATATTAGGAAGACTATGTCTTCCTTTTAAAGAATAAAACGTACTGAAAGATTTTACAAAATATAGAAAAATCTTTCAGTAGGAATGCGAGGTTATATGAGTAGAAAAAGAAGAATAAATAAAAAGAAATTATTAAGATTTATATTTATCATAGCCTTAATAATTTTACTTAGTGGTATTATTATATATAAATTTGGTAATAAGAATAATAATGTTAAAGAAGATATTAAAGAAGAAGTAAAAGAAAATGATAAGATATCTCTTATTATGGTTGGAGATAATCTTATTCATGATAAGATATATAAAGAAGCAAGAAAGAATGCTAATTATAATGGTTATGATTTTAAACCTATGTATGAAAACATCAAAAAGATAGTTAGTAATTATGATATTGGCTATTACAACCAAGAAACAATACTTGGTGGAAGTGATATTGGCGTAAGTAGTTATCCTTCTTTTAATTCACCATACGAAGTAGGAAATGATATGATTGATGCTGGATTTAATTTAGTAAGTTTAGCCACTAATCATACTCTTGATAGAGGTGAAAAGGCAGTACTTAGTTCAAGAAATTATTGGAATAATAAATCTAATGTTCTAGCGGTAGGATCATACTCTAGTACTGAAGAGAGAAATAAAGTACATATACTTAAGAAGAATAATATTACTTATACAATGCTTAATTATACTTATGGTACTAATGGTATTAAGGTTCCCAGTGGTAAGGAATACCTAGTTAATGTATGGCCTTGTACTGGTAATAATCCTGATACTGATACTAAATATCAAGAATATAAAAATATAGTAAAAGAAGATATAAATAGAGTAAGAGATAAAGTAGATGTTTTAATTGTGGCTATGCATTGGGGTACTGAATATGAATTTACCCCAAATAAATATCAGGAAGATATGGCTAAATTTTTAAGTGATAATGGAGTAGATATTATTATTGGTACACATCCTCATGTAATACAACCTATTACTTATATTAATAATACTTTAGTTATATATTCTCTGGGTAATTTTATATCTGCTCACGAAGTTGTTAATACTGCTAATAGAGTAGGACTTATGGTTAGTTTAGATATAGAGAAGGATAGTACTACTAGTAAGATATCTATTAATAATTTAGAGAGTGAACTATTATATACTTATTATACTAGTAATTATACTGATTTTAAGGTAATACCTTTTTCTATGATTGATTCTAATTATTTATCTAATTATAAAGAAGTATATACTAAATATAGAGATATAGTTAAATCTATTGATAATAATATTAAAGTAAAAGAATTAAATAATGTCTCTTAAGCCTAAGGTCTTAAGAGGAACAAGGAAGCCTTATTGTCTTCCTTGTCTTAGTTTATAAATCAAAAAACAATTTATTTGACATTAAACGGCACAATGATCAATAACTTTACCAATTAAAAGGACTAAACAAAGTCCTTTTTTCATACTATTTTATAGGTGAGTATATGAAAAAAATATTTGTAGTATTATGTTGTTTATTTATGTTATTAATTCCTAGAGTAAAGGCAAGTACTAGTAGTGCATCTTCCTATATATTAATGGATGAAACTACAGGAAGAGTATTATTATCTAAAGATATGCATAGTAAAAGATTAATAGCCTCAATTACTAAGATAATGACTGCTACTATAGCAATAGAAAGTGGTAAACTAGATGATATAGTAACTGTAGATGAATCTGTTTTAAAGGCCTATGGCTCTGGTATTTATATAGAAGTAGGGGAAGAAATAAAATTAAAAGATTTAGTATATGGATTAATGCTTCGTAGCGGTAATGATGCCGCGGCAATGATTGCAAACTATGTCAGTGGTAGTGATGAAGAGTTTGTAAATTTAATGAATAACAAGGCCAAAGAACTAGGTATGAAGAATACTATCTTTTATAATCCCAGCGGACTTCCTACACCTCATGGTAACTATTCTTCAGTCTATGACATGGCTCTTCTTACTAGATATGCAATGAAAAATGATGCCTATAGAGAAATAGTTGGTACTAAGAAATATAAGGTAACTACTAATAAGAAGACTTATGTCTGGAATAATAAGAATAAATTACTTAGATATGACTATATAACCGGAGGTAAAACAGGTTATACTGAAGAGTCAGGTAGAACACTAGTTAGTACAGCAGATATTGATAATATGAAATTAATTGTGGTAACAATAAGAGACTCTGATGATTGGAATACTCATATAGAGTTATATAATTATGCTAAAGACAAATATTATCCCTATAAAGTATTAAATAAAAATAAATTTAAAGTATATGGAGATACCTATTATAAAGATAGTACCTTCTATATAAAGAATGATTTATATATACCCCTATTAAAGAGTGAGACAAAATCTCTTACTAGTCATATAGTTTTAGAAAAGAAGAAAGATTACCATAGCTATGAAAAGATAGGTAAGAATAGAATTCTACTAGGAGATACTCTTCTTTATGAAGAAGATATCTATATAATAAAGAATAATGCTAAATATAAGAAAGAAAGTATCTTTACTAAAATAAAGAAGTGGTTTAATGATTAACTATATATGGGGAGTATTTATATTACTAGGAGTAATAATTAGTATTATAAAAGGAGACAATAATCTTACTAATAATTTAATAACATCAGGTACTAAAGGAATAGATATAATTATTAATTTAGTACCTCTTATGTGTTTGTGGCTTGGTACTATGAAAATAGTGGACTCTTCTGGACTACTAAATATTATATCTAATAAATTATCTAAGATTATTAGAGTAGTATTTCCTGAGATACCTAAGGGAGACCCAGCTATTGCATATATATCATCAAATATAGTTATGAATATGCTTGGACTAGGTAATGCTGCTACTCCCTTTGGTATAAAGGCTATGACTAGATTAAAAGAGTTAAATAATAATAGTGATATTGCTTCACGTAGTATGATAACATTTTTAGTAATTAATACTTCTTCAGTAACTATAATTCCTACTACTGTAATATCACTCAGAATAGCCTCAGGATCAAATAATCCTACTGAAATAATGACAGCCTGTATCATTACTACTTTTTTATCATCATTTATTGGTTTATTAATAGATAGATTATTCTATTTTATTTGGAGAAGACATTATGTTTAATTATTTAATACCAATAATAGTTATCATAATACTAATTTATGGTCTATATAAAAAAGTAGATATATTTGATACTTTCTTACTAGGAGTAAAAGAAGGATTAAAGAGTAGTATTAACTTATTTCCTACCATATTTGCTATGATAATAGCCATTAATTTACTTACTAATAGTGGTTTTATTTTAGATTTATCTAATACATTAAAACCTTTATTTAATAAGATATCTTTTCCAGTAGAGGTATTATCTTTAGCTATATTAAGACCAATATCTGGTAGTGCTTCTCTAAGTATGTTAAGTGAAATATTAAATAACTATGGACCTGATTCATTTATAGGAAGAGTAGCCTCAGTAATGCAAGGCAGTACCGATACAACCATATATATAATAAGTTTGTATTTTGCTAGTATAGGAGTAAAAAAAATAAAATATTCTCTAATAGTAGGTCTACTTTCAGATTTAATAAGTATAATTTTATCAGTAGTTATTGTAACACTTATATTTGGTAATTGATAAATATAAAATAATATGGTATTATACTACTTACCGGAGGAAAATATGGAAACTATACTAGATACTAAAAGTTTAAAAATATGTAGTGAAATAATAGATAAATATACCATCTATTATACTCTTGAGAGAACGTCATATCCATATTATGTACTAACTAAAATGGAAGTATATAAGGATAATGCTCTCATGTTAAAAGTTAATACTAATATAAATAATTATGATGGTCATACCGTAGGAGCAGAGTATCAAAGTTTAATTATTACAACTCCAAATTCAGAGAGAATTATAAAATTAAATCTTAAAAATACTTTTATAGAGGACACTCTATCAGGAACTAAAGAAGAAATATCCTACTGTGAAGAAAATATCTTTAAAGAGAATATTTATACCTACTTTCGCAGTAAAAATAATAGATTTAATATACCAATAAATGAGTCAAAAAAGAGAAGATTATTACCAATATTTAGAAAGAATAAAACTAGCTAGATATTAACTACTAGTTAATAAATAGGAATTTTACAATTCCTATTTTTTCCTTATTTTATAAGTGTTTATAAATTTACGTTTGACAAGTACTATTAATTTATGATAAGATATAAAACGTCCGCTAAAAAAATAATGAGGTGTAGAAGTGAAAAAACATAAAATGGAAATTGCAGCGCTGACTCTTATCTTAGGAGTTTTATGTTATGCATTTTACGATAGCAATATTAAGGGGAGCGAACAAGAAATTGTTCTTACTAATGAATTATTCACCATGAGTGAGATTAAGAATAAAGAAGACATTACCATGGAAATGTTATCTATTCCTGGTGAAGAGTTAAAGAAAGAACAAGATAAAAAGAAAGAAGAAGAAAATAAAGAAGAAGTAAAAGAACAAAAGGCTGATGAAAAATTAATTAGTTTAGAGAATAGTGCATATAGTGTGACTTTAGCGGTAGAAGAAGAAACTATTCCTTATAACGAAATAATTTCTAATCAGGTTGTAAACTATGCTCTTCAGTTCGTTGGAAATCCTTATGTTTATGGAGGTAATTCATTAACTAGTGGAACTGATTGTTCAGGATTTACTAAATTAGTATTTGCAAATTATGGAGTATATCTTCCTAGAAGTGCTCCAGAGCAGGCTTATGCTGGAAGACATATAAGTCTTGAGGATATTATGCCTGGTGATATAATAGTGTCTGGATATGATGGAGTAGTATGCCATGCCGCATTATACATTGGCGATGGAAAATTAGTACATGCACTAAATTCAAACGTTGGAATAGTAGTAACAAGTTTGTATATAATGCCTATTATAGATGTTAGAAGAGTTATCTAATTTGACAAGAATAGCGAAATCTGCTATAATAGAGAACGTCTTTTCAAAAAGACGGAAAGAAGTGAATGAAATGAAACCAAGTAAGCTCTTAGGAGTGTTAATGGCTTCAATATTAACTTTAGGAATTACTAGTGCCATAGTGTACTATGATAACATTAATAAAAAGAATGAGATTGTATTAGCGGAGTCTTTAATGGATCCTGCTACTATGAATGATAAAATGGTTGATAATGAGATTACTTCTACTCCTGAAGTAGAAGTAAAGGAAGAAAGAATAGAAGTATATGAAGGTATGACTTATGATGAGTTAGTTGAAAAGTTAAATAGAACTTTATCTTCTGATTTAACAAACATGGGTTATGCTTATGCTACATATTCACTAGAACTTGGAGTAGACCCTTATCTAGCGGTGGCTATATCAATGCACGAGACAGGATGTACTTGGAATTGTTCTTATCTTTTAAAGGCATGTAATAATGTCGGAGGACAAAAAGGTGAAGGATGTGGTAGTTATAGAGCCTATGATACTCTTGAAGAAGGTATATATGGTTTTATAGCAAACATTAAAAATAAATATGTCGACTATGGTCTATATACTGCGGAAGAAATGAATCCTAAGTATGCTGAAGACCCTATGTGGGCATCTAAAGTTAATAATTATATTGAAAAAATAAGAAATAACTAGGAGTTTACTTCTAGTTATTTTATTTATTCCCTCTAAGTCATAGTCTTAGAGGGTATTTTGAGCCTGTAGTCTCAAAATAAAGTCTATTATATATAAGCCGTATCTATATACTGAATATAATTTAATATAAAATTAGCAATTACTATTGACAATTGCTAATTTAGTGCTATAATTATATATGTAAGATTTAGGAGATGTATACAATGAAAAAAAGAGAATTTAAGACAGAAAGTAAAAGAGTATTAGACCTAATGATAAATAGTATTTATACTAATAAAGAAATATTCTTAAGAGAATTAATTTCTAATGCTAGTGATGCTTTAGATAAATTATATTATCTATCATTAACTAATAAAGATATAAAAGTTAAGAAGAATGATTTGGAAATTAAGATAGACTTAGATAAAGAAGCCAGAACACTTACTATTACTGATAATGGCTGTGGTATGACTGAAGATGAACTAGAAAATAATCTTGGTGTAATCGCAGAGTCAGGTTCACTTCATTTTAAAGAAGAAAATGATGGTAAAGATGATGTTAATATCATTGGTCAGTTTGGTGTAGGTTTCTATTCAGCCTTTATGGTAAGTGATAAAGTAGTTGTAGAGTCTAAGTCATATAAAGAAGAAGATTCACATATTTGGGAGAGTACTGGCGTAGATGGCTATACTATTTCTAAAGGTAAGAAAGAAACTACTGGTACTAAGATAACTTTATATCTAAAGAAAGATACTGAAGATTATAATTATAGTGATTTCTTAACTGAATATAAGATTAGAAGTATTATTAAGAAATATTCTGACTATATTAGTTATCCTATTAAAATGATGGTAGAGAATACTAGAAAGAAAGAAGATTCTGATGAATATGAAACATATACTGAAGAGGCTACTTTAAATAGTATGGTACCATTATGGAAGAAAGATAAAAAGAATATTAAGACTGAAGAATATAATAACTTTTATCAAGATAGATTCCATGATTATGAAGAACCTTTAAAAGTATTACATTTCAATATGGAAGGAAATGTTAATTTTACAGCATTACTATTTATACCAAGTCATGCTCCATATGACTTCTATAGCAAGGAATATGAAAAAGGTTTAGCCCTATATACTAATGGTGTATTAATAATGGATAAATGTAGTGATTTATTACCAGACTACTTTAGTTTTGTCAAGGGAGTTATTGATACTGAAGATATTCCTCTTAATATATCAAGAGAAACACTTCAAGATAATAAGAATATTAAGTTAATTGCTAAAAGCATTGAGTCAAAGATAAAGAAAGAATTATTATCTATGTTAAGTGATGAAAGAGATAAATATGAAGAGTTCTATAAAGCCTTTGGTATGGGTCTAAAATTTGGTATTTATAATGATTATGGAATAAATAAAGATAAGTTATCTGATTTAGTTATGTTCTATTCTTCTAAAGATAAGAAATTAACTACTTTAAAAGAATATACTGAAAGAATGAAAGAGGGTCAAGAATCTATTTATTATGCTTGCGGTGAATCAGTAGATAAAATAGATATGATGCCTCAAGTAGAAAGTGTTAAAGATAAGTACGAGGCATTATATTTAACTGAATATGTTGATGAGTTTACTATTATAACATTAGCAGAATACGAAGGTAAGAAATTTGTTAATGTATCTAGTGAAAATACTGATATTTCTACTGAAGAAGAAAAGAAGCATATAAATGAAATAAATGATAATAATAAAGATATGTTATCTAGTATGAAAGACTTATTAGGAGATTCTGTTAAAGAAGTAAAATTTACTAGTAAGTTAAAGAATCATCCAGTATGTTTAACTACTGAAGGAGAAGTATCTACTTCAATGGAAAAAGTAATTAACTCTATGCCTACTGGTGAAAAGATTAAGGCTAGTGAAGTATTAGAGATAAATTCTAATCATAAAATAGCGGATAAATTAAAAGAGTTATATAAAGATAACAAAGAAGAATTTGAGAAATACACAAAGGTTATTTACTTTGAAGCAAGATTAATTGAAGGATTACCTATCGATAATCCTACTGAAATGAGTAATCTTATGTGTGATATAATGGCAGATAAATAAAAATTAAGAAAGGAATGTGATTATTATGTTGCCAAGTAGATTATTTTTTGACGATAGTTTCTTCAAAGGAGAAGAAACAGTAAAGTGTGATGTTTTTGAGAAAGATGGTAAAATCTTTGTTGAGATGGAAGCACCAGGATATACAAAAGATGATATAAGCTTATCTATCGATAAAGGTGAATTATCAGTTACTTTCGAAAAAGAAAATGAGAAAGAAGAAAATAAAAAATACTTACATCGTGAAAGAAAGAGTTATAGCAAAGTAACTAGAACCTTCTATCTAGGAGATGTAAGCGAAGATAAGATAGATGCTAGTTTCAAGAATGGTGTTCTAGTAGTTAGTGCTCCTAAAAAGAAAGAAATTGAAACTAAGAAGACTATTAGTATAAAAGATCATGAATAATGGTCTTTTATTTTTGTGAAAAAAGTACTTGAATAACAATAAAGATAATGCTATAATTATATTGTTGTTACTGCCCTGTAGCCAAGCGGTAAGGCATCAGACTCTGACTCTGACATGCGTTAGTTCGAATCTAACCAGGGCAACCAAATAAAAAAATAGCCCTTAAGTTAAAGGGCTTTATTTAAATTAGTTGCAACAATTATTTCTTCTACATCCGCAAGAACCATTACCCCAGAATAAAACAAAGAATATAATTAGAACAACTATAATTATCCAGTATCCACTATTGTTATAACCATAACCATAGCCTGGACATCCATATCCGTACATAATACCATTCTCCTTTCATAGATATTATATTTATCTAAAAAAGAAGTGGGTATAATGTATACCTAATATAAATAATAAAAATAACCAAAGGATGTGATTTTATGACAAATAAAGATTTAGCAGATTTAATATTTCCTAACTTAGAGCACGATGTAGATTATTATGAGAGCTTATATCCAGAAAGAGAATTAAAAGAAGGAGAAAAAGTAACAAGATTTGCTCCTAGTCCAACAGGGTATATGCATATTGGAGGATTTTATCAAGCACTTACTGATTATGTACTTGCTAAAAACTCTGGTGGAATATTCTATCTTAGAAATGAAGATACCGATAAGTTAAGAGAGGTAGATTCAGCAGTAGAACTAATAATGGCTACTTTAAGAGAATATGGAATAGTACCTGATGAATATGAATATAAAGGCGAAATAGTAGGTAATTATGGTCCTTATATTCAAAGTGAAAGAAAAGATATATATCATGCTTATATTAAGAAATTAATTGAAATAGGAAGAGCATATCCATGTTTTTGTACTAGAGAAGAATTAGATGAATTAAGAAAAAATCAAGAAGAAAAGAAAATGCGAACTGGATATTATGGAAGATATGCTAGATGTAGAAATATTAGTGTAGATACTGCTATTGAAAGAATTAAGAATGGTGAACCTTATGTTATAAGATTTAAATCTGAAGGAGATTTTAATAATAAGATTATTTTTGAAGATTTAACTAAAGGTAAACTTAGTTTGAGTGAAAATGATACTGATGATGTAATAATGAAAAGTGATAGTATGCTTCCTACTTATCATTTTGCTCATGTAGTAGATGACCATTTAATGCATACTACTCATGTCGTAAGAGGAGAAGAGTGGTTACCTAGCGTTACTAAACATATTGAGATGTTTAGAGCATTAGGATTAAAACCTCCTAAATATATTCATACACCACTTATTATGAAACAAGATGGTGATATTAAGAGAAAAATAAGTAAGAGAAAAGACCCTGAAGCTTCAATGAGCTTCTATAGTGAAAAAGGTTATCCTATTATTGCAGTAATAGAATCATTAATGACAATTATTAATTCTAATTATGAAGAGTGGCATAATGCTAATCCAGATAAGACTTTCTTAGATTTTACTTTCTCACCTAAGAAGATGTCTCCATCAGGAGCATTATATGACTTAGAGAAATTAAATAATATATCTAGAAATTATATTAGTAAAATGACTAAAGATGAGGTATATAATGAATTATCTAAATGGTCCAAAGAATATGATAAAGACTTTTATGAATTAATTACTAAGTATGAAGAATATACTAAAAATATATTAAATATAGAAAGAGAACAAAAGAAACCTAGAAAAGATTATGCTAGTTTTAGTGAAGTAAAAGGACAAATATTCTATATGTATGATGAGTTATATAATCCTGATACTTATGAATGGGGTAGTATTACTGATAAAGAAGAAATAAGTACTATATTAAATACTTATATAGATAAATATTATGATGTAACTGATAAAGAAGTATGGTTTAATAATATTAAACTATTAACTGATAGTTTAGGCTATTGTAGTAATATGAAAGAATATAAAGAAAATCCAGATAATTATAAAGGATCAGTTGCTGATATTTCTACAGTACTAAGAGTGGCTTTAACTAGTAAGAGTACGACTCCTGATTTATATGAAATAATGAAATTATTAGGAAAAGATAGAATTATTGAAAGAATAAATAATTTACTAAAGAAATAGTTTGATGCTATTTCTTTTTAAGCCTTATAAATAAGTCTTAAAAAGCATAAGTGAGCTTATAATCTCACTTATGAAAATTTATTTATTTTGTAAATACTTATTGTAAAATATAATTACTTATGGTATTATTTTATATGTAAGGTAATAGATATGATTTGCATATGGTTAACTATAGAGAAAATACCAAATAATTCGCAAATCAATAGGAAAGGAGGCCCTTCCAATGAAAAAAGTAGCATTCAGAAACGTTAACTATTTGTTAATTAGGGGGGGGGCTTGAAAGTCTATTAACTTATATAAATAAAGGAATTATAGATAAAGACTATAAAGAGAACTAATAGAAATATTAGTCTTTCTTTATAGTCTTTTTTATATTATAGAAAAGAGGTATTATAATGAATAAATATAAGTTATATATGATATTAGGAATAATAGTTTTAGTGTTATCAGTAGGTAGTAGTTTTGCTTATTATATATGGAAGAGTACATCTAATGCATTAGTTAATTTAAATGTATGTACTCCAACAATAACATTTGCAGGTGGTTCTACGATAAATGGAGTAGATATGATACCAGTACTAACTAAAGAAGAAGGAACTATAAAAGATATTGAAGTAAAAAAGAATAGTACTTGTAATAGAGATGTAACTATGAATTTATATTTAGAGTTAACTACTTTTCCTACAGAACTATCTGATTCTTCATTTAAATATGAATTATATAAAAATAGTGAAACTATGGCTATAGCAAGTGGTGACTTTTCTAACAGAGAACAAGGTAATACAATAACACTTTTATCTAATCAAATATTAAATACCAGTAAAGATACATATACATTATATATTTATATAGATGGTAATGTTGATAATCCAGGTACAATGGCAGGAAAGAACTTCTTATTTAAGTTATGGGGTTCAGGAGAAGGAGCAATATATAAAGAAAATGTAATAACTACTCCAGATAGTGCTACAGGAAGTACATCAAAGTTCTTTAATACTGAAGTAATGCGAGAAGAAATACAATCACTTACTATTGCAGAAGATAACACAGTACCAGACACACCTGGAGTAGTATCAAAAGATATATCACAAAATAAAGATGGAACAGTAATGTTATGGTATACACCAAAAGAAGTAACATCAAGTGATGGAAGTACAAAAACAATGTATGATATGTGGATAGGTGGAGAAAATGGAGTATTACAAACAGGTACTAATGCTTCAGGTATGTTTGCTTATCTAACTAATATAGAAAAACTAGATTTATCAAAACTAGATACTTCATACATAACAAATATGTCTAAGATGTTTTATATGAGTTCAGGTTTAAAATCAATAGATTTGTCTAACTTTGATACAAGTAATGTTACTAATATGAATGGTATGTTCTGGGGATGCTCTAGTCTACCTGCTTTAGATTTAAAAACATTCAATACTAGTAAAGTAACAGATATGAATAATATGTTCGCAGAATGTTCTAATATAACAGAATTAGATTTATCTAATTTTGATACATCTAATGTAACATCAATGGGTAATCCTTATTCATATAGTTATGGAGGAATGTTTAGAAATTGTAAGTCATTAAAGAAATTAAATGTAAGTTCATTTAATACTTCAAAAGTAAAGTATATGAGTAATATGTTTCAAGGATGTTCTAGTTTAACTAGTCTAGACTTATCTAATTTTGATACTAGTAATGTGACAGCAATGGCTTCAATGTTTGCTACGTGTACTAATCTAACAAGTTTAAATCTAACAAGTTTTAATACTAGTAAAGTAACAAATATGCAAGGTATGTTTTATGGTGGCGGTAGTCTGACCACTTTAGATTTATCAAACTTTAATACTAGTAAAGTAACACTAACGAATAATATGTTTTATGGATGCTCCAATCTAACTACTTTAGATTTATCTAGTTTTAATACATCAAATGTAACAAATATGCAAGGTATGTTTTCTGGTTGCAGTTCTTTAGTTAATTTAAACTTGTCTAGTTTTAATACATCAAATGTAACTAATATGTATAGTATGTTTTCTGGTTGCAGTTCTTTAGTTAATTTAAACTTGTCTAGTTTTAATACATCAAATGTAACTAATATGAATGGTATGTTTTCTGGTTGCAGTTCTTTAGTTAATTTAAACTTGTCTAGTTTTAATACATCAAATGTAACTAATATGAATGGTATGTTTTCTGGTTGCAGTTCTTTAGTTAATTTAAACTTGTCTAGTTTTAATACATCAAATGTAACTAATATGTATAGTATGTTTGCCTTTTGTAAAAATATTAAAACTATATATGTATCTGATTTATGGAATACATCAAATGTTACTAGTTCTTCTTTAATGTTTCATTCTTGTACTTCTTTATCTGGAGCAGTATCCTACGATAATACAAAAACAGATATATCTATGGCTAATTATACTACTGGATATTTAACATATAAAAGTAATAACTAAGAAAGATATGACTAATATCTTTCTTTTAGTATATATTTATGGCTTATATATAATGGGTATGTAGATACATTGTTATTAGACTATAGGCTAATAACAACACTTTAATACCTTAGAATTAAAGTGAATATAATATATTATCTAAATATGTCGAATATCTTTACAAATAAATAAACTATTGCTATAATGTAAGTGTAAAATAAAGGAGAGCCTATGATTACACAAACTATAGATATATCTAATGTAAAAAAGATATTAAAATGTTGTCCACATTACGATGATATAATAAATTCAGAAGTCGACTATGAAGATGAATTATCATTTGATTTAATAGATTGGTATAAAGATTTAATATTCTCTTGTAATGCCGATAACGAAGAAGAAGTAAAAATAATTAGATTAATTGATAGAAGTCTCTATATGTATGTAAATAGTTATAAATATAAAATAGGCTTAAAAAAAATAATAGATATAAAAGATATAGATTTAAATAGTGATAAAAGTATTAAAAATCTAATTAAAAAGATTATTAATTATACCACTAAATATGAAAATAACGAAATATTAAATATAACTAGCGGAAGATGGCTATAAAATATTATAGCCATCTTAAATATTTAATAAACAAATTTCATAATAATATGATAAAATAATAAGTAGGTGGTAGTATGTATATAAATGTATTAACTCAAATAGGAGCCAAAGCAGTAGATCAAAATTATATCTATTCAGTACCAAAAGAATTAATAAGTAAAATAAAAGTAGGTATTAGAGTAAAAATAAGTTTTGGTAAAATGATTCTTGAAGGATTTGTTACTAAGATAAATCCAGATATAAATTATGATAAAACCAAAATAAAAGATATACTAGATATAGTAGATGATACTCCAGTATTAAATAAAGAAATGCTTCTTCTAGGTAAAGATATGAGTAATAAACTATTATGTTCATTAGTATCATCCTATCAAGTAATGCTACCTAAAGCCCTAAAAGCTGAAATAAATACCAATATCAAAATAAAATATAATAAATATCTTAAAAGATTAAAAAGTATTGAAGAAATAGACGAGTATATTAAAGATTGTAAATATGAAAGTCAAATAAATATATTATGTAAGTTAAAAGAAGGAGATATCTTAATAACTAAAATGACTAGTAGTATTAATACTATTATTAAATATGGTTTTGCTAAAATAGTCATGGAAGAAGAAAAAAGATATAATTATACAGGTTCACATAACTATAAGAAAGTAGAACTAACTGATAAACAAGAAGAAGTAGCTTCTAGAATAATAAATTCATTCGGTACTTCAAAAACATTTCTTTTATATGGAGTTACCGGTTCTGGTAAAACTGAAGTATATATGAATATTATAGAGAAGACTATTAATAATGGAAAGACCGCTATTATGTTAGTACCAGAGATAAGTCTAACACCTCAAATAGTAGGTAAATTTATCTCTAGATTTGGTAATATAATATCTGTATTACATTCTAAATTATCTGATACTGAAAGATATGATGAATATAGAAAAATAACCGAAGGTAAATCTAAGATAGTAATAGGTACAAGAAGTGCTATCTTTGTACCATTTAATAATATTGGAGTAATAATAATCGATGAAGAACATACTTCTTCATATAAACAAGAAAATCATCCAAGGTATAATGCCAAAAATATAGCTATTTGGCGTAGTAACTATCATAAATGCCCAGTATTACTAGGTAGTGCTACTCCTAGTCTAGAATCAATGGCAAGAGCAGGTAATAAAGTATATGAACTTCTAACACTAACTACTAGAGTAGGATCTAGTACTCTTCCTAAAGTCCAAATAGTAGATATGAAAGAAGAAGTAAAAAAAGGCAATTTCATATTATCAAGTATTTTAAAAGAGAAGATAAAAGAAAAACTAGCTAAAAATGAACAAGTAATATTACTTCTAAATAGAAGAGGATACTCTTCAGTAATAACCTGCAGGGACTGCGGTTATACTTTGAAATGCCCAAACTGTGATATTACCTATACTTATCATAAAAGTAGTAACAATCTAAAATGTCATTACTGTGGTAAAGCAGTACCATTAAATAATAAATGCCCTAAATGTGGTGGAGAAAATGTCAAAGACTATGGTCTTGGTACTGAGAAACTAGAAGAAGAATTACATAAATTATATGACGCTAAAATAGTTAGAATGGATGTCGATACCACTAGTAAAAAAGGACAACATGAAAAAATAATTGAAGACTTTGGTAGTCATAAATATGATATCTTAATAGGTACTCAAATGATAGCTAAAGGCTTAGATTTTCCACTGGTAACTCTTGTGGGAGTTGTATCTGCTGACTCATCATTAATGGTACCAGACTTTAGAGCGGGAGAAAATACCTTCCAGTTACTTTCCCAAGTATCTGGTAGAGCGGGCCGTAGTACAAGTCCCGGTGAAGTAATAATCCAAACATATAATAAAGAACATTATAGTATCGAATTATCTTCAAGACACGACTATATAAGTTTCTATAAAGAAGAAATGCAAATGCGTAAAATGCTAAAATATTCACCATACTATTATATGACTTTAATTAGTATTACCTCTAAAGATTATAATATAGGTTTTGAAGAATCCGGTAAAATAGGAAACTATTTAAAAAGTAAATTAAATCCCAGTACCATAATATTGGGACCTACTACTGCAAGTATGTTTAAAATAAATAATATATATCATTATCAAATAATATTAAAATATCAAAAGGATAATAACCTATATGATACATTAAAATTTATTGATAGTATGTATAAAAATAATTCCAAGGTAAAAGTAGAGTTTGATTTTGATCCAATAAGGATATAAAAATCTTGCTCTTTTTTTCTTTTTACTATATAATTTAATTATGGTAGGTGATAGAGAATGAAGAAGTTATCAAATAAAGGATTTACTTTAATAGAGTTATTAGCCACAATATTAATAATAGGTTTAGTATTAGGTCTAACAACATATGGTATTATTAGTTCAGTAAAAAGTGCTAAAGATGAAGGCTCAAAATTAACATTAGCTGGTATAAAAGAAGCTGCTAGAACATATTCAAATGAATACACAGATGATACTTGGAAGGCTTCTAATAAACTTAATAATATATATTTTTGTACTACAATACAAGAACTTATTAATAAGGGTCTTTTAGATAAAAATGCTAAAAATGTTGAAGGTAATACAATAGGTTTAAATGATTATATAGCAGTAGTAAAAGATAAAACTACTAAAGTAATAAAAAAAGAATTTGTTTTAACTTTACAAGCCTTCAATGAAGATGAAGAAAAACACGAGGCACATCAATATTGTACTGGTAATATTAAACCAGAAGATATAAAGAAATTGCCTATCATTAACAAAAAAAATACATATACTGATACTATAATTGCAGAATTTACAGATGCCGAATTTAAAACTAAAGATGGTAATGTTAGTAATATTAAAAAGAGAGAATGTCTTTATGACGAAACTACCAGTGGTAATTTTACAAGCAAAGGTACAATCACTAATAAAGAGTGTAAGATTGAAGGATTAGTGCAAAACAAAAACTATTATGTTAAAGTTTGTATGACATCAAAAAATGATTCACGTGCTTGTTCTACTCCAGAAATAGTTAAAACAAAAGAAGTAAAATCTCCAAGTATAAATATAAATACAAATGATAGTATTAAGATAACTTATGATGATACCAATATAATAGATGAAAATGGTAATCAAAATGGTAATCATTATTTTAAATCTGATGTTAATGCTACATCTAATAAAAATGTAAGTACTTGTAACGAAGAGGGAGAAACTTTTTCTTGTAGTAGTGATAGTACTATAAATATTACAGAAGATAAATGGTATAAAGTAGATGACAAAGAAGTTAAATTATCTTATACAAATAGTGGAGATATTACTATAGCTGCGGTAACTAGAGACAAGAGTGGTAATTATAAATCTACTGATAAAAACTATAGTTTATATAAGATTATATTTAGTAGAGGAACCGCTGATACAATTGGTGGACAAACTAATGATATTAAAAAATTGTGTTTGGTAAATAAGGATGAAACATGTACTATTACTTCTCCAATTATAAAAAAAGCAGGATATAATGTAGTTGGTTGGAACACCGATAGTAATGCTATGACAAGTACTTGGTCACAAAACACTTCAAAAAATATAAATAAGAGTGAAACATATTTTCCAATAGTAAAATTAAAGACGTATACTATAAAATATAATGCTAATGGTGGAAGTGGTGCGCCTAGTAATCAAGTAAAAGAACATAATAAAAACATAACTTTAAGTACTAGTAAACCTATTAGAACAGGATATACGTTTGTTAATTGGAATACTAGTAGTGCTGGTAATGGAACCTCATATTCTGCTGGTGCAACATATTCTGGTAATAGTGATATAACTATGTATGCTCAGTGGCGTAGAAATAGAGTAATAATAAACTTTAGTGTTAATGGTGGTACCTTGATATCTACGGCAGCATATTCAGTAGATGCAAATGGTATAGTTACTAAAAATGGTAGTAATTTACATTCAATGTATTATAATGATACTATTATGTCTACTGGATTACCTAATTATAATAATTCAAGTTATTTAAATATTATGCGAAATGGTTATGAAGGTGTAAGTGGAGCAGAATGGAAATGTTTAAGTGGAAACTGTACTAAGCAAACATATAGTCAAGATACAAATACATATAAAGCTAGTGATTTCTGTGATGCTAGTAAAACTGATTGTACAATAACGCTTGGAGTTAATTGGACTGAAGTTAGTACAAAAACAATGTATATAAATGCTAATATTGGTTTAAATTGCCGTAGTGGTTCAGGAACAAGTTACTCTATAGTTACAGCTTATGCCTGCGGTGTACCAGTTAAAGTAAGAACTAAGCTAGTTAATGATTGGTGGTATGAGGTTGATGATAAATGCTACATGTCAAAAGGTGGAACAGGTTCAGATGGTAACTGGAAAGATTATTTGGTTGATAGTAGAAGTAAATTAACTTGTCCAACCAGTTCTGGCGGTTCTGGAGGCTCAGGCGATGATTCTAGTGAAGGAAAATTGTTAAATTGTACTTGTAATGAAGATGCTGATTGTGGTGTTGCAGGAGGTAATTTAATTAATTTATATTGTGATACAAATATGAAGAGTGGAAAAACAGAAAAAGAAGGAAAATATATGTGTGCTTGGAAAAATAAATACAAACCAAATGTTACACATTGGTGTTGGACTCGATAAAAAGACAAATATTTAATTATAATAAAAAACTACTTAAAAAAAATTAATAGAAAGTAAGAAAACAAGTAAATATTAAAATACTTGTTTTTTTATACAAATTTTTCTTATTGTTTAAGCAAGCAAGAAATGCATTATATTTCAGTTATAAAATATCTTGCTCTTTTTTACCTTTTACTGTATAATTTAATTATGGTAGGTGATAAAGAATGAAGAAATTATCTAATAAGGGTTTTACTTTAATAGAGTTATTAGCCACAATATTAATAATAGGTTTAGTATTAGGTTTAACAACTTATGGTATTATTAGTTCAGTAGATAAGGCTAAAACTACTAGTACAACAATATCAGTAAGTGGTATAAAAGAAGCTGCTAGAACATATTCAAATGAATACACAGATGATACTTGGAAGGCTTCTAATAAACTTAATAATATATATTTTTGTACTACAATACAAGAACTTATTAATAAGGGTCTTTTAGATAAAAATGCTAAAAATGTTGAAGGTAATACAATAGGTTTAAATGATTATATAGCAGTAGTAAAAGATAAAACTACTAAAGTAATAAAAAAAGAATTTGTTTTAACACCACAAATTAGTGAGAATGAAACGGATAAAATAGAGGCATTTAATTATTGTACTGGTGGTAAAAAACCAGAAAATATAAAGAAACTCCCTACTATTAAAGGGGAAAAAACATATACTGATACTATAATTGCAGAATTTACTGATGCCGAGTTTAAAACTAAAGATGGTACTAGTAGTAATATAACAGAAAGGAAATGCAGCTATGCTAAGAGTAGAATTGATGGCGGAAATGCAGAATTTATAGAAAATAACAATACTACAATTAATGGTAATAAATGTAAGATTACAGGACTAGAATCAAATACGGGATATGACATAAGAGTATGTATGACATCAAGTAATGATTCAGAGGCATGTACTACAAAAAATATTAAAACACTAGATATAAAAGAACCTACTATAAGCATAAATGGTAATGATAGTATTAAGATAACTTATGATGATACCAATATAATAGAAGCCAAAGGGGATCATTATTTTAAATCTGATATTAATGCTACATCTAATAAAAATGTAAAGAAGTGTACATTAAGTACTATAACAAATAATTATGTTTGTGATAAAGAGACCAAGGAAATATCAATTAATTCTTGGTATAAAGTATCAGATAAAGAAGTAATACTTTCTTATACAGAGAATGGGGATTTTGATGTTACTGCTGAAACAAGAGATAAAAGTAATAATTCTAAGTCAAGTACAAAAAGTTTTAGTTCTTATATAACTATATTTAGTAGAGGAACTGCTGATACAATTGGTGGACAAACTAGTGATATTAAAAAGTTATGTTTAGCAGATAGAAATAAAAGTTGTACTATTACTTCTCCAATTATAAAAAAAGCAGGATATAGTGTAGTTGGTTGGAATACTAATAGTAGTGCTACAACAAGCAGTTGGAATGTAAATATTTCAAAATCTATAAATAAGAGTGAAACATATTATCCAATAACTAAATTGTCAACATATACCATAACATATAATAATAATAATGGAAGTGGATGTACATCAAAGACTGTTAATTATAATTCACAAATTGGTACTTTATGTACTCCAAAAAGGAAAGGCTATACTTTTATTGGATGGTATAACCCTGATTACAAAGACAAACCTTTAAATTATTATGCTGATACAAATCCAGATTTATATAATGCTTTTAATTATGATGCAGATAAATTATATAACCATTATTTAACATATGGTGTAAATGAAGGCCGAAGAGTAGCACAATATTTATCATCTGATACATATAACTATACAAAAAATATAACAGTCTATGCTGGCTGGAAGGCAAATAAAATTAAAATTAAATATAATGTTAATGGTGGTCAATTAAATACTAATAATTCTGCTTATAGTACAAGTGGATCATATGTAACATTAAACGGAAGTACAATAATAGAAGCATATAATTATGGTGATATGTTGGGTTCGAATGGTTTATATAATTATAATAATCCTGCATATATAAATATTGTAAGAAGTGGCTATAAAGCAGTTAGTGGTAAAGAATGGTATAATGATGCAAAAAATACATTTAATCAAGCAACTAGATATGATGTCAATGATTTATGTGATGCATCTAATTCAGATTGTGAAGTAACATTATATGTTAATTGGATTAAGGAAGATTCTATTAATGATTATAGATGTTCAGGTAGTGATTACTATTATATTACTACATGTGATTCTGCTTCAAGCGCTGATGCAAGATGTAACTACACATCAAAGAATAAACAAAGTACATCAGGCACTATTCTCAGAAATAATTTAACACAATGTCATAAAGTTACATTTTATGCTGATGGAGGTAAATTTAGTGATGGCACCACAGAATTCTTCTTTATGGCCACCGCAGGAGTAAGGTATACCTTTGATAGTAGTTATTATTTAACGAATATTACTATGCCAAGGATATCAAGAAGCGGCTGCTCACTATATGGTTGGTACTATTATCCAGAAAGTAAAGTCATTAGGCAGTGGTTTGATGTTGATAGCGATGAATATAATATTGAACTTAAGGCTAATTGGTATTGCCCTAGTAGTGGTGGTGGTACTGGTGGTGGTGGTACTGGCGGTTCTCCCGTAAAACCATGTGGCTATTGTACTAAAGATAGTCAATGTAGTGCTAGTAATTCATGTGGTGCTGCATGCGTAAATAACCAGTGTAGAGTATATCAGCAAAAGCCAAATGGTAGTTGTACAGGAACTTATGATGCATGTAATTAGAGGTGAAATATTATGAAAAAAAAGATATTAATTATACTACTATTAGTACTAGTATTTGCAATTATTTTTGTAACTATTATTTATATTACAAATAGAAATAATATAAAAATAGAAGAACTATATGGAACATGGACACTTGAAGAAAATAAAACTATATTAGATGGAAAAGAAACTTCTAATATGGTTCCATGGAGATGTGTTATTGAATTACAAAAAAATAATAATATGAAACTTTGCCACTATAATAGTGATGATAATATCGAGTGTGGCACAGCAAATTATACATATGAAGGCGGTATCTTAAATATTAAAGATAATGATTGGTATTTAAAAGGCAAATATTATGTTACTTTGGAAGATGCCAATATGCTAATATTAAAACAAGAAATTTCAAAAGAGGAACAAACTATCATTTATTATAAAAGAAGCTAAAAAATATGAATTTATTTCATATTTTTTTCTTATTACTAATATATTTAAATAGAAAGAAGAGGAAAGAATATGATTAATAAGAAAAATTTATGGTTTTTAACATTATTTAGTTTAGTATTAGTATTATCTATTTATTATGTAACAATGCCTAATGAAGTATTTGATAAAGATTTATCAAATAAAGAATCAGAAACTACAAGTACAGAAATAAAGGAATCAAGTGTAGTTGCTTCTCTTAAAGTAGAAGATGATACCACAGTAAAAGAAAAAATAAATAGCTTGAAAGAAAAAATTACTGATAAAAGTGTCAGTATCGAAGAAAAAAACAATTATTTTGAAGAATTAAAATTAATAAATAAAAATTCTTCTAAAGAAGAGACAATAGAAACTAAGATAAAAGAAATGTGTAGTTGTGATAATTTTGTTAAAATAGATGGTGATAATGTAAGAGTGGTACTCGATTCAGATGATTCTAATACCTCTAAAGCTAATGAAATAATGCGACTAGTTCAAAAAGAATTTGATAATAAAATGTATATTTCAGTAAAATTTAATTAAATTAGGTTAAAATACCTCACTTTATTTTAATATAGGAATACAATAATATGAAAAGACATTGACCACCCTATGTACAAGGGAAGTGAGGTATTTATGAGTAAAGGTATATTAACCAAAAGAGAAAAAGAAGTATTTTCGTTACTAGTGGATAATAAAAGTACGAAAGAAATAGCTGATATTTTAAATATTAGTGAGAAAACAGTTAGAAATCATATTTCTAATACTATGCAAAAACTATCTGTAAAAGGAAGAGCACAAGCGGTGGTAGAACTAATTAGGCTTGGTGAAATATCATTATAAGCACAATTTGTGCTTTTTTCTTTTTCTTAAGTAATTTATTTACTAATTAACACATATATTTTACTAGGTGATAGGTTTATGTTAAAAAGAATGTCTATTAAAAAAATAATGGTATCTACTGCAGCAGTTTTACTGCTGCTAATAATATATTTAATACCAGATAATAGAAAAGAAATAGAATTAAAAAACAAAGATATTGAATATACTTATAATAATATTACTGACACAATATATTTAATAGATAAAAATGATTATGTAGCAAGAACAAATATTGTTAGTTGTAATTGTAATGATATAGATAAAGCTAAAGATCTATTAGATAGTCTTACTATTGGAGGAAAAAAATCAAATATTATTCCTAATGGTTTTAGGAGTATTATACCACCAGATACTAGTATACTTAATATAGAATTAAAAGATAAAGTATTAACAATAGATTTTTCTAAAGAATTTCTTGATGTATCAGAAGTAGAAGAAGAAAAGATGATTGAATCAATAATTTATACTTTAACTAGTATCAAAGGTATAGATAAAATAATAATTAAAGTAGAAGGAAATATATTAACAAATCTTCCACATAGCAAAAAAATAATTCCTTCAGTATTAGATAGAAGTTATGGTATAAATAAAGAATATGAATTAACAACGATTAATAATATTGATTCATATACGGTATATTATGTAAATAAATATAACGATAGTAATTATTATGTACCAGTAACTAAATATATAAATAAAGAGGAAATAGAACCGGTAAAAGTAATAATTAAAGAATTAAGTAGTTCTCCAATATATGAAACAAATTTAATGAGTCATTTAAATGCCGGTGTAGTATTAAATGACTATGAATTAGAAGGTAATAATTTAAAATTAAATTTCAATGAACTATTATTAAGTGATCCAGATAGTAACAAAATACTTGAAGAAGTTATATACACAATAGGACTTTCTATGAATGATATATATAATAATTTAGAAACAGTATCTTTTTATGTTAATAATAATGAGGTATATGCTTTAACATTAAGTGATTTGAAATAAAAAATATTTTCTTTCAATTGACTAATAAACTTCAAAATGATATACTTAAATAGAAAGAGTAGGAGATATCTATGAAGGAAAATAAAAAAATTAAAATAATTGGAACTATTATTGGTATAGTACTATTTGTTATATTGATCGCAGGATTTACTTTTGCTTGGTTTACTTGGGAAAGTAGTAGAATAAATATAAGTGGTAATACAGCTTGTTTTAATATTAATTATACCGAAGGTAATTTAGTTACTGATGATATGCTACTTGTAGATGCTAATAAATTAATATCTAATAATAAGATTACAATAAAAAGAGGAATGGCTGTAACTAATTTAAGTGCTAGCAAAGATCCAAAATGCACAAAAGTAAAAGCCAAATTATCCATTCAATTAAATGCAGATTTAATACCAAGCATATATAATGCTTCGGGTAGTTGTTCTGGAGCACTAAATTATGTAGTAGCAAGTTATGATGCATCCCTATTTTCTGGAGTTGATGCAAGAACGCTAGAAAATATGACTTTTGATATTTTAGCTACAGATACTATTCCAAGTTCTGGTAGTAGAACTGTCTATGAAAAAGCACTTGCTGATGACGGTACAAGACAAGATTATCTAATAATATTTTATATAGATGGAAATAAGGCTAATGATGATATTGATAGTAAAAATATTATTGTTAAAGCTAATGTGACTGCTGTTCAAACTAATTAAAAAAAATACTAGAATAATAAACTCTAGTATTTTTTAATTACTCCAAAATAGGTGAAAAGTAAAATAAAAAAGCCTTATTTTATAAGGCTTTAATATTTAAAGTGGTGTCCTGGTGGAGATTCGAACTCCAGACCGATCGCTTAGAAGGCGATTGCTCTATCCAGCTGAGCTACCAAGACATCAGTCAATATAGATTATACAACAACATTAAAAAAATAGCAACCATTTTTTAAAAAAAATTGCAAAAATTTAATATTTAATATATAATTTAATTGTAGGTGAGTAATGAAAAAGAAAATTAATATTATATATTTACTATTTATGTTATTTTTAGTACTATTAAACTACATTACTAAGAATAGTAATATATTAAATTTAGTATTAAGCTCTAGTCTAAGTATATTACTATATAATATATTTTCAGAATTAAATATAAAAAGTACATTAGAAAAGTATAAAAATAAATATAAAATATATAAAATAACAATTATATTTATTAGTTTATTATTTATAGTATTTAGTGCATTATCATTCTTAATAGGTAGTGTTATGTCTATTAAAGGATTAAATATAATAAATGTACTTGGAGTATTATTTACTTTAACTATAATTATAATTAAAATAACAAGTATATTTCTAGAATATACAAAATATAAAAAACTGGGTAATAAATTATTTAATATATATTTATTATTACTATTATTAATAAATAGTATATCAAGTATACTTTTATATCAAGTATTTAAATTAGATGATTATATTAAAGTATTACTGTTATACTCAGTAAATATAATGATATTTATTATAATAATGTTATTACTATATATCTTTATATTAAGAAAAAATAAAGTAAAAGTAAGAGAAAAATATAATTATAAAGAAATAATAAGAAGTATATTAGATATTAATAAAAGTATAACTATATATAATCTTATTAAAGAAGGCTATATATATACATCAATAATAATACTATATTATACTTTAATTAATAAATATAATTATAGTTATGAAAATACAAGTATAATTATAGTTAATGTATACTTCTATGGAATATACTTTATAAAATATATTAGTTATATATTAAAAAAACATCTTGAAGTAAATAGCGATAATTTTAGTAATCAAATAATTAAAGTATCTAATTATTTGATTACAATAACAATACTTTTAATGATAATATCAGGTCCTATTTGTAAAATACTATTTAGTAATAATAATTTTCTGTTTGATTTAGTAGTATTAATATTCTTTTATACATTATATAATTATGTAATGGATATAAGTATAAAAGTTACCAGTAGTAAAATAAATAAAATATCCTTATTAAGTGGATTAATAATTAAACTAGTATTTGAAATACCACTTATTAATGCCAGTTATCGTATGGGTAGTAGTCTATATTTTGGTAGTGTATTATCTATAATAATAGGTATGGCTACTAGTACAATTATTAGTATTATATTTATAAATAAAAAGTTAAAAATAAGCATTTTAAATAATTTTAGTAATATTTTAAATATTATTTACGAAAATATAATATTATGCTTAATATTAGTATTATTAACCTTAATAGTAAGAGTAGAAAATACCAGTATAATAGGAAGTATCTTAGTAATAATATTCTATACATTTATTACAATATTATTTTACATAATCAAAAAAATACTCAAGAAAAAAGTGTGAGTTTATTGCACTTTTTTTTATATTATGATATCATTGTATTAGTAGAAAAGTAAGGTGAATATAGTGAAAAAGAGTAAACTATTTATGATAATTTCTTTAAGTGTATTAGTGATAACAATAATAGTAAGTGGTACTTATGCTTTATATAAAACTCAGTTATCTAAAAATATTGGAGTAAATACAACAACACATGGACTAGCATATTATATTAATTATGTTAAAGGTACTGATATAACTGCCGCTACTTTAAATCCTAGTACTTCTTATGAAGGTGGAGCAAGTAGCGATATTGAATTTTGGAAGAAGGATGACTCTTATGATATATATGGTAAAATAGAATTAACTGTTAATACTATAGGTACTAATTTAAGTAATAGTCCTGCACTTAAATATGCCGTAGTAAATAATGGTAATGTACTAAAGGAGGGATCTTTAAAAGGTACTACATCCGGTTCAAAAGTAACAATATTAAAAAATCTATATCTAGAGCAAACTAAACAAATATATACAGTATATGTATGGCTTGATAATAGTGAAGAACTAGGTAATATATCTAATGAATCTCTTAGTATATCAGTAGATTGCACTGCTAGTCTTCAAAAAGAACCAACAGCAGCAGACACTATTATTAGTTTATATACTAGTGCAGCAAAGGTAACAGCAACAAATAATAGTATTACATATAATACAGCACCATCAGTATCATTAATGAATGATAGACTGGGTGGTACTACAACTGATTTAGATGGCGGTAATATAAGATATTATGGAGCAAATCCTAATAACTATATATATTTTAATTGTTCTGACTATAGTAATCAAACATCTAGTACATGTGAAACATGGCGAATAATAGGAGTATTTGATGGTAAATTAAAACTAATAAAAGGTAGTCAAATAGGAACATATTCTTGGGATAACAAGAATATTAGTACTGGAGCAGAAGATGATCGTGGTAAAAATGACTGGACTACAGCAAGATTAATGAAACTACTTAATCCAGATGATTATTATATAAACGATAACAATGATAAAGATTCTGAAGGCAATTATTTAGGATATAGTTTATATTACAATAGTGCATCAGGAATGTGTTTTACTGATGAAGGTGTTAATTACTCCGCCTGCGATTTTACAAGTACAGGAATAAAAAATGATGAAACAAGAAATATGATTGCAGAGACAACATATAATCTAGGGGGATGGAATGATACTGGAGTATATCCAAATGAAATATATGAATATGAAAGAGGAACAACAGTATATACAGGTAGACCAACAACATGGACAGGAAAAATAGCCTTAGCATATCCAAGCGATTATGGTTATGCGGCAGATTTAAATCAGTGCAAACAGACATTGGCAAATTACGATAATAGTACTTGTACCTCAAACAACTGGATGAAAGCAATTATAACAGATAATGGAAGCAATCATGGATGGCTATTAACCCCTGATTCCAGCTACTCGTACGTTGCGTGGTATTCGCAAGGCAATGTGGGCGAGTACTTTACGGGTGCTGCGCGTGGGGCCGTGCCAGTCCTTTCTCTAAGTTCTAAACTGGGAATAGAGTCAGGAGATGGCTCAAGTAGTAATCCGTACAAATTAAGTGCGTAAGCAGTTAATTTGAGATAACTTTGGTAGGAAGAACTTGGTAAGGGACCCCTCAAACAGGTGAAGTCTGTTAGGGGCAAGGGCGGCGAAAGTCGCCAAGAGAAGATATGTATTCTTAAAAAGTCAAAAACTAAAAAATAAATTTTGGTATTAACACTAGTTTGGTGCCTTATAAAGTAAAATAGATATGTAGATAAAAAGAATAGAAAGGAAAGAATATTATGGCTAATGTAAGTAATTACTATATAGATAGTAAAAATAAATTAATTAGTGATAAAGAATCTTATATTATAGGTAATAAATATAGATTTACAATATTAACTCCTAGAATGATAAGATTAGAATATAGTATTAATGGTGTATTTGAAGATAGACCAACTTCTTTAGTAATAAATAGATCTTTCCCTAAAGTACCATATTCTATTACTGAAAGTAATACTCTTATTCAAATAGATACTGGTATATTTACTTTATCTTATGTAAAAGATAGTGATTTCAAATCAACTACTTTTGGTAGTAATATAAAAGCAGTAATAAATGGTACCAATAAAGAATGGCAGGCAGGTAGTAAAGAAATAAGAAATATGCGAGCCATTAATTATTCAATAGATAGTATCAAGGATAAAATAATATTAGATAAAGGATTATATTCCTTAGACGGAATATGTCTAATAGATGATTCTGGGTCTCTAGTATTAGATGAAAACGATAACTTTATAGAAAGACCTAAGGATATAAAAGATTTATATCTAATTATGTATAATAATGATTTTGAAGGATGTCTAACAGATTATTTTACTTTAACAGGTTATCCTAATCTAATACCAAGATATGCTCTTGGAGCTATATGGTATAAGAACGATAACTATAGTACTAGTGATATAGTTAATTTAGTAAATAAATTCAATATAAATAATATTCCAATATCAGTATTTCTACTTGGAGACTATTGGCATAATGGAAGTACATTAATACCAAGTATAGATTTAAAATATATAAGTAGTTATTTAAATAACAATAATATAAAACTAGGAGTAACAATTAATCCCACTAGTTATATAAATAAAGGTACTAATGAATATAACTATATAAGTAATTATACTAATCTAGATAAAGTAAATTTTATCCCATTATCTAATGATAAGATAGGTATATATTTTAATATATTTATAAATAACTTAAATAATCTTGGAGTATCAGTATATAGTATTGATTATAATAATCCATTAGATAGAATAAATTTATGGAAGATAGACCACTATCACCATGGACTAAGTAATATAAAAAATATAAGAGGATTAACACTATCTAGAAATGCTAATATAGCTATGCATAGATATCCTATTATTTGGAGTGGTAAAACCTTAGTAAACTGGACAACATTAAATTTATTACCAAGATATAATTCTCAAGGATATAACATGGGCTTATCCTTTATAGCCCATCCTATTGGTGGCTATCACGGTGGTATTGAAGAAGACGAATTATACTTAAGGTATATTGAGTTCTCTTGTTTCTCACCAATATTTCTCTTAGCTAGTGAAGGCGGAGTATACTATAAAAGAGAACCATGGAAATGGAATAGTATCATTAGAAATAATATAATATACTATATGAATTTAAGATATAAACTAATACCATATCTATATAGTGAAAGTTATAACTATCATAAAACTGGGCATGGACTAGTAAAACCATTCTATATAGATTATCCTAAGATAATAGATGAACCACTATATAAGAATGAATACTTCTTCTGTAGAAACTTCTTTATAGCCCCAATTACTGAAAGAAAAAATAGTGTTATTAAAAGATCAATAAAGAAAATATATGTACCAAATGGTATATGGTTTGATTACCTAAATGGTAAAAAATATACTGGTAATAAATACTATAATAACTTCTATCGTGATGAAGACTATCCTGTATTTGTTAAAGCCGGTTCTATCATACCAACAAGTATAAATATTAAAGAATATATACCAAGTATATTAGAACTAAATATATATCCACTAGATAATGGTGAGTATTCCTTCTACGAAGATGATGGCTATTCTAATAACTATAAAAAAGGCTTATACATGATAACTAAGTTTAATTATCAGTATGAATTAGATAATTATACATTTATTATCTCAAGAGAAGAAGGTAAGAACTTATTATCCAGAAGAACATACTTACTTAGATTTAAAAATACTAGAAATATAACTGAAGTAAATATTGAAGATAAAACAATAAGTTATAGCACTTATTATGATAGAGATGACTTTATCATAAAAATAGATAATGCTATCGTAGGTAGAGAAATCAAAGTAAATATCAAAGGTACTAATATACTTGTAGGATCAGATGTAATAATAAATGAAGAAATAAAAAATATCTTATTTGATCTAGAAATAAGAACAAACTTAAAAGAAGAATTAGATAAGATACTATTTAGTGATTTAGAAATAAGAAAGAAAAGAATAAAAATAAGAAAACTAAAAAGAAAAGGTTTAGATAAAAAATATATAAATGTATTTATAAATCTACTTGAATATATAGAAAAATCATAGTATAATACATAGATATATAAGGAGGCATTTATGAAAGATATACTAAAAATATTATTAGAATTCTTAATTGTATATATTGGAGTATTTATATTATATTGGTTAATCTTTGTAAGAAAGAAAACTAAATATAATCCCAATAAAGTACCCGTAGAATTCTATTACTTAGTTAGCCTCTACCGATTAGATCAAAGTAAAATAAACTATAAGAAATTTATTTATGCTACGGCTTTTGTTAATACCTTTATTATAGATACAACATATATAATAATATCTAAATTATTAGATAAATGGATGTGGCAATTAATCGTAGGTATATTTATAATAATACTACTAATAATTATTCTATATGGCCTACTTGGTAGATACTATCAAAAACATGGTATGGTAAGTACTAAGACTATCAAAGTAAAAGATACTCCTAAAGATAAAAATGTCCCAAAAAAGACTAATACAGCAAAGAAAAGAGGTAACAAAAATGTATAACTTTAGAAAGACAGAAAAGAAATGGCAAGATTATTGGGAAGAAAATAAAACATTTAAGACCGATACAAAAGACTTTAGTAAACCAAAGTATTATGCTCTAGATATGTTTCCATATCCATCAGGAGTAGGTCTTCATGTTGGCCATCCCGAAGGGTATACTGCTACTGACATAGTATCAAGAATGAAGAGAATGCAAGGCTATAATGTTTTACATCCAATGGGTTGGGATGCCTTTGGCCTACCCGCAGAACAATATGCCGTTAAAACAGGAAATCATCCAAGCGGCTTCACCGAGTCAAATATTAAAGTATTCAAAAAACAATTAAAAGAATTAGGTTTCTCTTATGATTGGGATAGAGAAATATCAACAGCAGATCCATCTTATTATAAATGGACCCAGTGGATATTTAAAAGACTATATATGGATGGCTATGCTAAATATATTGATATGCCCGTTAACTGGTGTGAAGAATTAGGAACAGTACTATCTAACGATGAAGTAATAGACGGTAAGAGTGAAAGAGGAGGCTATCCAGTAGTTCGAAAGAATATGAAACAGTGGTCTATGGATATACCTAAGTTTGCCGATAGACTTCTAAATAACCTAGATAATTTAGATTGGCCAGAATCCACTAAAGAAATCCAAAGAAACTGGATAGGTAAGAGTTATGGTGCTAATATTACTTTCAAAGTAGATGGTACCGATAAAGAATTCACAGTATTCACTACAAGATGTGATACCTTGTTTGGTGCTACCTACTGTGTGCTTGCTCCTGAACATAGTCTAGTAAAAGAAATAACAACTCCTGAATATAAAGATGTAGTAGAGGATTATATCAAGTTATCAGCCTCTAAGTCAGAACTAGAAAGAACAAATGCTAGTAAAGAAAAAACAGGTGTATTCACCGGAGCTTATGCTATTAATCCAGTAAATAACAAAAAGATACCTATCTGGATAAGTGATTATGTTCTAGCAAGTTATGCTAATGGAGCCATTATGGCAGTACCTGCTCACGATGAAAGAGACTATGAATTTGCTAAGAAATTTAATCTAGATATCATACCAGTAATTGAAGGCGGCGATATCGCTAAAGAAGCTTATACAGGAGATGGGCTTCACATCAATAGCGGGTTCTTAAATGGTTTAAATAAAGAGGACTCTATCAAAAAGATGATAGAATATCTTGAAGAAAATAAATTAGGTACTAAGAAAGTTAACTATAAAATAAGAGAATGGATATTTGCTCGTCAAAGATATTGGGGTGAACCTGTACCAGTAATTCATATGGAAGACGGTACTATCAAATTAGTACCAGATGAAGAGTTACCACTTACTCTTCCAATAATGGATGACTATAAAGGTAAGAATGGTATGGCACCATTAGAGAATGCTACTAAATGGAAAAATGTAGTAATAGATGGTATGAAGGGTAAAAGAGAAACTTCCACTATGCCAGGAGCCGCAGGCTCTTCTTGGTATTATTTAAGATATATCGATCCACATAATGATAACGAGATAGGAGAACCAGAATTATTAAAACACTGGATGCCAGTAGATCTATATGTCGGAGGGCCAGAACACGCTGTTGGCCACTTATTATACTCTAGAATGTGGTGTAATTATCTATATGATAAAGGAATATCACCAGTACCAGAACCATTTAAAAAACTAGTTCACCAAGGTATGATACTAGGAGAAAACAATATTAAGATGGGTAAGAGATATCCAGAGTATGTCGTAAATCCATCAGATATAGTAGTATCTCATGGAGCAGATGCTCTAAGATTATATGAAATGTTTATGGGACCACTTGAAGCAGATAAACCATGGAGTAATGCTGGTATAGATGCTTCAAAGAAATTCCTTGATAGAATATATAGATTATTTGAAGAAAACAAAGTTCTTGATAAAGAAAATAAAAATCTTGAAAAGATATATCATCAAACTATAAAGAAAGTAACTAATGACTATGAAACACTTAACTTTAATACGGCAATTAGTCAAATGATGATCTTTATTAATGCTGTATATAAAGAAGGTTATTTACCTACTGAATATGCTGAAGGTTTTGTTAAAATACTTAGTCCATTATGTCCTCATCTAGGAGAAGAACTATGGAGTATGTTAGGACATAATAATACTATAACTTATGAACCATGGCCTACTTATGATGAATCTAAGACTACTGAAGATACCATTGAAATAGCCATTCAAGTTAATGGTAAAGTAAGAGATACTGTTAAAGTATTTAAAGATATTTCTAAAGAAGACTTAGAAAAAGAGGCTTTAAATAGTGACATTATTAAAAAGTGGTTAGAAGGTAAAGAAGTAGTAAAAATAATAACTATTCCGGGTAGAATAGTTAATATAGTAATAAGGTAATCATTAATTTGATTATCTTTTTTCTTATTCAGTTCGAGCCTATAGTCTCTCACTGTTAAACAAAGCCTAAGGTCTTTGTTTAAAATATTTATTATTTGTATACATTTGTATTATATACAAAATTCTCATAAACACTTATAAATAAAAGCTTTACAAAGATATTAAAAA
>ERZ772882.791-NODE-791-length-38991-cov-3.111157_pt1 | contig 38991 bp, 38 predicted proteins | sample MGYA00580576_ERZ772882 | MGnify/ENA primary metagenome ERZ772882 (study PRJEB29015, sample SAMEA2737658) | human gut metagenome | biome: human gut; feature: human-associated habitat; material: faeces | place: China | collected 2012 ... | reverse complement strand
AACATACAGGTTTGGTTGAGGTTCCAATGGGAACCACTTTACGAGAAATTGTAGAGGAAATCGGCGGCGGCGTTTCCGATGGCGGCAAATTTAAAGCTGCACAAACAGGCGGTCCTTCCGGTGGTTGTATTCCCGCTAAATTTTTAGACATTGAGATTGACTATGACAACTTAACTGAAATTGGTGCCATGATGGGTTCCGGCGGTTTAATTGTTATGGATGAATCCACATGTATGGTTGACATCGCAGAGTTCTTTCTCCGCTTCACTGTTGATGAGTCTTGCGGTAAATGTACTGCTTGTCGTATTGGTACCAAACGCCTTTTGGAAATGCTGGAGAAAATCACCAGCGGCAGAGGTGAGGACGGTGATATTGAGAAATTGGAATCCCTGTGCCATTATATTAAAGACAACTCTTTGTGCGCGCTGGGTCAAACAGCACCTAACCCCGTTTTGTCTACTTTGCAATATTTCCGCGATGAATATGTAGCGCATGTACATGACCATCGTTGTCCGGCAGGTGCTTGTAAAGAACTTACCATATTTAAAGTGTTGCCTGAAAAATGTATTGGTTGCACCAAATGTGCTCGTAATTGTCCTGTTGGCGCAATTCATGGTAATGTGAAAGAGCATCATTTTATTGATATGAACAAATGTATTAAATGCGGTGTTTGTATGGAAAACTGTAAATTCAATGCAATTGTGAGAGAATAAGAGAGGAGTGTGGCAACATGTATCAGATTAAAATCAATGGAATGCCTTTCTCCGTACCGGAAGGCTCCACAATTTTGGAAGCGGCAAGATTTGCTGGTATTAAAATTCCTACCTTATGTTTTTTAAAAGATTTGAATGAAATCGGCGCTTGCCGTGTTTGTGTTGTAGAAGTAAAAGGAGCGCGCTCTTTGGTCGCCGCTTGTGTACATCCTGTAAATGAGGGCATGGAGATTTTTACAAATACTCCAAGAGTGATTGAATCCAGAAAAACAACACTTCAATTATTGCTTTCTGTTCATGAAAGAAAATGTTTATCCTGTGTACGTAACGGCACTTGCGAATTACAGCAGCTTTGTGCAGAGTTGGGTGTAGATGTTGAGGATAAATTGGACGGAGAAAAACCGGCAAGTGTACCGGATACATCTACTGCTCATTTGGTGCGTAATAATGCGAAATGTGTGTTATGCCGCCGCTGTGTTGCAGCTTGTGAACATCAGCACGTAGCAGTAATCGGTGCAAACAACCGTGGTTTTGATACACAAATCGGATGTGCGTTTAACTTGCCTTTGGCAGAAGTAAGCTGTGTCTCCTGCGGACAATGTATCGTAAGCTGCCCGACAGGAGCGTTGGTTGAGCGTGATCAAACAGCCGAATTGTTGGAAGCAATTAACGACCCTGAAAAATATGTTGTAGTGCAAACAGCACCTTCTATTCGTGCTACTCTGGGCGAATGTTTCGATATGCCGATTGGTACAAACGTAAAAGGTAAAATGGTAGCGGCTTTGCGCAGATTAGGCGTAGATAAAGTATTTGATACTGATTTTGGAGCAGACCTTACCATTATGGAGGAGGCTCATGAATTTATACACCGTGTCAAAACAGGCGGTGTATTACCAATGATTACATCTTGTTCTCCTGGTTGGGTAAAATTCTGTGAACATTATTTTCCTGACCTATTGCCAAATGTATCCACATGTAAGTCTCCTCAACAAATGACAGGTGCAATGTTGAAAACTTGGTATGCTGAGAAAAATGGGATTGACCCTAAAAATATTGTATCTGTAAGCATTATGCCTTGTACTGCGAAAAAGTTTGAAATTGACCGAGAGGATCAGGATGCAGCCGGAGACGGTATTCAAGATGTGGATATTGTATTGACAACACGTGAAATTGGACGTTTGTTAAAGCAATGCAACATTGATTTTGCTAATTTACCGGATGAAGAATTTGATCCTGCTATGGGAGTCAGCACCGGCGCGGGCGCTATTTTTGGCGCAACAGGCGGTGTTATGGAAGCCGCTCTCAGAACAGCGGCAGATACGATTTTTGGCGCACCTTTGGAAAATATAGAGTACAATGAAGTGCGTGGTACACAAGATTATAAAGAAGCAACTTATAATTTAAATGGATTGGAAGTAAAGGTTGCTGTTGTCAGTGGACTGGAAAATGCCAATACATTATTGGAAAAAGTACGTTCCGGAGAAGCGGACTGTCAGTTTATTGAGATTATGTGTTGTCCCGGAGGCTGTGTCAATGGCGGAGGACAGCCTACACAACCGGCAGAAGTGCGTAATTTCACTGATTTAAAATCACTGCGTGCCAAAGCGTTATATGAAGAAGATAAAAATCTTCCGTTTAGAAAAAGCCATGAAAGTCCGATTATTAAGCAAGTTTATCAGGAATACTTGGAAGAACCGGGCAGTCATATCGCACACCAAATTTTACACACTACTTTTGTAAAACGAAATAAAACGGTTCATCTATAAATAAAAGACTCCAAAGCAATCAGCTTTGGAGTCTTTTTACTGTTATAATATATTTCTTTGTAATAATGCAGAAATCAATTTGCAGTCATTCCTACCTTATGGTATGATATAATAAAATAGTCCCAAGTATATGAAAGCGTTGTCTCATAAAAAGATAGAAATGAAATGGTACGAACCGGTAACCATAGCAGTAGGCTTTGGACTGTTTATCTGGTTTTGTATTCCCTTTTTCTTTGGCATATTTAACGTAGGGTCATATTTTGGTATCGCTGTCAGTATCCTTGCTATGGCCTATTTTCCTGTAAAACGTTTTTGTAAAAGAAAATTGAATCAAAAACCATACTTTGTTACATTTAGTATTGTAAATTTTCTGGCTGTGATATTTGGAATTTGGATTGCATTTTTAACCGGTTTGATGATATTTGCAATCAATCAGGTACCTTTGGCGAATGTAACAGCAGTTGTATTGGGGTGTCCCCTTGAAGAAAATGAGTTGGGACCGTCATTAACAGCCAGGTTAGACAGAGCTGTAGAATATTTAGAGGAAAATCCAACGGTAAATTGTGTGGTGACAGGCGGGCTGGGAGATAAAGATACGCCTTCGGAAGCAGAGGTTATGTATGATTATCTGGTGCAGAAAGGAATTTCCCCCGAAAGAATTGAAAAAGATACCAGCTCACGTAATACAAAAGAGAATTTGGCAAATGCAAAACAGATTATTCAATCGAAAGGTTGGAACCAAAATATAGCGATTATTACTGAGTACTATCATGAATTTAGGGCAGGCAGATTGGCTGATGAATTAGGAATGCGTTCTTATGCAGTATGCGCTGAGACGCCGTGGTATATTTTTTCTTCTTCTTATGGAAGAGAAGTACTTGCACTTACAAAATTTTTCTGTCATATTTAAAAATAAAAATAGATTTCAAATTTACTTGAAATCTATTTTTACTTTTTACAGTCTTAATAATGCCAAAGAAAAAGACCTTAGTTCGCATCTGGAAGACTTTCTTTTAATATTTGTTTACTCAATATGCAGAGCAATTTTTCTTAGACGATAACAACCAGATAATAGCAACAAAACAAACATGGAAAGGTACATCTTTCAATATTCAAATTTTGGCTATTATCAGAATGTTTTAACATTTATCTGCTAGAAATTGTTCCGCTATTTCTTTTATGTTATAACAACCTAGCAACAAATGCAAAATCACAGATTTTGATTGTTGACTAGAACGTTTTAGCGCTCCAACGTTAAAAATTACAAAGTAATTTTTTCTATACTATAACAACCTAGCAACAGCTGCAAAACTAAAGTTTTGGCTGTTGGCAAGAACGTTTTAGCATTTGTCAGTAAAAAATTGCAAAGCAATTTTTTTAATGCTATAATATAAAAAACAGTGCAGAGAGGGAGCGTATAAAATATGGTGAAAATTTTAATTAAGAATGCTCATATATGTGACCCTGCAACAAATATGGATTGTCAGGGAGACATTTTTTTAGTAGACGGTGTGATAGCTGACATTGGTACTAATCTGGAATACGAAACAGAAGTTACCATAGACGCCAGTGGGTTAATTGCTGCTCCCGGTTTGGTAGATATGCATGTACATTTACGCGACCCGGGTCAGACCGAAAAGGAAGACATTATCAGTGGTTGTAAGGCAGCTGCTGCAGGTGGCGTTACCAGTGTACTGGCAATGCCAAACACAAACCCAACAGTAGATAATGTAGAAACAGTGCAGTATATTTTAAATAAAGCAAAAGATGCAGATGCCCATGTATATGTATCGGCTGCTATTACAAAAGGATTGCAAAGCGATGTGCTTTGCAACTTAGCAGCTTTAAAAGAGGCTGGTGCGATTGCCTTAAGCGATGACGGCAGACCTGTGATTAATACAGAGTTTATGGCTGAGGCTATGCAGGCTGCGCCAAAGCTTGGTATGACGGTTGTATCTCACTGTGAAGACTTGTATTTGGCAAAAGGCGGTATCATTCATGGCGGAAAAGTAGCAGAGGCATTGGGCGTAAAAGGAATTCCTGCTGCTGCGGAAGACTGTGGAACAGCCAGAGAAATCGCGTTGGCCGCAGCTTACAATGTTCCGATTCATATTTGTCATGTAAGTACGGCTACTTCCATTGCGTTAATACGCGATGCAAAAGCAAGAGGTGTGGCAGTAACAGCAGAAACGGCTCCCCATTACTTTACTTTGACAGAAGAAGAATTGCTCAAACGTGATGCCGATTACAGAATGAATCCTCCTCTAAGAACAGCAGCAGATCGATTGGCAGTAATCGAGGCATTAAAAGACGGAACATTGGATGCAATTGCTACGGACCATGCACCACATACACCGGAAGAAAAAGCTGATTTTGAAAAAGCACCAAATGGAGCCATTGGTATGGAAACATCTTTGTCAGCAGGAATTACAGCTTTGGTCAAACAAGGACACTGCACGATGTTGCAGCTGATTGAAAAGATGTCAACAAAACCGGCACAATTATTGGGTATTCCGGCAGGTACTTTAAAGAAAGGAAGCCCTGCGGATGTGATTCTCATTGACAAAGATGAAGAATGGACTGTTGATGTAGATAAATTACATGGTAAAAGCAAAAACTGCGTCTTTAAGAATAGGAAGCTGACAGGAAAAGTAAAATTTACGGTGTGCGGCGGAAAAATTGTATTTAACGAATTGGATTAATTGATATAGTATTTGATGGTATGAAATCTGTTTCATACTTTCAAATACTATTTTTATGTAAGGAAAAATTACCGTTTATTATCCAACCAAATTACTTTAGAATCCTGTATGTTATTGTTCGTAAAGTCTTTGCAAATATTGCGAATTTTGTTATAATAATTTTATATAAACTTTTATCATATCTAATGAAATTGGTATATTGCATATTATAAATTATTCGGAGGAAACAACATGTCTTTAGACCGTTTAATCGAAAATATCATCGAGAAACAAAATCCAACCGTAGCGGGGCTGGACCCGAAGCTTAGTTATATTCCAGCCTATATCAAAGAAGCTTGTTTTGAAAAATATGGTCACACATTAGAAGGGGCGGCTGCCGCTTTATTTGAGTTTAACAAAGGATTAATAGATGCTTTGCACACCATTGTGCCTGCTGTAAAGCCACAGTGCGCTTATTATGAAATGTATGGTTGGCAAGGAATGAAGGCTTTGCATGATACCATAGCCTATGCAAAAGAAAAGGGCATGTTTGTGGTAACAGACGGCAAACGAAATGATATTGGTACAACCATGGAAGCATATGCGGTTGCACATTTAGGACAAGTAGATGTGGAAGGCGAAAACATTGCGCCGTTTGCAGGAGATTCCCTCACAGTCAACGGATATTTGGGCTCTGATGGTATTTTACCGTTGCTGGATATTTGCGATAAACAAGATAAAGGTATTTTTGTATTAGTGAAAACCTCTAACCCGTCCTCAGGAGAATTGCAGGATTTAAAGCTGAATTCCAATGAGAGTATTTATGAAACTATGGGACATATGTGTGAAGCATGGGGAGCAGAGCATATGGGTAAGTACGGTTACAGTGCGGTCGGAGCAGTAGTTGGTGCAACTTATCCGGAACAGCTGAAAGAACTGCGCGAAAAATTGCCGCATACATTTTTCTTGGTACCGGGGTATGGAGCACAAGGCGGCGGTGCTGAGGATGTAGCTCCCGGTTTTGACAGAAAAGGTCTTGGAGCCTTGATTAATTCTTCACGCGGCATTATGTGTGCATGGCAAAAGAATCAAGTTGCGGAAACGGATTATGCCAAAGCAGCAGCGGAAGAAGCAATACGCATGCGTGACGAGTTGATTGCCCGCATTGGAAAAATTGGTTGATTCCTGTTCACAGAAAAATGGAGGATGTTATGAAATTTGATGTAAAAACATGCAGAATTATAAGCAAACAAAAAATAGCAACGGACACGTATGATTTTACTTTGTTTGCAGGTGAGCTTGCACAAATTGCACAGCCGGGTCAATTTGTACATATTCAGGTGCCGGGAAAAACACTGCGCAGGCCCATTTCCATTTGTGATGTCAACAAAGAAAATAATACCTTGCGCATTGTATTTCAAATTCGCGGAGAAGGTACGGAAATTCTTTCTCAATTGAAAACAGATGACACCATGAATCTATTGGCACCTTTGGGGCATGGTTATGAAATTGGGGATACAAAGAAAAAAGTATTGTTGGTAGGCGGCGGTATTGGCGTGCCTCCGTTGTTGTACTTGGCAAAACAATATGGAAAAAATGCAACGGTCGTAATCGGTTTTCGCAGCAAAGAATTCGTGATTTTGGAACAGGATTTTATAAAAGCAGGCTGTAATGTAATTGTAATAACAGATGACGGTACCTATGGTCATCACGGTTTGGTAACGGACTGTATTGGTGACATTGTATTTGAAGAAATGTTTGCTTGCGGTCCAATGCCGATGCTGAAAGCACTGGCACATGTTGCGGATGAGCGTAATGTACCGTTCCAAGTATCTTTGGAAGAAAGAATGGCGTGCGGTGTAGGTGCTTGCCTTGGTTGTGCCTGCAAAACCAAAAGAGAAGAAAAACAAGATGAAACATACAGCCATGTATGTAAAGACGGACCAGTTTTTGATTATAAAAAGATTGTATTTTAACAAAACAAGGAACAGAAAAGGTGGTTTCAAGTATGGCTGATTTACGTGTAACAGTTGCAGGTGTCGATTTTTCCAACCCATTGATTGCAGCATCAGGTACATTTGGTTTTGGAAGAGAATATAATGAGTTTTATCCGCTTTCCACATTAGGCGGAATTTCAAGTAAGGGTATTACCCTGAAAGAGCGTTTGGGCAATCCTCCGCCGAGAATTGCAGAAGCCCCGGGTTGCATGCTCAATGCAATCGGTCTGCAAAATCCAGGAGTAGACTATTTTATTGAACATGATTTGCCTTGGTTGAAAGAACAAGGTACCATAGTCATTGCCAATATTGCGGGAAATACTCCCGAAGAATACTGCGCTATGGCAGAAAAATTATCCGATACCAACGTAGATATGTTGGAAATGAATATCTCCTGTCCGAATGTAAAGGAAGGCGGTGTTCAATTTGGCACTTCCTGTATGGGAGTAGAGCAAATTACCGCAGCAGTACGCAAACATTGTACAAAACCTCTTATGGTAAAATTATCTCCAAATGTAACGGATATTGGTGACATTGCCGCATCTGCCGAAGCAGGCGGTGCAGATGCGATTTCCATGATTAATACCTTAACAGGTATGAGAATTGATATTCAAACCCGTCGCCCTATTATTCGCAATAATACAGGGGGTGTATCAGGTCCTGCATTGCTTCCCATTGCTGTTCGTATGATTTGGCAGGCATATAATCGTGTGAAAATTCCGATTGTAGGTATGGGCGGTGTATCCAATTGGAAAGATGCCGTTGAATTGATGTTGGCAGGTTCTACTGCTTTGCAGATTGGTACTGCATTCTTTACCAATCCATATGCGCCTGTGGAAATTGTAGAAGGACTAAACAAATATTTAGATGAGCATGGAATTGCATCCGTAACAGAATTGACCGGCAAAATGATTCCTTGGGGAGAATAAATTGATATGACTCGTATTATTTTAATTCGTCATTGCGAGGCAGAAGGAAATATCAAACGTGTATTTCAAGGACATACAGATGCTGACATCAGTGAAAATGGAAGAAAGCAGTTGGATTTGCTGAGACTGCGTTGCCGCAATATGCAGATAGACGCCATTTATTCCAGTCCATTAAAACGAGCCTATCAAACAGCGGAAGCAATTAACAGCTTTCGTAATTTAACGGTTCAAATTCATGAAGATTTGATTGAAATTAACGGCGGGGATTGGGAAGGTCATTATTGGAGAGACCTTCCCGGATTGTTCCCTGAAGATACCGTGTTATGGAATACAAGGCCATATGATTTTGCTCCGAAGAACGGGGAACCTATGCGTCATGTATATGAGCGCATGAAATGTGCGGTACTGGAAATTGTAGAGAAGAATCAAGGAAAACAGATTTGCATTACTTCTCATGGCTGTGCCATTCGTAATTTTCTGTGCTGGGCAATGGGAAAGCCGATTGAGCAAATCAATGAGGTAGACTGGTGTGATAATACTGCTGTCAGTATCATTGATTTTGATGATGCATTTGAGCCTACCGTGGTACTAGCCAATGATGCTTCCCATTTATCGGGAGAAACATCTACTTTTTCAAAACAAACGTGGTGGAAACCGGAAAATCGTATCAAAACAGAATGGGATGAGGAGATGTTTCAATGAAAATCATGGCAGTTGATTTGGGTAAAGCGCGTACCGGTATTGCCATTTGTGATGAAAGCGAACTGCTGGCTTCTCCTGTGACTGTAATACATGAACACAATGAGGAACGTCTGTTGGAAAAGATAGCCCAAATTATTTCTGAGCAACACCCCAAATTACTGGTAGTGGGTTTGCCTCGAAATATGGATGGCAGTGAAGGGGAAAGTGCACAGCGTTGCCGCAGTTTTGCAGAAAAACTGCAAAATAAGACGCAGTTGCCTGTAACCTTACGGGATGAGAGAGGTACGACCATTACCGCACATGGTTATTTAAACTCCACAGATACACGCGGCAAGAAAAGAAAAGCGGTGGTAGATGCCGTAGCAGCCACCATTATATTGCAAGATTATTTAGATTTTCGCAGAAATCAAAAAAATTCCTTGTAGCATAAAAACCAAATACCCATCTGCTTTCTAAAAAGAGCAGATGGGTATTTTATTTTTTCTTTGTTCCAAATAAACTTCCGTTGTACTTTATGGTATAGACAATCATCCATACAATACCGACTATGATAAACGGTATCACAGTATAGTACCCTAATGGTATATAGATTAGATTCAAATAAGGCATAATCAGTATACCGATGCCGAGGATAACGTTTCCTATTCCCATCTTTTGAGTGTAAGGCTTTTTGTCTTCCTCACTTACATTTTGATAATGATAGGAATGCAAAAGCTGAATTTGACCTTTGCAGCCAATCAGATAAGCAAAAACAATAAGCATAATCCCCAGCAGAGTTTCTATTATGATTTCAGTCATTTCCATACTACGTCTCCAAATGATACGATTGCTCCATAAACATGGAAGTCATTATGTACAAGTTTCTATAAAAACACAGAACGTTATTTTATCAGCTGTTCTATGCTGCCGGATTGTATGGCAGGAATATGCTTTTGTATTTTTTCTTTTGGCCAATCCCACCATCGAATTTGAAGTAAAGCTTCTATTGTTTTTTCAGAAAAACGTTTTTTGATTGGCTTTGCAGGTACTCCTCCTACAATAGTATAGGGTGGGATATCTTTTGTGACAAGAGCGCGTGCTCCAATCACAGCGCCATCACCAATTGTAACTCCTGCCATAATGATAGCCTCAAATCCAATCCATACATCATTTCCAATGACAATATCCCCTTTATTGTTCCAAGACATTGTTACATCACATGGATTTTGCTTCCATTCCTCAAAAAATAAAGGAAAAGGATAAGTAGATAGAGACGTTAAGGAATGGTTGGCACTGTTGAACAAGAATCTTGTACCGCATGCGATAGAACAAAATTTTCCTATAATGAGTTTATCGTGATTGATAGGATAATGATATAATACGTTATTTTGTTCAAATAATGTAGGGTCTTTTCTGAAGTCGTGATACATCGTATAATCACCAATGATGATATTTGGGTTGGTAATTACTTGATTGAGATAAACCGTATGATTATCCCCTGAGCGCGGATATATTTGTTTTGCCGGAATCATGATTTGTAGCCTCCTGCTGTATATTATATTCGAAAATGATTCCGGCTTTTACAATGCAGCGTTTCATGCTATACACCTCTTAGCTTTGCTGTGTTTTCTATCTGTATCATAAATCTCTTATTCTGTTTTGTCAATGTGTTGAGATACATGATATAGAACAAAAACACTTCTTCTGACCAATATGGAGATACGTCAGAAAAAGTGTTTTTGTGAAGTGATATTAAAATATTTAAAGTTCAATTTTATAAACAGTATCCAGCATTTCAGCTTCTGTTAGATCATGCGTTACAAGAATAACGGTTTTTCCTTGACTGCGCTGTTTTACATCAGACATAACCAATGTTTTTGTTTCTGCATCCAAACCTTTGAAAGGTTCGTCCAAAAATAAGATGTCATAGTCAGCAAGCAATGCGCGCAAGATTGCCACTCTTCTTTTCATTCCGCCTGAAAATTCTGAAATAGGGCAATGCGCATATTCTGCCAGTCCTACTTTACTTAATGCCTCTTCAATTGTTTCATTTTGCAATTGAGGAGACGCCAGTTTAATGTTGGACAATGCACTTAAATTTTCGCATAATCTGTCTTCCTGAAAAACTGCACTTTGTTTAAGACCGCTGAAATCTGAAAACTCACCGCTGTCAGCTGTTTCAAGTCCCATTAAAATACGCAAAAGCGTTGTCTTTCCTTTTCCGGATGGTGCGGTTAACAGTGTCACTTGTCCTGTAGGAATGTTCGCACTGAAATCTTTCAGAACGATATGTTCGCCAAACGATTTGGATAAATGATTGATTATAAGTGCCATCTCATATCCTTTCAAGTCTTTTCATGCCTTTATCCAGAAGATAAATAAATAATTTTTCAAAAATAAGGCTGATTAAAATGATGACTACCGTCCAAGCAAATAAATCAGGAGTATCCAGATAAATTTTTGCGTTATATAAATTTTCTCCAATAGAATTTTTTGGAATTCCAATTACCTCTGCGGCTACGCCTGACTTCCAACATAATCCGAGGGAAATGCTGCAGGCAGCGCGGAAGAAAGGCATAATCTGAGAAATATAAATGTAACGGATTTTTCTCATAGGAGAAATACGGAATACTTGTGCCATCTCCAATAATTGTTTATCGCATGATGAAATACCATCTTTGATATTGGTATAAATTACAGGCAAAACAATCAAAAAGGAAATAATAATGGATAAGTTTTTGGAAGAAACCCAAATTAGAATCAGTATGACAAAGGATGCTACGGGAACTGCTTTAACAGTCAGCATAAATGGAGCCAAGAATTGCTCCACATATTTGAATTTAGCGGAAAGAGCTGCCAAAAGAATTCCGGCAATGCAGGCAGCTAAAAAGCCGCCGATAATCCTTAACAGAGAAAATGTAATGGATAACCAGAATTCTCCGGTACAGGCCAGCTCAAACAATCTTTGGAATGCAGTAACAGGAGAAACCAACAGGATATTCTGTCCGATGATTAAGGCACAAATTTGCCATATGATAAGCCATACGGCAACAGACCATAATTTAATTTTTCCTGGGCGCTTGTTTTTTTTAGGCATTGTAATAGAAATCGTCTGCCGGTAGTTTTCCGCCGATGGATTTTGCGTTTTGATCGTTTAATACGGAAAGGTAGCCGGAAAGTTTTTCTTTCATTTCATTTCCGCTGATGAAAGTAATATTACATTCAGGAATTGCTTTTTGTGCCACTGCTTCTGTTACAATATCATACTTGCCAACCAAAGCAGCACCTTCATTTACATTCTTATTCACATAGTCTACGGATTCTTGATAATGTTTTAGAAAATCTTCCACAGCTTGTGGATTTTGCTCAATAAATTCAGTTCTTGCAACTACCACACCTGTTACTAAAGTAGAAGGAGATTCCGCGTTTTCTTGCAATTTGTCCCATTCTTCTGTTAAGTCAAGAGCAACACGCAGATTGCTGTTTTTGCTTTGTGCTGTTGTAACAAAAGGTTGAGGAAGCATTGCAATTGCATTTTCGGAAGCATTTAGAGCAGCTACACATTCAGAATGTTCGCTTTTCCATTCAATGGTTACGTCTTTTGCAGGGTCAATACCGTTTTGCTCTAGAATATAGTTTAGTGCATATTCAGGAGTAGCACCTTTACCGCTGGCATAGATGGTTTTTCCGCGTAAATCTTCAGCGGAATGGATGGTATCACCGGATTCTACCATATAAAGAACGCCAAGTGTATTAATTGCCAATACCTTTACGCCGCCTTCTGTATTATTGTACAAAACAGAAGCTACGTTGGCAGGAACAGCGGCAATATCAATTTCACCTTGTACAATTTTTGGAGTTACTTCGTCAATAGAAGCAGCAATAGAAAAATTGTAATTGTTATCTGTAATTGTTTCTTCTTCGCAGTCGTTCATAAATTTAACCATACCCATTGCAGTTGGACCTTTGAGTGCGGTTACATTCATATCAACCGGAGTGGAAGTTTGTGTTTGGCTGGCAGTGGATGAATTACTGCCGGATTCTGTTGAGCCACTGGAAGAACAGCCGGTCAATACAACTGCAACCAGAACGCTCAATCCCAGTGCGAATGATAGTAATTTTTTCATATTCATACCCTCTCTTTTTTTGAATGTATTACAAGTCGGATTTAAGAATATATGGTATGTTCCAATCCAACCTGATTGATGATTTTAATTGTTGTGGAATTGACTTCAATCAGTTTTGCTTTTTGAAGTTCGGACAGCTCCCGAAAAAGGGCCGCTCGGCTAATACCAATGCGGCTTGCCAGTACTTCCCGGGAGCAATTTGGTATAATACAATTTTCTGCGTCCTGATTAGAAATTAGGTATTCTGCCAATTTGCTGCGGCAACTTTGTGTAGAGATTAATTCAATACGTTTAATCAAAAATTGTATTTTTTTATTGCAAACCAAAGCATATTTCATTGCCAATGAAGCATCCAGTTCCATAGCTGTCACAATGATATTTTTTGGTATAAAGTATACAACAGCATTGGTACGACTGCGAATGACAGTTTCCATTTGTGCGCAATCGAACAAATTGCAAATTCCAAAACAATTTCCTTTGTGCAGAGAATTCAGCATAGTATCGCGTCCGTCAAGAGCAACAGAGTAAATGTCCAGTATACCGGAGGCAATCAGACCAATAAAGCCCTTACCATTGTTATTATCGCTTAAATATGCCCCTGCACTGTAAGCTTTTCGGATGACAGATGAAGAGTCAAACGAACAGCCATTTAAAAAATCAGAAGATGCAATTGCTTCCAGAAATTCTTTATTTGGCATAGTTCATCTCCCTTCGATACCAAGGTTAGACAATGCTAACTACAAAAATATTGTACCTAGCTTTGGTAACAATGTCAATATAAAAAGCTTATAAAGGGAGTCTCACATGATACTGACAGTTAGCAAAATACTTGGTAAGCTTTTGCTAACTTGTAACATTTGGAGTTGAGAGATTTGCTGAAAAAAGTTGTGCTGATTTCAGGAGGGGCTGCAGTTGGAAAAACTGCTGTACTAAAGAATATCATACCATTGCTTCAAAGTAAAGATTTGGCATTATCTGTGTGCAAAATTGACTGTGTTGCTACAAGAGACGGTTCGGTTTATCAAAATATGGGTATTCCTCATGTGGTAGGTATTAGCGGTGATATCTGTCCCGACCACTTTCTGGTTTCCAATCTTCCGGAGCTGTATCACTGGGCAGATGAGAAACAGAGTGATGTTTTGCTGATTGAAACAGCAGGTCTTTGTCACAGATGTTCTCCCGCTACGGAACAGATGGCAGCGGGCTGCGTACTGGACTGCACTTCCAGCTGTCATGCACCGGCGCAGCTTGGGCCAATGCTGACTTATGCTGATTTTGTGGTATTTACCAAAATTGACATGGTGTCTCAAGCGGAACGGGAAATAATTTTGTGGAAAATTAAAGAGTTGAATCCTACAGCCAAATTATTTACTGTGGATGGATTGACAGGTTACGGAGCAGAGGGGTTGGCAGATTGGTTAAGCTGTTTTTCCAAAGAAACTAATTTTGATGATGATGTATTACGCCACAGTATGCCAAGCGGTGTTTGCTCGTATTGCGTCGGAGAAAAAAGGGTAGGAAGCGCGTATCAGCAAGGTGTAGTGGGAAAGATTGAATTTTAAGGCAGGTGAGCATCATGCATAAGTTAACCATTTATGGGGGAAACGATAAATATGGAAATCCGGAAGGAATTCAGAGGTTAGATTTATTTCGAGGTGAATTATATACCATTGTGGGCAATACAGGTTCCGGAAAAAGCAGATTGATTAAAGATATTGAGCAACTTGCAAATCATGATACCATTACGCAAAGAAGTGTGTTCATTGATGATAAAAATTTTTCATGGGAAGAGCGCCAGGAACGGTCATTGCATTTTGTTGCGCATTTAGGGCAGAATATGCGCTTCATGTTGGATACAACCGTAAAGGATTTTTTGAATTTACACGCACGTTGCAGAGCAAAGCAAATCAATTCCGATGAGCTTATCTGTCAAGCAAATCAAATTACACCGGAAGCAATTATGCCAAATCAAAGTTTAAATTTATTAAGCGGCGGCCAAACAAGAGCGTTAATGATAGCGGATATTGCATGCATTTGCGACAGTCCGATTGTGCTAATTGATGAAATAGAAAATGCAGGCATTGATAAAGAAAAAGCGTTTGCGTTATTATTGTCCAAAGAAAAGTTAGTCATGATTGTTACCCATGACCCGCATACCGCATTCATGGCAAAACAGCGTATTGTCATGGAAGCGGGAGCAATCAAACAAGTGATACAAAGAAGTAAAACAGAAGAAGAAACGTTTCATCAATTAAGCAAAGAGTATAGAAAACAAAAAAATTTGCAGGATGCCATTAGAAATGGAGCGTGTGTTTAAATGAAGAAGGTATCGTTGTATTGGAACCATATCTGCATACTACATAATTATGAAAAAATGTTTTTAGAAGAAGTAAAGCAAGCATTACTCCCATATGATATTGAATTAAATGTTACTTATTTTGGCATGGGATATCCGGAACATATGTCTGAGTATCTTTATAAAAAAGATGCGGTACTGCCTGATATCATCGTGTCTGCTGACTTGGAAGTATTTGAGGATTCTTGTGTTTTTTCTAAATTGGAGCCGGATTTATATCCATGTCATGATTGGGTTTCTTTCAAAAACAGCACAGCACTTGAATTGGTAGAGCGCAGTCCGTATTTATTGCCCTTTATATCCATTCCGTTGGTGTATTTTACGACCAATCCGAATCATTGTAAAAACAAAAAAATGGATGAAATTCATCCGTTGGCCTTTGGGGGCATCAACAATTCCGCAGGAAAAACCGTTACAAAAGCCCTTTGGAATCGTTACGGAAAAGAAGCTGCCGAACATGTTTTGCGTAACAGCATCGTAGAGGATATGCCAATCGGTGCATTTCGTCAGGTAAAAACAGGGAAGGTACAAACTGCCTTGGTACCGTCTATTTATGCCATCAGAGCCGATAATACAGAAACATTCATGCAGATACCGCAGGAAGGACCTTTATTGATACCCTCCTACCTTTGCGTGCGCAACTCGATTGAGAAAGAGGTAGCGGTAACAGTAGTCAATCATATGATTTGTCAAAAGCTGTGCGAGTTCTATGCTACAAAAGGGGATTTAATTGTATATCCCGATTTTGATGTACCGCCCAGTCAACATGAAAGCGAAATTTATTTCGCAGTAGAATCCCGTTGGTTGGAGCAGTTGTCTCCACAAGAATTTTATGATTTGTACGGAACCTGTCTTTCCAAAGCGAACATTCCCAATAAAAAAGGATGTCAGATTTGAATCTGACATCCTTTTTTTAAATGGAACGTTCTTTTCCCATATAAATGACGCACATAATGCCGTCACCCGTATGGCTTCCTATAATCGGACCTACAAATTGGATTTTAATATCTTTTACATTTGGTATTTTTTCTTTGGTTAAATTCGCTACATATTCTGCATCAGACAGACAGTCTCCGTGAACGACATATATTGTTTGTTCTTCCGGATTTACAATTGTTTCCGCCATTCTGTTCACAATACAGTCTAACGATTGTTTACGACCGCGGATTTTTTCTGTTGGAATCAATTCTCCGTTTTCATTTACTTGCAATACAGGTTTAATTCCAAGCATGCCGCCGAATAAGGCTGCTGCCGCAGAAATTCTTCCGCCGCGTTTTAAGTGGTTTAAATCGTTTACCGTAAACCATAAACGAACATACTTACGGTTTTCTTCTGCCCACTGGGCTGCTTCTTTCACAGAAGCACCATTTTTCAGCATTTCCAATGCATGAATTACAAGAAGACCTTCTCCCATACTTGGAGAACGAGAATCAACTGTATAAATTTGGCGTTGAGGATATTTTTCGCGCAGTTCTTCCACAGCTGTTACAGAGCGCTCATAGGTTGCACTCAAGGCAGAAGAAAAACAAATATACAGCAAATCGGTTTCTTCTTTTAAATGAGGTTCAAATATTTCCACAAAACGGGCTGACGTAATTTGGGTGGTGGTAGGCATACTGCCGTTTCTCATAGCTGCGTAGAATTGCTCATTGGTCATTTCGCGGCCGTCAGGGTAGTTCAAATATGTTTTATCATCCATTAAAAATTCCATAGGAATTACTTCAATGCCAAGTTGTTCAATTTGCTCAGGAGTAAAATCGGCGGTAGAATCTGTAATTACAAGATACTTGCTCATTCGGATGCTCCATTCATAATAATTTTTCACATAATTTGATATGGCTTTATTATATATGATTTCAAATTATATGTCCATATAGGAACGAAAATGAAAAAAGATCTTTGGCCAAGCCAAAGATCTTTTGCTGTAAAAACAAGGCCCGCCCGGCCGTAATGTGCTAAGAGTAACCTGCTACTCAAGAGCAGGTGGGTGCCCTCCCACTGAGTTCGTACTCCCTTCTTCCGAAAAAACGGGAGGTCTGCAGTCCGTCAGCGGAGAACGGGCTCCCTAAAATAAAGGTGTAGGGTTACTTATGCAACGGTCCACGCACCGGGCAGGATTTTTATTTTCTGGAGTTATTATATCACGCTTTTTTTTATTTATAATTCTTTTTTGAAAAAATAGTTATGAATTTTTACCTAAAAAAGCTTATTCTTCGTCTGCGGATTCGTACAGCTCGTCAAAATGACTTTCAAAAATTTCTGCAAGCTTATCGAGTAATTCTTCGTCTTCCACTTCAGCCAATTGTTCTTCGCCATCTTCTTCAATTGCTTCAAAGATGTAGTAAGTACCTTCTGATTCAATGGAAGCAGCCGGATCTTCAAATGTTGGAAGCAATGCATAAAAACAGCCGTCATCGTTTTCAATTACATCAAGAATTTCAAACTCATGTTCTTTGCCTTCATCATCTATTAGGGTAATTAGGTCTACTTCAAATTCCTCGTTATTTGTATTACTCATAATTCTCCTCCTAAACTGTTTGATTCTATTTTACCGTTCAGCCAACGTGAAGTCAACCAAAATTATAATTATTGAAATTATGACTAAAACTATAATTAAAATATAGTTAGAATGAATAGATTTTACTTTTCTGTTTCATTCTGCACCATTTTAGTGTATAATAGTACAAATAAAAGAAAAGGAATGATTCAATGGCTACAGAGATATATGATGTAATTATTATCGGCGGCGGACCGGCCGGATATACAGCCGCAATTTATTGTGGGCGTGCAGCAATGAAAACATTACTTTTAGAAAAATATATGCCGGGAGGTCAAATGGGAATTACAGCTCATATTGATAATTATCCGGGCTTTCCTGAAGGAATTGACGGTTTTACACTGGCAATGGATATGGAAAAACAAGCAGAACGTTTTCAAATAGAGCACAGAACAGAAGAAGTAAGTTCTGTTCAATTAGACCAAAAGATAAAAGAAGTGACTGTTTCCAATGGTACTGTATATAGCGCCAAATCCGTTATTATCGCCTCCGGTGCATCCGCAAGAGAGTTAGGCTTACCTGAGGAACGTGAATTAAGAGGAAAAGGAGTTTCTTACTGTGCCACTTGTGACGGTGCATTTTTCCGAAATAAGACGGTTGCAGTCATTGGCGGGGGAGATACGGCGGCAGCTGACGCTGTATTTTTATCAAAATTATGCAAACAAGTATATGTGGTACACAGAAGAGATACGCTCAGAGCTGCAGCAGTTTATTATGATGTGTTAAAGCAGACAGAAAATGTAACTTTTGTATGGGACAGTACAGTAGAAGAAATTCTGCACGATAACACAGTCACCGGAATTCGAATTAAAAATAAACATACGGGTCAATTACAGACCATAGATTGTCAAGGCGTATTTGTAGCCATAGGCAATGTTCCAAACACCAAACTATATGAAAAGCAAATTGAACTGGATGGAAACGGTTATATAATTGCGGAGGAAAATACCAAAACATCTCAATTGGGGGTGTTTGTAGCAGGTGATATCAGAACCAAACCGTTACGGCAAGTAGTAACAGCAGTAGCAGACGGTGCTGTAGCCGCATATATGGCAGAAGAATATATCCAATTACAAACAGCGGAAACAGAATAATAAAAATAGCTTTGGTTGAATATGGAAACCAAAGCTATTTTTTTACCATTTTAAAATAGAGATGACCGTTTTTCTTGACAAAAGAAAGACAGTTTGATATCATAACAGTGTTATATAACATTGTTATATGGAGGCGATTGGTTGACTGCAGAAGAAACAAATACATTGTCTAGTATTTTAAATGCAGGGAAAAAAGAGTTTTTGGCAAAAGGATTTCGTTCTGCATCTTTACGCAGTATTGTAAAAGAAGCGGGCGTAACAACGGGTGCTTTTTACGGTTATTATAACAGCAAAGAAGACTTATTCCGCGCATTGGTAGATGAACCGGCACAAACATTTTTGTCCGTTTATCACCATGCGCAAGACTCCTTTGCTGAACTTCCGCCGTCAGAACAACCGGAGCATATGGGAAAAGTATCCGGTCAATGTATGGACTGGATGGTCACATACATTTACGAGCATTTTGATGCTTTTAAATTGCTGATATGCTCAGCAGACGGCACAGAGTATGAGAACTTTATTCATACGTTGGTAGAAGTAGAAGTAAAAGCAACTCATCAGTTCATCGCAGTTTTAAAAAGCTTAGGGTATCATGTGAAAAAAATCGACAGCCAATTAGAACATATGCTGATTAGCGGTATGTTTTCCGGATTTTTTGAAATTGTTGTTCATGATATGCCGCAAGAACAAGCCGCAGAATATATTAAAGAACTGCGTGAATTTTATACGGCCGGCTGGACAAAGATTATGGGGCTTTCATAAGGGAGCTCTATCATTTTTATCCTTGAGTTAGCTGTTGCTAACCTAGGCTTATATTCCGATTGATTCTATTGTAACAGCAACCATACAAAATATAAGGAGGAATGAAACGTGAAAAAAGAGTCTAATCTGAAAAGACTTTTGGGATATGCAGGGAATCATAAGTATCTTACTTATGTATCATGGGCGCTTTCTGCAATAGGAGCGTTATTAGCGTTGGTTCCATTTTGGTATATATGGAACATCATCCGTGAGGTATTCGAAGTAATGCCCCATTTTGAAGAGGCAACTATGCTCACTTATAACGGCTGGATGGCAGTATTATTTTCTGTATTGTCTATTTTGGTATATATAGGTGGACTGATGTGTTCGCACTTGGCAGCGTTTCGTATTGCTTCCAATATCCGTATAGATGCAATGCATCATATTGTAAAATTGCCCCTTGGATTTGCCGAAACATTTGGAAGCGGCAAGCTGCGTAAAATAGTAAATGAATCCAGTGCAGCCACCGAAACATATTTAGCGCATCAGCTTCCTGATAAAGCGGGAGCAATTGCAACGCCAATCGGTTTGCTGGCACTATTGTTTCTGTTTGATTGGCGCTTGGGTCTGTTAAGCCTTGCACCTGTAGTGCTTGGATTTTTAATTATGATAAATATGACAGGTGCCAAAATGAAAAAGAAAATGGAAGAATATCAAAATGCTTTAGAGGACATGTCCAATGAAGCAGTGGAATATGTACGTGGTATTCCCGTTGTGAAAACATTCGGTCAAACTGTATTTTCTTTCAAACGCTTTAAGGGTTCCATAGACCGTTACGGAAAATGGGTCATTGCTTATACAAAAGAGTTGCGAGGTCCGATGATGGCCTATACCGCAGCGATTAACAGTACGTTTGTATTTTTAATTGCCGCAGCGCTTATTTTCACGCAAAATAATATTACCAATGAATTTATTTTAAATTTAATGTTTTATATCATTATAACGCCAATTATTTCTATCACGCTGACAAAAATTATGTATCAAAGTGAAAATGCCATGATTGTGGAAGACGCATTAAAACGCATTGACAGTATTTTTCATGCAAAACCACTGGACCATACCAATATATCAGAACATCCAAAAGACAGTTCTGTAGAATTAAAACAGGTAAGCTACAGCTATGACGGGGAGAAAAATGCGCTAACAGATGTATCTCTACGTATTGATGCAGGGCAGACCGTTGCTTTTGTGGGCCCTTCCGGGGGAGGGAAATCTACCCTTGCAAATATCATTGCAAGATTTTTTGATCCCCAGACTGGAAATGTTCTGATTGGAGGAGTAAATGTAAAAGACATACAAAAAGAAGAATTAATGGATACGGTATCTTTTGTATTTCAAAACAGTAAATTGATTAAAGCGTCTATTCTGGACAATGTCCGTTTGAGTAATCCGAATGCTTCCAGAGAAGAAGTAATGGAGGCATTAACATCAGCACAATGCATGGATATCATTGAAAAAATGCCGGATGGTGTAGATACAGTTATTGGAGCCAAAGGAGTTTATTTGTCCGGAGGTGAGCAGCAGAGAATTGCAATCGCTCGTGTTATGCTGAAAAATTCTCCAATCATTATTTTGGATGAGGCAACTGCTTTTGCTGACCCGGACAATGAAAACAGGGTCCAAAAGGCATTTTCCATGTTATCCAAAGAAAAAACTGTGATTATGATAGCGCACCGTTTGTCTACTGTGATTGGAGCGGATAACATTTTTGTTCTGCAAAACGGTCAGGTAGTTGAACAAGGAACTTGTCGGGAACTTGTGGAACAGAACGGTTTGTTTTCACAAATGTGGCATGATTATCAAACTTCCGTCAAGTGGAAAGTAGCGAAGGAGGTTAACAGATGATTACACGTATTCAGAAAAAATTTGCACTTTCCAGACAAGGTGCTGTAGATTTGATAAAGGGCTGTATTGCTTGTATGCTGCAAAATTTATCTCTTATGCTCCCGGTAGGTTTACTGTATTGGCTCGTAAGCGATTTATTAAATCAAACTGTAATAGATACAGGAAGAGTTATCTTTTACTCTGTTGGTTGTGCAGTGGCAATCGCTCTGATTGTGCTAACCACTTGGTTTCAATATAATGCAACTTATTTTGCAACTTATACAGAAAGCGGAAAAAGAAGAATCTCACTGGCAGAGCAGTTACGTAAAATTCCGCTCTCCTTTTTTGGGAAAAAAGATCTTGCTGATTTGACCAGCACGATTATGGCCGACTGTACTTTTTTGGAACAAAGTTTTTCTCACTTTATTCCGGAATTAGTCGGTTCCATGATTTCTACCACATTGATTGCCATTGGCTTATTTGTATATGATTGGCGTATGGCTTGTGCGGCATTGTGGGTATTGCCGGTATCTTTTGCAATTGTATTTTTCTCTGCCAAAGTACAGGAAAAATTAAATAACAGACAAATGGAAGCAAAGATGGCTTTTGCGGACGGTATCCAAGAATGTATTGAAACAGTACGGGATTTGAAAGCCAATAACGCAGAAGATGCCTATTTAAAGGGATTGGACAAAAAAATTAAAGCTGTAGAAAAACGTGCAATTATTTCAGAATTGGGTACAGCGGTATTTGTGGTTTCTGCAACTTTAATTTTAAAATTAGGTATTGTAACGGTTGCTTTGGTAGGTGCTATGCTGCTGGTGAACGGTACATTGGATGTTTTGACATTCTTCTTATTTCTGCTTGTAGTGGCGCGATTATATGACCCTTTGCAAACAGTATTACAAAATTTAGCAGCGGTCATCAGCACCCGTACCAACATTCGCAGAATGAAAGAAATTTTAGATCACCCTATCCAAACGGGTTCCGATACACTTACCAATCAGGGATATGATATTGTATTTGACCATGTAGGATTTTCTTACAACACAGGGGAACGCATTTTGGAGGATGTTTCTTTTACTGCAAAACAGGGAGAAGTGACAGCATTGGTTGGTCCATCCGGAAGCGGAAAAACAACTGTATCCAGATTGGCATCTCGCTTTTGGGATATCCAGCAAGGAAAGATTACGGTAGGCGGAATGGATATTTCTCAAATTGAACCTGAAACACTGCTGTCTTTATATTCAATTGTGTTTCAGGATGTGACATTATTCAACAATAGTATTATGGAAAATATTCGTGTTGGCAGAAAAGATGCAACCGATGAAGAAGTATTGGCAGCAGCAAAACTGGCAAATTGTGAGGAATTTGCACGTAAATTACCGGAGGGTTGGAATACCATTATTGGAGAAAATGGGTGCAGCCTTTCAGGCGGCGAACGTCAAAGAATTTCCATTGCCCGTGCATTTTTGAAGAATGCGCCTATTATTTTGTTGGATGAGGCTACAGCGTCTCTTGACGTTGAAAATGAAACGGTCATTCAAACTGCATTGTCACGATTAATCCAAGACAAAACAGTATTGGTGATTGCTCACCGTATGAGAACAGTTGCATCTGCAGATAAAATTGTTGTATTGGAAAAGGGAAAAGTGGCGGAAGAAGGTACTTCTGCCCAACTGCTGAATATAAACGGTATTTATCATCATATGGTTACTTTACAGACAGAGAGTCAGAACTGGACTTTGGAATAAATTATGATAGTTATGTACTGTATTATACACCTATATAATGATTATGAAAGTAATAAAAATATTCCTGTTATGTGTAACACATCATTTGGGCAGTATCGGTACAAAATCAAACATAAGAGGCAATAGTGTATTCCTTAGAAAACCAATCATTTTGTCTTATTGAGAAATTGCAATCAACAAGAAATTGATTATTGCAGTATAGTCGTGTTAAATAAAAGCAGTTTTTCACTGAACATAAAAATTGGAAGAGGAGAATATAGCGATGTGTATCACAGAAGATGTAAAAAACAGTTATAAATTTCCGTTCGGAACCGAAGGAAGAGAAATGCTTGCAGGCATGAACGAACACCATGCTCCTGTAACCACTTGGACATTAGAACTAATGAAACCTCAGTCGGAAGATGTCATTTTGGATGTTGGGTGCGGAGGCGGACGTGCACTGAAACGAGTATCGTGTTTGGTGGAAAAAGGAAAACTATACGGTGCGGATTATTCAGCGACTTCCGTACAGTGTACGACAGAAGAAAATGCTGCCGATGTGGCAAGTGGAAAATTAACGGTTGTACAGGCAAGCGTGTCAGAGCTTCCATTTGAAACTGATATGTTTGATAAAGTGTATTCGATAGAAAGCTATTTTTTTTGGCCGAACTTGGAAAACGATATCAAAGAAATTCTAAGAGTTTTGAAACCCGGAGGGAAAGTGTTCATTGCATCAAACGTACAAACAGAAGCTCTCTCTGAAAAACAAAAAGCAGAAATAGAAATGCTTCATATGCATATCGTTTCATCTGAAGCGTTTGAGAAGATGATGAAAGATGCAGGCTATTGTAATGTGAAAGTTTATGAGCAAGATAATGGACGGCAAGTGTGTGCAGTGGGTATGAAACCTATGTAAAAATATTAAAATGAAAAGAGAGCCTTTGATTATATCAAAGGCTCTCTTTTGCAATGAAATGCAGTGGCTTTATCAAACGCCGGCTACATGTTTGGTCATTTGTTCCAGCAATTTTTTTTGGTCACAAAGTGCATAAAGAATTTTGTTTGAAGCCAAATAATAGTCAAATAACATCTGTTTATCGCCTCTTTGAATAGCCAGAAGACATTTATCAACCAAACCATAACTGAGAAGGTCTGCAATACAGCGTACATTTTCCGCTGCATATCCATTTTGCAAAAGAATTTCGGAGAAGATTTCATTTGTCATATTTCTCCAATGAACTAAAAAGAGAGGATCCATGTTTTCAATAAGCAAACAGCGAATAACGTGGCTGTTTTGTATGAAAAACTTTGAAAAGTAGTTTGCCATGGTGAGAGGAGAAAGTTCGGAAAAAGTTAGAATTTTTTGCCGTTGAATGTCGTTAAAATGATGCATGGAAGAAATATATAATTGATCCATCTGTGTAGAAATGGAACACATTAAATCATGGGTAATTGCATGCCATACTTTGGTCATGTTTTGAAAATATTTATAAAAGGTGCTGCGTGCAATATTTACTTTCTGAATTACCATGCTTACCGTGATATTAGCACATGGTACGGTACGGCTAAGTGCAAGAGTCGCTTCTTTGATATGCAATACAGTAGAAGTTGTTGTCATTGTTGTAACCTCCCTATTTTACGAACTGAACTTATGATAACACTCTTTTATGGAAGGAACAAATTGTTTTTTTACTAATGAGAAATATTAATCATTAATAAATAATTTCATATTTTATGTCTAAATCACATCAAATGTAGCGTGGACAAATGGGTGAGAATGTAGCCTATGAAAAAGAATTTTTTTGATATACTGATTGCTTTTTCTCAATAATTGGTTGAAGAATATTCAAAATTTCATTTTAATTATATCGGAAGCTTTCAAAATCAGTAGAAAAGGGGGGGCTTGTATTTGAATCAAAATAGAAAGACAGACATCGTGTGGAAAATTGTTCTAAGATGTATTGGTTTTATACTAATCATGTTTTTGCTTTCCATTGTCGTCTTTTACTTTGCGCGGTTGGCACCGGGAGATCCTCTGGAATCCTTTTATGGTGATAGGGTTGAAACAATGACTCCGGTAGAATTGGAAGCTGCTCGTGCACGTCTGGGATTGGACGGACCAATTTGGATGCAATATATTCATTGGTTAAGTGGAGTATTTCAAGGAGATTTTGGTATTTCTCTAAAATATAAAATGCCGGCTATGCAAGTGATAGCGCCGCTGATTGGCAATACATTAATTTTGGGCTTAACCGGCTATATTCTGGTATTTGCGCTTGCAATTTTGCTGGCAATGGTTTGTGCGAGATTTGAGGACAGCTGGCTGGATAAAATCATCTGTAAAGTGGGTACTGTCAGTTATTATATTCCTCCGTTTTGGCTTGGAGTTGTACTGATTATGATTTTCAGTATAAATCTGCATTGGCTGCCCAGCAGTGGTGCCTATGATAACGGTATGGCTGGCGATATTGGAAATAGAATTTCTCATATGATTTTACCTCTGATAGTCATGATTACAAGTCATCTATGGTATTATACCTATCTGATTCGTAATAAAATGCTGGATGAGGTACGGAAGGATTATGTTCTGTTAGCCAAATCTAATGGTTTGGGAAAAGAGCGTATTTTATGGGGACACTGTTTGCGAAATATAGCGCCCACAATTGTAAGTGTAATGGCAATTTCCATTCCTCATGTACTCAGTGGAACGTATATTGCTGAATCTGTATTTAATTATGCGGGTATTGGCGCTCTGGGTGTGGAGAGTGCAAAGTATCATGACTATAACTTATTGATGCTGGTTGTTTTGATTACCGGCGTTTTGGTTATAGCCAGCAGTTTAATTGCGCAATCCATTAATGAGGTGATTGATCCAAGAATGAAAGTAACGGGGGTGTCCATATGGAAGCGAAAACGAAAAATACGAAATTAAATGATGATATGTTTACCATTGTGGGGGCAGGTTATCAAATACACACTCCTGTATTAAAAAAACCAAATTTATGGTATCGATTGAAAGGCAAGCCCATTGCTTCTATTATCATTCTTGTTCTCATCATTGGAGGATGCATTTTTGCAGAGCTGATTATGAATCATGATGCATCCGAATTTTATTTGGAGCATTTAAATGAAGCTCCAAACAGTGAGTTTTTCTTTGGTACCGATTCTATGGGACGAGATATATTTTCACTCATTTGGTATGGAGGCAGAGCATCTATCATCATCGGTCTGCTCAGTGCAGCAATTATTACGGTAATTGGTATTGTATACGGATGTATCAGTGGTGTGTCAGGCTCCTTTCTGGATTCTGCAATGATGCGGATAACAGAAGTAGCAGGAAGTATACCATCTATTTTATTGATTCTATTAATTACCAGCTTTTTTAGCAGCAATAACGTTTTAACGTTGTCTTTGGTAATTGGAATTACCAGTTGGTTTAACTTAGCTAGAATTGTTCGCAGTGAGGTAAGACAAATTCGTAATCAGGAATATGTATTGGCCTCTCGATGTATGGGGGCTCGTTTTGGACATATTATGCTGCGGCATCTGATTCCCAATTTTGTTTCTGCCGTTATGTTTGTTATCATTTCCGGTATCAGTACCAGCATGACAACAGAGTCCACCTTGAGCTTTTTGGGACTTGGTCTGCCGGTAGAGGTAGTATCTTGGGGCAGCATGCTCTCTTTGGCAAACCGTGCATTATTGCTGAATACCTGGTGGGTTATTATGATTCCGGGGTTATTCCTGGTTATCACTTTGCTCTGTATTACAAATATTGGGCATTACTTCCGTAAAGAAGTAAATCGCCGTCCAAGCAATCTGTAAAACAAAATATTATTTTGAATTTTTATGGGGGTTATTATGAGAAAGAACACAAAAATGAAATCCTTTCTGTCCATTGCGGCAGTTTCTGTACTCATGCTTGTTACCTTGGCGGGCTGCGGAGATGCAAGCGGTTCTGCAGGAACCGGCGATGCTACTCAAGCTGAGATTACATCAACGTCAAATACAGGTATATCTAAAAATACTTTGGTATTTGCAGGTGAAGGACAGAGTGTGCTAAATCCATTGCTGAACAACACGGATGACATTCAGTCAATTATTTTTTCCGGTTTAATGAAATATGATGGAAACAATAAACCGGTTACAGATTTGGCAGAAAGTTATGAATATGATGAGAATACCAAAACATATATCTTTCATTTGAGAGATGGTGTAAAATGGCACGATGGAGAGGCCTTTACTGCCGATGATGTAGTGTTTACATACAAGGCACTTACAGAAGATAAGAGCTTATCTTCCGGTATTACCAGCAACTATGAAGATATTAAAAGTATTACCGCACCGGACAAAAATACAGTAGTAATCCAAATGGAACAAGACAATGCTGCAATGTTGGATTATTTTACGATTGGAATTATTCCAAAACATTTATTGGAAGGAAAAGACTTGAATACAGATTCCTTTAACCAAAATCCTGTTGGTACCGGTCGTTACAAACTGGTATCTTGGGATACGGCTGCAAACCAGATTACGCTTGTAAAAAATGAGAATTATTACGATAAAGTGCCGAATATCGAAAACATTATCTTTAAAAATGTTACCGATGAAAATACAAAAGCGACCATGATGCAGGCAGGAGAAGCAGACCTTGTCTGGCTGAATGCATCTTACGCATCCACATTTAAAAACAATCCATCTTATAACGTTACAGAACATCCATCTGCAGACTGGCGTGGTATTTCTTTAAACTTTAAGAAAGATTTCTGGTCAAAAAATAAGGACAGCGCCGCAGTATTAAATTACGCTTTAGATAAAAATGCAATTCTAAACGCTGTAGTAGAAGGTGAAGGAGAAGCTGCTTACAGCCCGATTCAAACAAACAGTATGGGTGGCAACACAGACGCCGATATTTACAGCTATGATCTCAACAAATTTGCGCAAGAAATGGAAAAACTGGGCTGGACAAAGGGCAGCGATGGTATCTATGAGCGTAACGGCCAAAAATTCCGGTTTAACCTAATGGTTCCGGAATCTGAAGTAGAGCGTGTGGACATTGCCAAACTTGCAGCAAAACAACTGCAAAGTGCAGGAATTGATATGAAATTGGAAGTGGTCAGTGGCTGGAATTATACCGATTATGACGCTTTCCTAGCAGGACAGGCTTATCCGTATGATGCAGATGCTTTGTATGCGGCATTGACTACAAATGGCAGTGGTAATTCTTTGGGTTATTCAAACCAAAAGGTAGATGAGCTTTTGGAATCAGCCAGACATGAAACAGATGCCAATCAGAGAAAAGAGCTATATGGAGAATTTGAAGAAGTATTTTCACAGGAACCGGGTTCTGTTTTAATTTGCTATTTAGATGCGTTTTACGTCAGTGATGCAGGTATCAAGGGAATTGATACGAATAGATTGTTAGATCACCATGCGAGAGGCATTCTGTGGAACGTAGAAGAATGGACACTAGAATAACTATTTCTGAAAAGGGGCACAGAAATGCAACCTGTTTTACAACTTACAAATGTATCGGTCAGCTTTGAAACACCGTATGGAGAAGTAGAAGCCGTGCGGGATGTCTCCTGGAGTTTAAATTCGGGAGAGGTGTTGGCGATAGTAGGAGAATCCGGCTGCGGCAAAACAGTAATGGTTCAATCCATTATGAAGTTGCTTCCAAAGAATTCTAATTTAAAGCAAGGGGAAATTGTTGTAGACGGAGAAGATATTACACATTACAAAGAACGGAAAATGCGAAAATTGAGGGCCAATGCCTTTTCTATGGTATTTCAGGATCCTATGTCTTCCTTAAATCCAACGATTCCTATTGGCAAACAGATGGTGGAGGCCATCAAAAAACATCATAAAATCAGCACAGACGAGGCAAAAAAGCGTGCAAAAGAATTGATGCGTATGGTGGAGATTGATGACGTGGAAGAACGTTTTCATTTGCAGCCTCATTTTTTTTCAGGAGGTATGCGGCAGCGGTGCGTTTTAGCTATGGCATTGGCGTCCGAACCAAAAGTGATTTTTGCCGATGAGCCTACCACTGCGCTTGATGTAACGGTACAAGCCAAAATTTTAAAGCTGATTCGTGAGCTAAAAGAAAAAACGGGTGTATCCTTTGTGTTTATTTCCCATGATTTAGGTGTGGTAGCTGGTGTTGCGGATCGCGTTGCGATTATGTATGCAGGTAAAATTGTAGAGATTGGTACAGCAGAAGAAATTTTTTATACGCCTCGCCATCCTTATACTTGGGGATTATTATCTGCGTTACCTGCTTTTGCAGATAAAAGTCAAACGCTGCAAAGCATTCCGGGTATACCTCCAACTATGATTGATTTGCCGAAAGGCGATGCTTTTGCAGTTAGAAATAAATATGCCATGAAAATTGACTATGAAGAAATGCCTCCTATGTTCCAAATTTCACCAACTCATTATGCGGCAACTTGGCTTTTGGATTCACGTGCCCCTATTGTATATCCTCCAAGAGAGGTGCTCCGTTATACAACTGAAATTGGAGAAGAGAGGTATTAGAAAATGGCAGAAACAATTGTAGAGGTACGTAATTTAAAGCAACATTTTCGTATTAATTCCCACTTTACAGTCAAGGCTGTGGATGGCATCTCTTTTTCCATACATAAAAATGAAATTTTTGCTTTGGTAGGAGAAAGTGGGTCCGGAAAATCCACAGTAGCGCGTTCTTTGATTGGGGCATATCCACCAACAGAAGGAGAAATTTATTTTTATGGAAAAGATATTACCGACAGAGCAAATCGCCGTAAACATTCAGAGCTGCTGCACCGCAATATGCAGATTATATTTCAGGACTCCTCTGCCGCATTGAATCAGCGGATGACAGTGGAAAAGATTATAAAGGAACCATTGACAGTCAACCATATTTATAGGGACAAAAAACAGCTTGAGTCTCGTGTAGATGAATTGTTGGAACAAGTAGGTCTGAATGCAACTTATCGAAAAAAATATCCTCCGGAAATATCCGGAGGACAGAGACAGCGCGTTGCGATTGCAAGATGTATTGCGCTTCAGCCTGACTTTGTCATTGCTGATGAGCCAATTGCTTCTTTAGACGTTTCTATTCAGGCACAAATTATCAATTTGTTTAAACATTTACAAACAAAACACCAATTTTCTTTTTTGTTTATTGCACATGACCTTGCAATTGTACGATATATCAGTGATAAAATTGGAGTGCTCTATCATGGAAAGTTGGTGGAGGTTGCTCCTACGGAAGAGCTGTTTGAGAATCCAATTCATCCTTATACAAAATCATTATTGTCAGCAGTTCCTACACCGAATCCAAGAAAAGAAAAAAATAAGGTGTTGGTTCCATTCGATGGGACTTCCTTTACAGGTCAAGGAGAAATGAAGGAAATTTCACCGGAACATTTTGTGCTGTTATAGATGTAAAAGAAGACGCATAAGAACTACAGATATAGATATTATATTTTCATATGATGAATAAAAACAACTGCCGAAAACGAATTCGTTTTCGGCAGTTGTTTTTGATTAGTCCGTTATATTTGTTTTTTTATAAAAGGCTGTACATATCATATACAATTGATTTTATGGTTGTGCCTGCTATAAAATGAATCTTTTCGGATAGGAAAACAGCGTGACAGTTTAAAATGCTGCGCTGTAAAGTTTATTCGTTATAATGTGTTTCAGATAACCATTATTGTATTACATGAGTTTTAATATACATACGCCATTCTTTACATGCAGCAGCGGTCAGATGAATACCATCAGGCGTTTTATCGGCAGGTAGAGCGCCGGTATCGTCTTTAAATGCTTCGGCAGCATTTAAGTAAGGAATTCCTTTTTCCGCAGACATGTTAATAATCATATTGTTTAAATTCTCTATTTTTGTATTATTATATACCTCGTCTGTTTCTGAACGTTCTGCAGAGACGGGAAGAATGGATTGTACACAAATTTTTGCATTTGGCTGGAGTGCCTTTATATCATCAATTAACTGAGAATATTGTTCAATGAACATATCCGGATATATCCATCCTAACTCGTTTGCTCCGAACAAAAGATAAATTTGGTCAAACTGTCTGTCTTTCAAAGCGTCCATTACTGTTTTTTCTCCTTTGCCTTCCATATTTGGAGAATTATCTGCATTTACAATTTTCATTCTGTGAATACTTTCTACCGTCATACCACGACCTTCATAATATGTTGGTGTATCCAAACCTGAAAATTCTTTGAAACCTTCTGTAATGGAGTTTCCGATAAATAATATATTCGAAAAATAAGTATCATCTACTTCGGCAGACTCTGGAATGAAGTGAGCAGTGTTCATTGTAATTGTACCGGATGAGGATGCATTTGATGATGAATCTGCAGAAGGAGTTGTCTCCCCCGGCTCTGATTGATTAGATGTAATTTCAGAGGTAGTGCTTTCCGGAGTTGCAACCGTCTCTTGACTGTTGGGTTTTATAGTAAACACACATATTAATACAATTACAATCGTAATGAATACCATGGCGGCAATAATTGTGATAATAGGAGTATATCTTTTTTTCTTTCTTCTTCTTGGGGGTTGAGTTACGCGTCTCATTTTTGCCTCCGATATGCTGTAATTTTAAAGTGCCTATTCATTATAGGTAATGCAATCGCAATTTACAAGATATTGTTTTATATTGTCACTATTTGTTATTTATCTGTAAGATAATTAACAAAAACGTATATTTTTGCCGTAAAAATAAGAAAAAACAGACATAATTTATGCCTATTTTTTCAATGCTGTCATTTTTATAATCAAGCTGCCTTTTTTCGTATTAAGCCGGCGGCAAAACATAAAAGGAACACAATCAAATTGACAATTACGATACTTGCTCCCGTCGGCGTGGAAAATGCATACGATGCAACCAAACCAATGAAAAAACAAATGATGGAAATCACAGCAGATGCAATTACAACAGAACGAAATTGTCGAAAAATACGCATAGCGGATAATGCAGGGAAAATGATTAAGCTGGAAATTAGCATAGTACCCATAATACGCATACCTACAACAATGGTAACTGCTGTCAGTAAAGCAATCAGCATATTATAGAGATTTGCACGGGTTCCTGTAGCCTTAGCAAAATTTTCATCAAATGTAACGGCAAAGATTTTATTGTAAAATACGATAAATAAAATCAATACGACTACAGAAAGTGCAATGCTGACATAAACATCACTTTCTTTCATAGCTAAAATACTTCCGAACATGTAACTGTACACATCGGCATTTTGTCCGGAGGCCAAAGAGATGACCGTAACACCAATTGCGAGAGAGCTGCTTGCAATCAATGCAATTGCAGAATCTCCTTTTATTTTGCTGTTTTCGCTTAATCGAAGCAATAAAAAAGCTGCGACCACAACAACAGGAATTGCAACAGGAAGGGGAGCCCAGTTGAACGCCATGGCAACTGCCAATGCACCAAAACCAACATGAGAGAGCCCGTCTCCAATCATGGAATATCGTTTTAAGACTAAGCTCACGCCCAGCAGAGCTGCACAGAGCGAGACCAGAGTACCTACAATCAATGCCCTTACAATGAAGGTATAGGAAAATAAATCATGTAAAATTTCTAACATAAGTTGTGCCTCTCTATATTAGGAACATTTCAAAAAGCGCTTTCCAAGTTCCGTGTTGATATACGATTCGGTATCGCCGTAGAATAACAGAGATTGGTTGATATGCAGTATTTTATCAGCATACTGTATGGCTGAGGATATATCATGAGAAACCATAATAACGGTGACACCAAGGTCCCTGTTTAATTGCTCTATCAGCTGGTACAATTCTTCCGTGACCAAAGGGTCCAGCCCTGTAACTGGTTCATCCAGCAGCAACAGTTTATCAGTCGCGCACAAAGCGCGGGCAAGTAAAACTCGTTGCTGTTGACCACCTGAAAGTGCGCTGAAAGAACGTTTTTTAAAGTTGCCGATGCCAAGACGTTCCATATGCTGCATTGCTTGTTCTTTATCTTCTTTGCTGTAAAAAGGTTTCAGTCCGCGACGGTTTAAACAACCGGACAGTACAACTTCATAGACGGAAGCCGGAAAATCCTTCTGTATATTGGTCTGCTGAGGCAAATATCCCAAACGTTTACGGTGTACCTCGGGACCAAATGAAACAGAACCGAATTTTAATGGTACCAGTCCTAATATGCTTTTGAGCAAGGTGCTTTTTCCGGAGCCGTTTTCGCCGACTATGCAAACATATTCTCCTTCGTTTACTTCAAAAGAGACATGGTCAACCGCTATTTTAGAATCATATGCAACAGTCACATCACGACAAGATAATATCATATAGTTATTCGAGTCCTTTTTTCAAATTTTCAACATTTTGTTTCATAAGAGATAAATAAGTTGCTCCACTTTCAAAGTCTGCTTTTGAAAGGTTGTGACAAGAATGGAACAGTAACATTTCCGCACCTGTTTCTTCACTGATGGAGCGAGAAATTTTGGGGTCTGTCAATTCTTCATAATAAATGACGGGGATTTGCTTTTCTTTGACTTCATTGATTAATTCAGATACCGTTTTAGCACTGGGTTCGGCTTCTGTGGAACAAGAATCAAATGCAGATTTATATTCCAGTCCGTACTCATGGGTAAAATAAAATAGTGCAAATCGGCTTCCAAATACAATTTCTTTGCGGTTTCCGTTTGCTACAACCGTACGAATTTCTTGGTCTAACTGATCCAGCTGGGATAAATAGTCGTTTGCGTTTTCAGTATAATAATCGGCATTATCCGGGTCAACTTTACATAATGTCTGCAAAATATTTTGCACCATAATTTTGGCATTGACAGGGCTGGTCCAAACATGAGGGTCATATTGATTTAATTCATCTGCATTTAACTCTTCTGATGTGTGGTCGTGGTCATCTTCTGCATGATTATGTCCGCCGCTGGGACTTTTCAGCAGAGTAATGCCTTGTGACACATTTAATACATGTACAGAATCAGGCAATGATTCAATGATATTATTTGCCCATGTTTCCATATTAGAGCCTGTATATAAAAAGACATCAGCATTATGTATGGTAATAATATCTGATGGAGAAGGGTCAAAGGTATGACTTTCTACACCGGGGGGAAGAATTAACTCAATATTGGCTTTATCACCTGCTATTTGTCGTGCAAAGTCATATTGAGGAAACAAAGTGGCAACAATTGTAATTTTATTAGGGTCATTTTCAGTGCTTGTACTATTGTCGGAACTGGTATTGGAAGAGCTGCAGCCCGCTAATATTCCGACAGCAACGATTGCTACAGCAAATAAGGCAAGAAATTTTTTCATATCGGTCTCCTTTTCAGACGGATTGTTTCATACAGTCTTCGCACTGACCGTAAAATACAGTTCGGGAAGAGTCCACTTGAAAGTGATGTTCTTTTAAAATATGCCGTTCAATACCGTTCATAAAGTCACAGTTTAGGTGAATTAATTTTTTGCAGGTAATACACTTTAAATGAAAATGAACTGCACATTCTTCCTTGTTGGCAGCGTATTGATAGCATGCGCTGGAATCCTCCAGTAAAAATTTTCGCACATCTCCTTGGTTTACCAACTTATCCATGTATCTGTACACAGTGGCTTTTCCAACAGGATTTCCGGATTGTTTCAGATGGTCTACCACATCGTCAACGGTCACGTGGCGTGATTGATTTTCGATTAGAAACTGTAAAATATGGTCGCGCTGTTTTGTTTTATAACCTTCGGATTGAGCCATATCAAAACACCTCAATTTGAAATTGATTTTCAATTTAATTTTTATATTACAATATTTTTTTATTATAGTCAATAAAAGTGAAAAAATAAACAAGGAGATTTCAGTTACATTTTAGAACAATGATAATCCCATAGAAAGGTGATGTTCCGATTGATATTTTATTTTTGTCTGCTGTAACATAATTAATAAAGGATATGATACGTTCAGTCTGACGTAATTTGATAAGCGATAAAGCACGGTTTTATGTCTTTTACATACTGCACTGTAAAAATAAAAAATTGTTTCAAGACAATAACGCTTTGTCTTGAAACAATATATTTTTATTGCAAATTTATCTTAGTATGCCATTTGATCTTTTCTCAGCTTATTTTCATGTGTGTTTCCAATAATTTCACTTTGACAGAAGGATGAATGCTTTATAGGAAGACTTCACTGTATTTGTGATTTATATTGCCGTTTTTGTTCTATTGTTTCTTTTGAGCAGCAAATACATTCCGATGGTTAATACATATAAACAGACAGCCGCTCCCGTCAAAATGTTCATAATATGTGCTTCCGTATTATCCATGGTTCCAAAAGAAACAAGCATGGAACGCTGTAAGGTTAAAATGGACGCGGCAGCCTCTGCATAGCCAATGTTCCGTATAACTGCAAGCAAAGGAGAAGGATTCTTATGTTGTTTTACAGCTTTTACAATTGCCATGATTATTTTAAAAAATGTATAAGCCGCTATGGTAATCATAAGAATTTTATCATATTTTACAGCAATATTTTGAGATAAGCTAATGTAGATGACTCCACTTAAAACAAAACTTAATAAGATAAGTAGTATTCCCGATAACCTCATTACAAAGAATTCGGTATCTGCAGAAGATTTGGATTTATTTTTATATTCAAATAAAACAACAGAAAAACGCATTACGCTTAAGATTGCATAATAGGCACACATGGTAATAAACCACAAAGAGGAATGAACCACTCCCAACACTCCATGATAGAGAGCATACAGAAAGTTAAATGAAAGACTAACAGCAGCAGCTAGCACCATGCGATAGCGTTGTTCATTGATCACCCTTTTTCCAACCGTTGTTTTTGTAAGTTGTCCGGTAAGTTTTTGTTGAATATTCACTCTTTGATACCTTTTGTTAGAGGAATAAGAGAAAGAAGTAGTAAAATACCTACAATACCAATGATGATGCCTGCAATCATATTTTCCCATACCATGCCAAAGCACATGCCAGCACCAAAGGATAATACTCCGATTGTGCCAACAGCAATAGTCAATACCTGTTTGCCTGATATACGAATGGGCGCTTTGTGTTCCATTTTTCTCCAAACAATTAGGGTAATGAGGCCAAGCAAAAGACCGACACATCCTAATATAATTCCCTGTAGAAAAGCATCCCATTCGGAAATGAGAGCCATGCACATGCCAAGGGCAAACAGTATGCCGCTGACAGTGCCTAATATCATTGCTACAAAACTACTTTTTTTCATAGAAATTACCTCCTATCTTTATTAACTCAACAGTTGTTGTATTAATCTATCTATAGTATAATAGGGGTAAAATATATAAGGCAATCATCAGTTTCGGAAGAACTGTTGGAATAATGAAAAGAGTGATGAAATGAATATAAAAAATAATCGAAGAAGACGGCAGTCGAAAGAACGTATAGAGAAAGCGTTTATTGAATCGCTGCAAACAAAAGAATTGCATCAAATTACCGTATCAGACATCTGCAAGGCTTGTCAATTGAACAGAAGTACGTTTTATGCCAACTATGAGGATATTTACGACCTTGCGGATAAAGTGAGAGAGTATTTGGAAACAGAAGTGAATCTTCTTTATGAGGAAGAAAAAACACAACATTTTAATAGCAACGATTATTTAAAATTATTCCGTCATATTCGGGAGAATCAAATGCTTTACCGTACTTATTTTAAACTCGGTTACGATAATCAATATCAAATTCGATATTATGATACAAAGCAAGCAATAAAATATTTTGATAATAAACATATTGAATATCATATTGCATTTTTTCAGAGTGGATTTAATGCAATCGTAAAAATGTGGCTGGCAGGTGGCTGTAAAGAAACACCCGAAGAAATGAATGAAATTATCAGAAGTGAATATCAAGGAAGGTTATCCGTTTGAACATCACGGAAAAAGCGCTGCGGTTACATGAACCGCAGCGCTTTTTATTTTTACCTTATGTCTATAAAAGTTTTGTATCAGAATCAGTCTCAATGAAATACGATATTTATACGCGCCTCATAATAGAACGAGAGGTGCTTAAATGAATTCTGTCTTTTTCACTTTTATGCATATATACATTTTGTACAAGACCAAAACCCAAATACAAACAAGCAGCGGAAGAGCCCCCGGCACTGAAAAACGGCAATGTTACGCCCATAACAGGGAGAAGGCTCAAACACATGCCAAGATTGATAACAGATTGGAATGCAATCATAGCAAAAAAACCAAAACACATATAAGTGCCTAAATCATCGCAGGATTTTCTGGCTGCATTCATGGTGCGAAGCAGCAATAAAACAATTAATATCAATATGGCCATTGCACCAAGAAAACCTAACTGTTCAGAAGCCACAGAGAATATAAAGTCACTTTCCTGAACAGGTACCACACTGCGCTGTACGCGCGGGGCAGTAAATAAACCACGACCGATCAATTCTCCCGAACCAATGGAGATTTTTCCCTGAATTTGTTGTAGACCTGCTCCTAATGGATCGGATTCCGGATTAAACATATTCAGAATCCTATTTTTTTGATAATCGGCTAACAAATATTGCCATGCCAAAGGAAGAATGACGATTAAACTTCCGAATAAAGCTGCAAAATAACGTAGTTGTACACCTGCAATAAACATCATAACTAGGAACATAAAAATAAATACAGCTGCCGCACCGTCGTCACCTTGCAGATGGATGAGTACAACAGGAATCAAACAGTGGATGGAGAGGAACAAGATTTGCAGCGGGGAAGTAATTTTTCCTTTTTCCTTTACAATAGATAAATGTTTGGCAAAGGTAACCATAAATCCGATTTTTACCAATTCCGAAGGCTGAAAGGTAAGCCCGCCGGGAAGTTTAATCCATGCCCGCGCATTTACACCGGCATCACCCGTAACGGCCTGACCGAAAAATAAGGTATATAAAATCAGAATAATGGATATTGCACCGATAAAATACCATGCTTTTGCAATGGAACGATAATCAATTATCGTTAATACAATAGCACCTACATAGCCGATGATAATAGAAACTAACTGAACTGAAAAATAACTTCTGCTTCCCTCCGGTGTGGGCACTGTTTTTAACAGAAGCAAGCTATATGCGGAGATGACTAGCATAATACCCCAGAGCAGTTTATCTGCCCGTTTAAAGTAATTCAATAATGCGTTTCCTACCTTAGACAAAATGCACCTCCTTGTGGTAAAACATGCTCGTTTTTCTTGTATACGTCAATATGTATTCTTATCTTTTTTGTCACTATGAATCCATTATATTATTTCTATCCATAAAGTTCAAGTATGGGCTTTTCTTCAATTTCGTAATATGGTATACTTTACCCAGTAATATTTGTGTAAGGAGACAATAACATGCTTACAGACATCGAAATTGCCCAACAGGCAAACATTCTTCCCATTCGAGAAATTGCGTCAAATCTTGGATTAACGGAAGATGACTACGAACCATATGGTAAGTACAAAGCAAAATTAACAGAAGAATTGTTCCAAAAATTGGAGAACAAACAGGACGGTAAATTGATTTTGGTTACCGCGATCAATCCAACACCGGCAGGCGAAGGTAAAACAACCACTACGACCGGTTTAGGTCAAGCAATGCACAAGATCGGAAAAAATGCTGTCATTGCTTTGCGCGAACCTTCTTTAGGTCCTGTATTTGGTGTAAAAGGCGGCGCGGCAGGCGGCGGATATGCACAGGTTCTTCCAAT
>ERZ772882.787-NODE-787-length-39081-cov-28.827986_pt1 | contig 39081 bp, 32 predicted proteins | sample MGYA00580576_ERZ772882 | MGnify/ENA primary metagenome ERZ772882 (study PRJEB29015, sample SAMEA2737658) | human gut metagenome | biome: human gut; feature: human-associated habitat; material: faeces | place: China | collected 2012 ... | reverse complement strand
ATCGCCCTGGGTAATTACGGACGCAAACCTGTCGCCCTGTAAGGGCAAAAGCTTTCAAGTACCAGGCAATTTACAAAGCTTTTGCCCTTACAGGGCGCCTTGCTGATTGCTATTATACCCAGGGCGATGCCCTGGGCTAGGAGCTTCTGCCCTTTCAGGGCGTGCTGCTTCTGGAGCTTTTGGGCCTTCAGCCCGTACTTAAGCCACATGCGAAAGTTCAATATGCAATATTTTGTGCAAAGATATTAAAAATTTTGTAATAAACCGCGATTTATCCGTTTTTTTTTATATTTTTGCAGAATGAATCATCTAAAAGCAAACATTTTAGGGCTCGCTCTGCTCTGCTGCCTCCCGATGGGCGCACAGCTGAAGTGGAACCAGGCCTATCAGACATATATCAACCAGTATAAGGATCTTGCCATCGAGCAGATGCTCCGTTACCGCATTCCAGCCAGCATCACCCTAGCACAGGGACTGTTTGAGAGTGCGGCAGGAAGGAGCGACCTCGTACGCCAGGGCAACAACCACTTCGGCATAAAATGTCACAACTGGACGGGACCAACCCAGTACCACGACGATGATGCCCGGGGCGAATGTTTCCGCGTATACCAGGACGCAAGAGACAGCTACGAAGACCACAGCAAGTTTCTGGCGCGCCAGCCACGCTACGCACGCCTCTTCGAACTCTCGCAGCACGACTACAAGGGATGGGCTCGCGGACTGAAAGCCTGCGGCTACGCCACCAACCCGCAGTATGCCAGCAAGCTGATACAGATTATAGAGCTCTACAAGCTCAACCAGTATGACAAGGCCAAGCGCTACGACCGCTTCATGGCTACCCACAGCGGTACCGACCAGCCTGTAAACGCCGAAGGATTGCTGCACCCTATCCATATCTTCAACAAGAATTACTATCTCTATGCCCGCGAAGGCGACACCTTCAAGAGCATAGGCAAGGAGGTGGGCATCAGCTGGCGCAAACTGGCTCGCTACAACGAGCGCAACAAGCACGCCGTGCTGCACAAGGGCGACATCATCTATCTGAAGAAGAAACGTTCCAAGGCACCTAAGCAGTATAAGAAGCGCCCTCACGTGATACAGCCGGGCGAAAGCATGTACGCCATCTCGCAGAAGTATGGCATCCGACTGGAGAAACTCTACAAGATGAACCATCTCGACCCTAACATCCCGGTAAGCGTAGGAACAAGGCTGAGGGTGAGATAAGTGATTAGTGATTCGGTCACTTGGTGATTCGGTGAGAAATGTGAATGTGAATGTGAATTTCAAATGAAAATACAATGAAAAGAATGATATTATCCCTCGCCGCCATGGCGATGCTGATGGCACCCGGCACAATAAAGGCGCAAAACTTTGACGACTATTTCACAGACAAGACGCTGCGGGTAGACTATACCTTTGCCGGCAACCAGAAGCAGCAGATGATAGCCGTAGACGAACTCAACGTAATGCCACGCTGGTACGGCAAACGGCAGCGACTGGCCGAACTCCCAGTAGAGGGCAACGGACAGATAACCGTACGCGACCACCGCTCGGGCAAAATCATCTACCGCAACTCCTTCTCCACCCTCTTCCAGGAATGGCTTTCCTATCCAGAGGCAGAGAAGAACACGCAGAGTTTCGAGAACGTATTCCTCGTTCCGATGCCGAAAGATACCGTAGACATCACCCTCGACCTGCGCAACAACCGCCGCGAGATAACCACCACGCTCACCCACCAGGTAGCGCCGAAAGACATTCTGATTCATCAGAAAGGCAACAAGCCTACACCATACGTCACCCTGCAGCAGGCTGCCGACACCACCCGATGCATCCACATCGCATACGTGGCTGAAGGCTATACCGATGCAGAGATGCCTGTCTTCCTGAAAGATGCGCAGGAGGCTACAGAGGCCATCTTCGCCCACGAACCCTTCAAGAGCATGAGAGACCGCTTCAACATCGTAGCCGTAAAATCGCCATCCAAGCAGAGCGGACCTAGCATCCCAGCCCAGGGCATCTGGCACGAGACCGCCCTCAGCTCTCATTTCGACACCTTCTACAGCGACCGCTACCTTACCACCCTGCATCTCAAAGACCTGCACAACTGGCTGGCAGGTACCCCTTACGAGCACATCATCGTGCTGGTAAATTCGGATAAGTATGGCGGTGGCGGCATCCTCAATTCATACAATCTCACCACCTGCCACCAGAAATGGTTCAAGCCGGTAGTGGTGCATGAGTTTGGCCATTCCTTTGCCGGACTTGCCGATGAATACGCCTACGAGCAGGAGCAGATACCGATGTATCCTCACGATGTAGAGCCTTGGGAGAAGAACATCACTACCCTTGCCGATTTCCACGGAAAATGGGAGAACATGATAGACAAGAAGACCAAGATTCCTACTCCGCTCTCAAAGAAAGAGAAGGAGGCGGTGAGCAAGGTGGGTGTCTTCGAAGGTGCCGGATACAGCTTGAAGGGCGTTTACCGCGGTGTGCAGGACTGCCGTATGCGCATCAACGAAACGCCGGAATTCTGCCCGGTATGCAAGAAGGCGCTGCAGGACATCATCGACTTCTACACGAAATAAAGAAATCATAAAGACATTATATCTATGAAAGAGCAAAACCTAAACATCAGATACATGGTGGCTCAGCTCTCAGAGTTGAGCCAGCAGGAGCAGGAGCTCGTAAACAGGGCGAAGGCTGCCACCAGCAATGCGTATGCTAACTACAGCCACTTCTATGTGGGAGCAGCCCTGCTTCTGGGCGACGGCAGAATAGTGATTGGAGCCAATCAGGAGAACGCCGCCTTCCCGTCGGGACTCTGTGCCGAGCGCAGCGCCATCTTCGGTGCCCAGAGCAACTATCCCGACCAGCCTATCCTGACGCTCGCCATAGCAGCGAGAAACGGGAATGGTTTCCTCAAGTCGCCTATCTCGCCATGCGGAGCCTGCCGCCAGGTGATACTGGAGATGGAAGACCGCTACCAGCGCCCCGTACGCATCCTGCTCTATGGCGAGAACGGAACCTACTGCTTCGACAGCATCAAAGACCTTCTCCCCTTCTGCTTCGTAGATTCGAACATGAAGGAATAAGAAAGGTAAAGAACCAAAGTTCTAGAAGCAGCACGCCCTGAAAGGGCAGAAGCTCCTAGCCCAGGGCAACGCCCTGGGTAATTACGGACACAAACCTGTCGCCCTGTAAGGGCAAAAGCTTTAAAATACCGGAATTAATAAAGCTTTTGCCCTTACAGGGCGACTTGCTGATTGCTATTACACCCAGGGCGATGCCCTGGGCTAGGAGCTTCTGCCCTTTCAGGGCGTGTGGAGCAAAACTTGCGAAACTTGAGTAAGATTATAATCGCTTAGATTAGAAACATAAATCCGTGTAATCCGTGTAATCCGTGCCTTATCTTATACCCTAGGCAAGAATCTTATGACACACCCACTTCTTATTCCTCCCTATATTCAAAGCATCCTGCGGCAGGCTGCTCTTTCTTTCTCGGCAAACCATCACGGTCGGTTGCAGGCAGGGTTTCGGCATCTGCCTTACCTATTGCTGCCGACTCCTTGCGCAGATGGAAATCATACTTCAGATTATCGGTGTCGAAAAGGCGGAAATGCTTCTCGGCAAACACCGTCGTATCCTTGATGTCCTCATAAACCACATGGGTGAACTTCAGACTGTCGTCCGTCTCCAGCTTCTCCGTGCGCAACACACAATGGTCGAAGAGGAAATTGAAGGCATCCTCCTCTTTCGGAGCCTCCCAGACCACCTCATCATCATGATAGCCCGTTACGAGCGAATTTCTCACCTCGAAACGAGGCAGCGGAGAGGTAAAACCGATGGCAGACTCGCGGCGCCCGTCAAACGGATAGAACTGGGCTATGGTGCAGCCGTTTACCTCAACATCGCCTCCCTCAACATAGAGCGGATGCTTCAGACAGTTGGTTATCTGCGAGTTATAAATCTGCACCTTGGCAGAATCAATCCTCACACCGTAGCCCTGACTGTTATGAATCGTAGCATTCTCGATGAGCAGTTTCTGCTTCGTAGCATCGCCCGCTTCTATCATTACAGCATCGTAGGCACTATGAATATCAGCAAACGAAATCTTGCAGTCATGAGCCGAAGACATCAGTCTGATTCCCTGCCATTGTCCTGGTGTGCGGTCATAAGGCAGATAATCGAACATGTGGTCCAGTCGGTCGCCCCGCATCACCACTTCCCTGTCCTTTTCGCCCTCAATCTTCAGCGACCCGAACACCTGCAAGCCCGCATTCTCGTGGAAATAGAGTTGGGTGCCCGGAGCAATGGTCAGCGTAGCCGCCTCATCAACCCTGATGCCGCCATAAACCACTACCGGCAGCGTGCTCTCCAGAAGCTTGTCTTCCTTCACCTCGAGCGAATTGAGTTTCATCGCATCCCATGAAAACGCCCTCAGGTTCACCTTCTGCTCCACGCCACTTTCCAGCGCAAACACCAGGTTGTCGCTCACCAGCTGCGGCTCTTCGCTGTTCTGCATCGCCGAAGTCAATTCTACGAACACACGTATGCTGTCACCCTTTCTGATCTCCACATTCTGCGTCTGGAATCCCGCTTCGGTGCCCAGATAAGAGCCGTCAACATTCACCCGGTAGCCCTTCTGGTTACCATTTTCCAGACGCACCGACTGGCAGCGCAGAGCCTTGCCCGTACGGTTGTAAACCCAGAAGCTTCGGGTAGGCGTAGGCACATTCGAGAAAGTGGTGTCCATCTTCAGCGTATCTACCGAAAACGAGAGCACATCTCCCCTCGACGTTGAGAAACTCTCATCGTCGGCACAACTGGCAAGCAGGGCGCTCATCGCCATCCCTACACCTATTATATACAAAAATCCCTTTTTCCGTTTCATATCTATAAAAACGGAAAAAGGGAAATATTATTGTATCTGCCTCTACATAAACAGAGCAAAGATGGATGAGCCTACAACCGTCATCACACCGCAAACCACGATGCTCAGACTGCTCATGGCTCCCTCTATGGTACCCATTTCCATCGCCTTTGCCGTACCCAGCGCATGGGCAGAACAGCCGATGGCGATACCTTTGGCAATAGGCTCCTTGATGGAGAGAAGCTTCAGGAACTTCTCGGCAAAGATGTTGCCCAGCACACCCGTTACGATGATGACAACCACCGAAACCGAAACATGACCGCCCAACTCCTCAGAAACGCCGATACCGATGGCGGTAGTGATGCTCTTAGGCAGGAAGGTAACGTAGGACGCATGGTCGAAATGGAAGATGAGGGCGAGAATGAGCACGGAGCAGAGACTCGCCAGCACGCCCGAAACAATGCCTATCAGCACAGCCCGATAATTCTTCTTCAGAAGCTCAACCTGCTGATAAAGTGGCACAGCCAGACAGATGGTGGCTGGTGTGAGCAGATAGCTGATACTGTTGGCGCCCGCCGAATAGGTCTTGTAATCTACGCCCGTCAGCAGGAGCGTGATGATAACGAGGATGATGGAGATGAGCAGCGGGTTCATCAGCGACCATCCCGTCTTCAGCTTCAGCAGCATGCCTATGCCGTAGGCAGCCAGACTGATGAGAACGCCGAAGAAAACCGAATCCTGGAACAACTGGTTCATTTCTTCGCCTCCTTTCCTTTTCTGATTACCAACTGCGTAATCCAGCCTGAAGCACCCATCACGACGAAGGTGCTGACCACCGTAACTACGATATACTGAAACCATGCATTACCGATATCCTGATAAGAATCAATCAGTCCTACGGCAGCCGGAATAAACATCACGGGCATGATGGCAATGAGGAAACTGCTGGTTTCGCGGATATGCTTCACCTTGATCAGTTTTGTTTCCAGCGCAAGGAAGAGCAGGATGATGCCATAGATGCTTGCCGGAATAGGCAATGGCAGCAAAAAATGGAGCAATTCCCCAGCAAAGGAGAACGCTATGATTATCAAAAATTGAATTAAAAACTTCATGTTGAATTACTTTAAACCTTAAACCTTGGAACCTTAAACCTTGGAACCTTTGAATCTAAATCAAGCTAACGTACTGCTCAATGAGGCTTGCCGTCTCTTCTACGCCCAGGCGCACCGTATCCAGACAGATGTCGTAATCATCGGCATTTCCCCAGGTAAGGCCTGTATAATACTTATGATAAGCCACTCTGCAATCCTCGGTGTGCTCTACAAACTCCTCAGCTTCCTCATACGAAAAGCCCTTCTCCTCCTGAATATCCTTGATGCGAGCCTCCAGATTGCCGCTCAGGAAAACAGAAATCAGGTCTTTGCGCTCACGGAAGATATAGTTTCCGCAACGGCCGATGATGATACAGTCTTCATCGCCTATCATATCGGCAAGTGTACGGAGCGGTTTTTCTGTCAGCGCCCTCTGCGTTTCGCCAAGCGACGACATCGAGAAGAGCAGTTCATCTACCGGCCGCTCATCGAAGAAAGCCTCCATCTCGTCGAGCACTCCTCTCTGTTCAGCCATTTCCATCATATTTTTACGGGTATAAAAAGGAATACCATACTTTTCGGCGAGCAGCTTGCCCACGCGAATAGCGCCACATCCACACTGGCGCGCTATCGTTATAATCATGATTCTATAAAATTAAAACGTATATAATAATTACTCAGTTCCGTTATCCCCTCCAGCCCATCCAGGGCGGGAGTTTTATATAGCAAAAAAGCTAAGAAGATTTGTCTCTTCTTAGCTTTCTTGTGTCGGGGCGACAGGATTCGAACCTGCGACCACCTGTTCCCAAAACAGGAGCGCTACCGGGCTGCGCTACACCCCGCTCATTCATCTCTACGATACCTCTTAAGCATTGCTTTAAGCATCATTTCTGAATTGCGAGTGCAAAGGTACTACATTTTTTCGATTCCACCAAATTTTTCCCTAACTTTTTTCAAAAAAATATGCATTTAAATGCAAAATGGCTGGGAAACAGGCAAAAAAGAAGGGCAACCCCTATCCGGAATTGCCCTTATACCTTATTATATATATAGTAGCGGCAAAGAACCGCAACCATGCTTGCTGAACTTTTAAATCAGAAACCGACTGCCCGAATCTGTCAAACCGAGAAGACCGGCAAATCTGATTTTACTTGATGATTCCCTCTTCTACGAAAATCTTCTTCAAGATCTGGACAGCCTGCTCAACCTGCTCTCTTGTGTGAGTAGCCATGAGAGCGAAACGTACCAATGTATCCTGAGGAGCACAAGCTGGAGGAATAACAGGGTTGATGAACACACCTGCATCGTAAGCCATCTTGGTAACAACGAATGTCTTCTCAGCATCGCGTACGTAGAGAGGAATGATAGGACTCTCTGTCTCGCCAATCTCGAAACCTTCCTCGCGGAAACGCTTCAAGGCATAGTTGGTTACATCCCAGAGATTCTCGAAACGCTCTGGCTCATTCTGAATGATGTGGAGAGCCTCGAGAGCTGCTGCTGTAGCAGCTGGAGTATTGGATGCACTGAAGATGTAAGTACGGCAGTTGTGACGGAGGAAGTTGATAGTATCCTTGTCTGATGCGATGAAACCACCGATAGAAGCCAGACTCTTAGAGAATGTACCCATGATGAGGTCTACCTCGTCGGTCAGACCGAAGTGGTCGCATACACCACGACCCTGCTTGCCGAATACGCCAAGACCATGAGCCTCGTCTACCATGATAGAGCAGTTGTACTTATGCTTGAGCTTAACGATTTCAGGCAAGTTAGCCAGGTCGCCCTCCATAGAGAACACACCGTCAACAACGATGAGCTTGATAGCCTCCTGAGGGAGCTTAGAGAGCACGCGCTCCAAATCTTCCATATCGTTGTGCTTGTAGTGGAGTTGGGTAGCGAATGAGAGGCGGCGGCCATCTACGATACTTGCGTGGTCGCGGTCATCGCAGATAATATAGTCGTTACGACCTACTACGCAAGCCAAGACACCCTGGTTTACAGAGAATCCTGTAGAGAAACACAAAGTTTCATCCTTGCCCATAAACTCAGCAAGCTCCTTTTCGAGCTGCACGTGCAAATCAAGCGTACCATTGAGGAAACGGCTTCCTGCACAACCAGAACCATACTTGTCGAGCGCAGCCTTTGCTGCATCAATAACACGCTGGTCATTAGTCAAACCCTGATAAGCATTAGAACCGAACATCAGGATCTTATGACCATCGATGTCGGTTACCTCTGTCATCTGCTTACTTGTGATCTCGCGGAAATATGGATACACACCGGCAGCCATATACTTCTGAGGTTCACGATAATTCTTGTATCTTTCTTGTAATTGTCCCATTATTAATAGGTGTACTTTATTATCTTTTTTTATACTTTTCTAAGTTTCAGGGTGCAAAGATACAAAAAAGAACTCAATAAACGGCTTTTTTTTATAAGAAAGTTTACTTTTATAGTTTTTTTAATCGATATTTCTTGTTATTTTGGGTATTTTTATTACTTTTGCAGCCTAAATTTTACAAACTCTTGACTATATAATGAAGAAAAAGATACTTTTCATCATGAATCCGATTTCAGGAACAGCCAGCAAGGCGGCAGTTCCGAGTCTGATAGATTCTGGTTTGGACAAAGAGCTTTTTGAGTACGAGATAAGAATGACTGAAAGAGCTGGGCACGCTTCGGAAATTGCTACCGAAGCGAAGAACGACCATGTAGATGTGGTTGTGGCGGTTGGTGGTGACGGCACCGTCAACGAGGTAGCCCGCTCGCTGGTTCACTCCGATACTGCCCTCGGCATTCTGCCTTGCGGTTCGGGCAACGGATTGGCAAGACATCTGCTGCTCCCGATGAACCTGAAGAAATGCATAGAGGTCATCAACCAATGCCAGATTAGAGATCTGGATTATGGTGTCATCAACGACCACCCGTTCTTCTGCACCTGCGGCATGGGCTTTGACGCTTTCGTCAGCATGAAGTTTGCCGAGAGCGGCAAGCGTGGTCCTATCACTTATGCTGAAAATATCCTGCGCGAGGGATTGAAGTATAAGCCTGAGACTTACACGCTGGAGGACGAGACGGGCACCAAGCAGTATAAGGCGTTCCTCATTTCCTGTGCCAACGCATCTCAGTATGGCAACAATGCCTATATTGCCCCTCAAGCATCCATGAGCGACGGTTTGATGGATGTCGTCATCATGGAACCATTCGATGTAATCGAGGCGCCTCAGGTAAGTTTCGACATGTTCAACAAGACGTTGGACAAGAATTCGAAGATCAAGTCGTTCCGCTGCAAGAAGCTCCATATCACCCGCAGTCAGCCAGGCGTAATCCATTATGATGGCGACCCTGTGATGACGGGTGCAGAGATTGATGTTCACCTGGAAGAAAAGGGAATCAAGATGGTGGTGAACCCATTTGCCAACAAGAACGACCGCAAGCCGAACATGATTCAGTCTGCCTTTGCCGATTTCTTCAACGACATCAATGCCGTGCGCGATGATATTCATAAAGACATCCAGCGCCAGAGCAAAAGAGTAGAAGCTATCAGCAAACTGGTGCAGAAGAAGCTGAACCTTTGAGGGAATGTTGAGTGTTGAATGTTGAGTGTTGAATTTAGAGGGAGTGTTCATTCAACATTCAACACTCAACATTCAACATTCCTCAAAGGTAGAATTCTTCCGTTATTTTCCTATACCATTCCGAGCGGTTTCCCTGCGAATCCATCATCGTTTCAACATGCTCTTCATAAGGCGAAATACGATGCTTGGCAAAACTCAGCATAAAGCGCTTTGGCTGCTTGCGCTCCACCGTCTTCACACCACACTTCCGTATAAGATAAAAACCTAATATACAAGACTCTGCAACAAACTGCTCCACTACTTCTACGGGAACAATTGCAGAGAAGACACCCGCATCAGAAAGCAGCCGTTTTACACCCGCAAACAAATCGCGGAACGGAAGGCTGTCCGTATGTCTCGCCATCGTCCTCTTACTGTCCGGATTTTTCAAGCTATCTACAAAGAACGGAGGATTGCTCACTATCGCATCAAAAACACCGGCAGCCTTCAAACCTTCAGCGGTTCCAGAAGCCTCAGCAGCTTCCGAAGCTCCCCCGAAATCCTGCAGTCTGCAGCATTCTATTTCCACCCTGTCGCGAAACGCACTTGCCATCACATTCTCCCTCGCCTGTCCACAGGCATCAGCATCCATATCAATCCCCACTACCTCAGCTTCAGGAAAACGCTGCGCCATCATGAGCGAAATCAGTCCCGTTCCGGAACCAATGTCCAGAATCCGCCTGCCACCTTGCGCCCATGCACCCAGCAAAACGCCGTCAGTTCCCACTTTCATGGCACAACGGTCTTGCTCTATCTCAAACTGTTTAAATCGAAAATTACCCATAAATTCTTCAGTCTCTTTACAGAAGAAAACGAAGCCGCCGCCGATTTATTTTATCGCAAACAGCAGAAATTGCCACTTCCACCTGCAAAAGCAGCTACTTACATCTATAAAAACGGGTACTAATATATAGAAAAAGCAATTTTATTATTAAATAATCTATCATCTTCCACGATATTTCACAAAAAATGAGTACCTTTGCACGGAAAATAGAAATCATAACAAAAAAATGGATAATAGAAGAACAAGTACCCGAATACAAATGATTGCAGATTACGAGGGCGACCCGAAAACCCTGATCGAAGACCAGGAAGAAGGCTTGTACCCTGCCCTCTGCATGCGAGATATTGTAGTTTTCCCTACCAATATGACCCCTATCGTTGTGGGCAGAAAGGAAAGTCTGAATCTCGTCCGGATGCTGGAAAAGAAACCAGACACCACATTCTGCGTATTTTGCCAGAAGAATAAAGACACAGAATTGCCCTACGAAGAAGACCTTTACCCTGTAGGCGTCTTCGCCAAACTCATCAAGGTGATCAAGATGCCTGGCACAGACCAGATGAGCATCATCATCCAGGGTCTGGGCAGATGTCAGATGAAACATCTCGTTCAAAAAGAGCCTTACACAGTAATTGACGTAAAAAGTCTTCCGGAGAAATGGCCTGACGAGAACAACGATGAACTCTTCAGAATGCTCTACGAGAACTTCCATTACGAAGCGACAGACTATATCAAATCAAACGCCAACTATAATGATGATGCCATCCAGGCCATCAACGAACTCTCGAGCATTCACATGCAGTGCAATTTCATGTGCTCCCTCCTTCCTTTCAGCATCGAGGATAAAATCAAGATGCTGAAAGAGGAAAATCTCAGCGAGCGCATCATGATTGCCATCAGATCTCTGAACAAGGTGCGCCATCTGCTACGCATCCAGACTGAGATTGAGAACAAAACCCACTACGACCTTGATGAACAGCAGAAGGAATACTTCCTCAAGCAGCAGATCAAGAACATCAGGGAAGAACTGGGAGAAGGCAACGCCAGTCCGGAGAAGAAGGAGATTCTGGAGAAGGCGAAACAGAAGAACTGGAGCGAGGAAACTGCCAAAATCTTCAAGAAAGAAATTGCCAAGCTCGACACCCTGAACCCGCAGAGTCCTGACTATTCGATACAGATAGGATTCCTGCAGACCATGGTAGATTTGCCTTGGAACTCCTACACCCAGGACGACCTCAGTCTGACCCGTGCCAAGCGCATTCTGAACCACGACCACTACGGCATGGAGAATGTGAAGGAGCGCATCCTGGAATTCCTCGCCGTAAGAGCACTGAACGGCGGCGGCAAGAGTCCTATCCTCTGCCTCTATGGTCCTCCGGGCGTAGGAAAGACCAGTCTGGGCAAGAGCATCGCAGCAGCCATGAAGCGCAAGTATGTACGCATGTCGCTGGGCGGTCTGCACGATGAAGCCGAAATCCGCGGTCACCGCCGCACCTATGTGGGAGCCATGCCGGGCCGCATCATCAAGAACATGCTGAAGGCAGGCAGCAGCAATCCTGTCTTCATCCTCGACGAGATTGACAAGGTGGCGCAGAGCAATTTTAACGGCGACCCAGCATCAGCCCTGCTCGAAGTGCTGGACCCGGAACAGAACAATGCCTTCCACGACAATTATCTCGATATGGATTACGACCTCTCCAAGGTGCTCTTCATCGCCACAGCCAATGACCTGAGCGTCATTCCGCGTCCGCTCCTCGACCGTATGGAGCTGATAGAAGTAGGCGGCTACATCACCGAAGAGAAGACAGAGATTGCCAAGCGCCATCTCGTACCGGAAGAGCTGGAAAGCACCGGACTCGACAAGGTTTCGCCGAAGGTAAGCTTCAACAAGAATGCCCTCGAGTTCATCATCGAGCACTACACCCGGGAGAGCGGCGTAAGACAGCTGAAGAAGCAGATAGACAAGAGTCTGCGCAAGATGGCTTACAAACTTGCCTGCAACCAGGAGCTGAAGAACTACACCATCACCCCTGCTGAAGTAAAAGACCTGCTGGGCAATCCGCCGTTCAACCGCGACATCTACCAGGGCAACGACTATGCAGGAGTGGTAACCGGACTAGCCTGGACCTCAGTGGGCGGCGAAATCCTCTACATCGAAACCTCGCTCAGCAAGGGCAAGGCAGGCAAGCTCACCCTGACCGGAAATCTGGGCGACGTGATGAAGGAATCAGCCATTATCGCGCTGGAATACGTCAAGTCGCACATCGACCTGCTGCAGGTAGACTACCGCATCTTCGAGCAGTGGAACATCCACATCCACGTGCCTGAGGGAGCCACTCCGAAAGACGGTCCTTCTGCCGGAATCACCATCGCCACCAGCATCGCCTCAGCCATCACCCAGCGCAAGGTGCGTGCCAACACAGCCATGACCGGCGAGATTACCCTCCGCGGCAAAGTGCTCCCGGTAGGCGGAATCAAGGAGAAGATTCTGGCAGCCAAACGGGCAGGAATCAAGCACATCGTGATGTGCAGGGAGAACCAGAAGAACGTAGAGGAAATACCAGAGAAATATCTCAAGGGCGTAGACTTCCACTATGTAGAGAATGTGGCTGACGTCTGGCAGTTCGCGCTGACCGACGAGAAGGTGAAAACCCCTACAGACTTCAGCATTGAGGAAAATGATAAAAAAGAAAAGAAATGAAATTTGAATTACAAGTAACAGATAAAGCAAGCGATGCGCGTACAGGCATCATCACCACCGACCACGGACAGATCAAGACCCCAATCTTCATGCCCGTAGGAACCGTAGGAAGCGTGAAGGGCGTCCACTTCGAGGAACTCAAGAAGCAGGTCATGGCACAGATTATCCTCGGAAACACCTATCACCTCTACCTGCGCCCAGGTCTTGACGTCATCAGGGCAGCAGGCGGATTACACAAGTTCAACGGCTGGGACCGTCCTATCCTCACCGACAGCGGCGGCTTCCAGGTCTTCTCGCTCACCGGCATCCGCAAGCTCAAGGAAGAAGGCTGCGAGTTCCGCTCCCACATCGACGGCAGCAAGCACTTCTTCACACCGGAGAACGTGATGGACACCGAGCGCATCATCGGAGCCGACATCATGATGGCCTTCGATGAATGTCCGCCGGGACAGAGCGATTACCAGTACGCCAAGAACAGCCTCATGCTCACCCAGCGCTGGCTAGACCGCTGCATCAAGCGGTTCAACGAAACCGAGCCCCTCTACGGCTATCAGCAGAGTCTCTTCCCTATCGTTCAGGGCTGCACCTTCCCGGACCTGCGCCGCGAAGCAGCCAAATACATTGCCGACAAGGGAGCCGACGGAAATGCCATCGGCGGACTTGCCGTAGGAGAGCCTACTGAGGTGATGTATGAGATGATAGAAGTAGTGAACGAAATCCTGCCGAAAGACAAGCCGAGATATCTGATGGGCGTAGGAACCCCGCAGAACATCCTCGAAGCCATCGAGCGCGGCGTAGACATGTTCGACTGCGTAATGCCGACCCGCAACGGCCGCAACGCCATGCTCTTCACCTATCAGGGCACGATGAACATGCGCAACAAGAAGTGGGAGAAAGACTTCAGTCCGGTAGATCCAGACGGCTGCGACATCGACCTCGTAACCACGAAGGCCTACCTCCACCACCTCTTCAAGGCACAGGAGCTGCTGGCGATGCAGATAGCCAGCATCCACAACCTCTCTTTCTATCTGCGCCTCGTGACCGATGCCCGCCATCATATCGAGCAGGGCGATTTCGTGGCATGGAAGAATTCCATCATCGACCAGCTTGGCCGAAGAATTTAAGTAAGCAAGCATCATGAAAGATTTTAAGAAAATAAGAAAACACCGCCGGCTCTACCGCACCGGCCGATGGGCTTCCCGCAAGTTCGGGTGGCTCATCAGGGCTGTGCGCTGGCTGGCTCACAAGCTCCGGTTCCTGCGCATCTTCAGGTTTCTCAACCCGTTCAGGTACATCAAGAAGCTCGACTGGTACATTATCAAGAAGTTTCTGGGCTACTATTTCTTTTCCATCGCCCTGATCATCTCCATCGCCATCGTCTTCGACTTCAACGAGAACCTGTCAAAATTCACAGAGCACCATGCACCGGCGCGCGCAATCATCTTCGATTACTACGCCAACTTCGTGCCCTATTTTGCCAACCTCTTCAGTGCGCTGTTCGTGTTCGTGGCGGTCATTCTCTTCACCACCAAGCTGGCAAGCAATTCCGAAATCATCGCCATCCTGGCGTCGGGAGTATCCTTCAAGCGTCTCCTTCGCCCATACATGATTACCTGCGTGCTGCTCTCAGCCCTCTCCTTCGGGCTCTCAGCCTACGTCATTCCCCACGGAACCGTCATCAGGCAGAACTTCGAGACGATGTACAAGAACAAGAAGAAGAATACCAGTGCCGAGAATGTACAGCTGCAGGTAGACAAGGGAGTGATTGCCTATATGCAGCATTACGACAACAGCATGAAACGCGGCTACGGATTCTGCCTCGACAAGTTCCAGGACAAGAAACTCGTAAGCCACCTCACAGCGATGGACATCCAGTACGACACCATTTCCGACAGCAAGTATCACTGGAAACTGAGCAACTGGAAAATCCGCAAGCTCCAGGGCATGAAGGAGCATATTACGAGCGGAGCCCAGAAGGACACCATCATCATGATGGAACCTACCGACCTGGTCTATTCCAAGGGTCAGCAGGAAACCTTCACCAGTCCTGAGCTCCGCGATTACATCTCCAAGCAGATCAACCGCGGTTCGGGCAACGTAGTGCAGTACAAGGTAGAATACCACAAGCGCATCGCCGCTTCCTTCGCCTCGTTCATCCTCACCATCATCGGCGTCTCCCTCTCAGCCCGCAAGCGCAAGGGCGGCATGGGAGCAGCATTGGGCGTAGGACTTGCGCTGAGTTTCGGCTACATCATGCTGCAGACGGTTTCTGCCACCTTCGCCATCCAGGCCAATTTCCCGCCTGTTCTGGCAGCGTGGCTTCCAAACTTCCTCTTCGCCATCGTAGCCTACTTCTGCTACCGCAAGGCACCGAGGTAAAATCAGAACCGGTTATCATAACCCGGTAATTGGATTTTGAGGGAAAAAGTCAACATTAAAAAATTGGATTTTGAGGAAAAAAGTCAACATTCAACATTCAACATTCAACATTAAAAAAAAATGTATTTCGACGAATTAGATTTAAACGACAACGTGCTCGACGCATTATACGACATGCGCTTCGACACATGCACTCCAGTACAGGAAAAGTGCATTCCAGAGATATTAGAAGGTCACGATGTATTGGGTGTAGCCCAGACCGGAACCGGCAAAACCGCAGCCTATCTGCTGCCAGTATTGAGCAAGCTCGATGACGGCGGTTATCCGAAAGACGCCATCAACTGCGTCATCATGTCACCAACCCGCGAGCTCGCCCAGCAGATAGACCAGGCGATGCAAGGCTTCGGCTATTACCTGCAGGGCGTGAGCAGCGTAGCCGTATACGGCGGCAACGACGGCAACCGTTACGATCAGGAGTTGCGCAGCCTCCGCATGGGCGCCGATGTAGTCATCGCCACCCCGGGCCGTCTCATCTCCCATATCTCCCTGGGCAATGTAGACCTCAGCAAGGTAAGCTTCTTCATCCTCGACGAGGCCGACCGCATGCTCGACATGGGTTTCTCTGACGACATCAAGACCATCGCGGCAAAACTGCCAAAGACCTGCCAGACCATCATGTTCTCGGCAACCATGCCTGAGAAGATAGAAGAACTGGCTAAGACCCTGCTCAAGAATCCGGTAGAAATCAAACTTGCCGTCAGCAAGCCAGCCGAGAAAATCAAGCAGGAAGCATACGTATGCTACGAAACCCAGAAGATGACCATCATCAAGGACATCTTCAAGGCAGGCGACCTGAAGCGCGTCATCGTCTTCAGCGGCAGCAAATTCAAGGTGAAGCAACTCGCAGCTTCCCTCCAGCAGATTGGAGTAAACTGCGGAGCCATGCACAGCGACCTGGAACAGGCTGAACGCGACGATGTGATGTTCAAGTTCAAGAGCGGACAGTATGATGTTCTCGTAGCTACCGACATTGTGGCGCGCGGAATCGACATCGATGATATTGAGATGGTCATCAATTACGATGTTCCTCACGATACAGAAGATTACGTTCACCGCATCGGCCGTACAGCCCGTGCCAACCGCGATGGTAGAGCCATCACCTTCGTGAGCGAAGAAGACCAGTACTGGTTCCAGCAGATAGAGAAGTTCCTGGAGAAGGTGGTAGACAAGATGCCTCTCCCTGAAGGATGCGGCGAAGGTCCTGAATACATCAAGCTCAACAAGCCGAAGAAGAAAGGCGCAAACGGAAGAAACAACAGACGCGGTAACGGCGGAAACGGCGAGGCCGGAAAGAACAGCGCCAAGAACCGCAGACAGAAAGACCGCGACCAGACTTCTCACAAGCGCAAGCCAAACAAGCCAAACGAGCGTCAGGAAAAAGCGCCACGCAGCAACGAGCAGCAGCCACAGCAGGGCAATAACAAGCCACAGCAGAAAAACGGCAAGCAGCCACAGCAGGGCAACAAGCAGCAGAACGCAAAGCAGCAGCCACAGCAGGGCAACAGGCAGCAGAACGCAAAGCAGCAGCCACAGCAGGGCAACAGGCAGCAGAACAGAAAGCCAGCCCAGCCAGGCGAGCAGCCAAAGAACAGCAACAGCCAGAAGCGCCGCAACAACAGCAATAACAGCAACCAGCAGCACCCAGGCACCGAGAACAATGTTCGCCCAGGCAGCAACGGCCGTGGCAGAGGCGTAGCCCAGAAAAAGGGCGACAAGCCGGCGGCACGCAAGCACACCCCTATCGTAAATCCACAGAAGAAAGAAAACGCTGTGAAGACATTCATCAAGCGCATCTTCGGATTCAAGAAATAGGAAATAAATTATCTTTTAAAAAGGAAAGAGGAATGATGAAAGAGCTATCCCTCACCCCGCTCATGACCATCAGCCTCACACTGACGATCGGAATCATCATAGCCAAATGGGGCTATGATGATTTCAACATGCGCTTCTGGCTCATCATCTCCATCATTTCATGCGCCCTTGGCAGCATCATCTTTTTCCTTACTGAGTTCTTAAGCCAAAAACCTTACTTCAGCAGGAGCCACCAGTTTCTCATCTTCTCCCAATGCGTAATGATTCATTTATGCATCCTGAGCCTTGGGGCTTTTCTTACCTGTAAGCAAATAGCTGATTCCCAAACCTCTACACAACTGAAAAACTGGCAGGAACTGTCTTACCTCACACGGGCAAAAATCAATACCGAACGCTATAAAAGCAATATTGAAGGCAAACTGGTTTCTCTTCACGTAAAACAGCAAGACTATGCAGTCATCGCAGCCATGGCGCTGGGCGACAAGAGCGCACTCGACTCGAACACCCGAAACAGTTACTCCATTTCCGGAGCCAGTCACATCTTGGCAGTAAGCGGACTTCATATAGGCATTATCTTCCAGCTTTTCATCTTTCTGCTAGGCGGCAGAAAGTACTCAGTTTACACCATTATCCTGTCCCTCCTCTCCATCTGGGTCTACGTTTTTCTCATAGGATTGCCGGCAAGTGCAGTCCGTGCAGCCATCATGCTTTCAGCCTACAGCTTAAGTTTAGCATTCCATCGTACCGGTCTGCCGCTCAACACCTTAGCCTCAGCTTATATATTGATGCTCTTCATCAGTCCGCTCTACCTTTTCGAGTTGAGTTTCCAGCTTTCTTTCCTTGCAGTAGCCTCCATTCTGCTGTTCTTCACACCCCTTTACACCCTCCTCCCCATCCGCAGCCGTTTCATCCGTTGGGCATGGGGACTCCTTTGCGTTTCACTGGCAGCCCAGATAGGAACCCTTCCGGTCATCGTCTACACCTTCGGCAGAATATCGTGCTATTCACTTCTCACCAATTACATCGCCATTCCCGCAGCAACCCTCATCCTATATCTTGGAGCAGCCTTAATCCTGTTCTCCCCACTCACGTTATGGGCGCCCATAGCACCGGTTGTCGCCCCACTCATCAGCCTTACATCAGGCGCCCTGACCAGCATCACCCAGTTTTTGAATACAGCCATAAAACTGATCAGCATGCTGCCCGGAGCAAGCATCGAAAACGTAAGAATCAGTCTGCCTCAGGTAATCGGTCTCTACGCTATCATCCTGCTCATTTATGCCCTATGGCACAGGATAGATAAACAGAAGTCGCCAGAATGCAAGATTCCCTAAAACAGAGATAAAGGCTTAAACCCCGGAAAAAACGTCTCTTATATAATAAGGTGTGCGTACACAAAAGCGCTACAAAACGTGGCTAAAAATGTTAAAAAATGACTTTTTTCTACTTTTTCTGCATTTTTTCTTTCTTTTTGTTGGTGTTTTCAAGAAAAACATGTATCTTTGCAAGCAGAAATAAAAAATAAGAATTTAAACACAATAAAAGATTAAAGATTATGAAAGCATCTGAAGTAATCGCGAATCTCCAAAGAAGATTCCCAAACGAGCCTGAGTACATTCAGGCAGTTAGTCAGGTTCTCGGTACTATCGAGGAAGAATACAACAAGCACCCAGAGTTTGAGAAGGCAAACCTCATCGAGCGTCTCTGCATTCCAGACCGCATCATCCAGTTCCGCGTATCTTGGGTAGATGATAAGGGCAACGTACAGACTAACATGGGTTACCGCGTACAGCACAACAACGCGATTGGCCCTTACAAGGGAGGTCTTCGCTACCACAAGTCAGTAAACTTGGGTATTTTGAAGTTCTTGGCATTCGAGCAGACATTCAAGAACTCTCTTACTACTCTCCCAATGGGTGGTGCTAAGGGTGGTTCCGACTTCTCTCCACGTGGCAAAAGCAACAACGAGGTAATGCGTTTCTGCCAGGCTTTCATGACAGAGCTTTATCGTCACATGGGTCCAGACGAGGATGTTCCAGCTGGTGACATCGGTGTAGGTGGCCGTGAGGTAGGTTACCTCTTCGGAATGTACAAGAAGTTGACACACCAGTTCCAGGGCGTCTTGACCGGTAAGGGTCAGGAGTTCGGTGGTTCATTGATCCGTCCTGAGGCTACAGGTTACGGTAACGTATACTTCCTCTGCAACATGCTCGCTACCAAGGGTATTGACATCAAGGGCAAGACTGTTTTGGTTTCAGGTTCAGGTAATGTAGCGCAGTACACCATGGAGAAGTTGCTCCAGTTGGGTGCTAAGCCAGTTACATGTTCAGATTCAGATGGTTACATCTACGACCCAGACGGAATCGACCGCGAGAAGCTCGATTACATCATGGAGCTCAAGAACGTAGAGCGTGGCCGTATCAAGGAATATGCAGAGAAGTATGGTGTAAAATATGTTGCAGGTGCTAAGCCTTGGTTTGAGAAGGCAGACATCGCTCTCCCATCAGCTACTCAGAACGAAATCAACGAGGAGGCAGCCAAGGCTCTCATCGCCAACGGCGTAATCGCAGTAAGCGAGGGTGCTAACATGCCTTCTACTCCAGAGGCTATCAAGGTATTCCAGGATGCTAAGATTCTCTACTCTCCAGGTAAGGCAGCCAACGCAGGTGGTGTTGCAGTATCAGGTCTTGAGATGAGCCAGAACTCAGAGCGTCTGAAGTGGTCTCGTGAGGAGGTTGATGCTAAGCTCCACGACATCATGAACGATATTCACGCTAACTGCGTGAAGTATGGTACTGAGCCAGACGGTTACGTAAATTACGTAAAGGGTGCAAACGTAGCCGGCTTCCTGAAGGTAGCTAAGGCTATGATGGCTCAGGGCATTGTATAAGGCAAGAAAATTAACAATAAACATTGTTTAAAAATTTTAAATGATAGGAAATAGCGGGTCTGTGACAGATCCGCTATTTTTGTGTTTACTCCTTCCCCCACTCCTTCTTTACATCAAAGCAGGGACAGGCTTTGTTGGCAAATTCATTATGACCATGAATCGTGGCTAATGGATATTCCTCCTTCAGCTGCTCGATGAGCGAGCGCATTGCCGCTTTCTGGTCTCGGGTTCTTGTATCCTTCGGCTTACCTTTCTTTGATAAGCCGCCGATGTAGCAAATGCCTATACTGATGGAATTATGGCCCTTGCAATGGGCGCCAACCTCCTCTATCGCACGGCCTACATGAATGCTGCCGTCACGATAAATCACGAAATGATAACCTATGCAGCGCATTCCGCGCTCCCGGTGCCAGCGGTCAATATCCGCTACGGTGAAGTTGCGACCTTCCTTGGTCGCACTGCAATGAATGATGATTTCCTTTATCTTACGCATGATATTGAATATTAATTATTGAAAAATAAGCAGATAATTGAAGGGGATTTCGTCAACACCCCAATCCCTGATAAACAGATTGATTCTGCACGATCGATGCTTTTTCTTCATCCTCTTGAATTCCTCATCCAACAACTGGCAAAATTCATTATAGCATTCTTCTGATTGCGTAACGATTCCGGTATAATGAGACTTGCCCAGAATGATACTCTTGTTTCTCAGACGTAGCGGACCGTTGCCAGGCACGAAGCGAGCTCTGCGCCTAACAGTACGAGGCACGTAATGGGATCTTAACAGAATAACAGGCTTGATCACAATTTCATATTTTCCTCTTTCATACTTATTTTTCTTCTTTGTCTCCGACACCTTCTTTTGCTTGGTAGGAATGAGAGAAATCTTATAACGTCCTGCTGGCAAATGACGGTTAGGACGTTCTAAGGTGTCGCAGAAAATCTTGCCACCTATAACCATTGTGCCATCCACACTCCATGGAGTGAAGCGACGGCGGAATATATTGATGTTCATGATAATTTACAATTAATAATTGATAATGAATAATTGGATCAAGGCCGGCCATTAAGGCTGATTTAAGAACCGAAAAACTTAATGACCCTTAATGACCTTGACCCTTAATGACACTCTCTTTAGACTGTAGGAGAAACTTTCTGATAGCGCATGTCAGGTAATACACAGATTAACCCCTGACGTTTCCAGTTCTTTAGCATCTGTTTTACCGTCTCATGGGTGGCACTTGCTCCCTTAAGTGCAATGCTCTGCTGCTCTGCCTGTTCGAAGGTGAAGGTTACGTCCAGCCGCTCAAAGATGGAATCATTCTTACCTCTGCGACTTCTGTCGTAAGCAGACTGACTGCAATAATTCTTGGATGAGAAAGCATCTTCTATTCGGCTACGAAAGAAGTAAAGCGCATTATCCAACTGATAGTCAGCCAGTACATCAAATACATTCAGCATAGCTGGTGTCTGCGTCTTTACGAGCATTCCCTTCCACAAATCAGGTGACTCCTTCAGCTGTTTCTCGGCTCCATTGAAACCATGCTTCTGAATCAGCGTTTCCAGAACCTTGCAGAGCATGATGCAGGTCATCATTCGCATGGTGGTTGGACAGATACGGAAACGCTGGCGGGCTTTCACCTTGTCGTCATTTTTCATCGTTTCCAGTCTTATCTGTTCCAGCCATTCCCTACCCTTATCCTCCAGCTTGGGCAGAACCACCTCACCGGTCAGCAAAGGCAGAAGATGAGCAATCTGAATAATGCGGTCGCGCTGACGTTCGTTCATCACATACATGTTGTCAGAAAGTGGAGTGAAGGTATTATCGGGCGTTTTTGCCACGATGATACGGCTTTGGAAACCATCCGTATAATTGCTTACTACTCGATAGAGCGCATCAGGAGTGCCGCACATCACCACGTTCCATAACAGTCTGTCTATATGAACATTCACTGCATCCGCACTTCTAGCTTCACGCTCATAGCTTGTTCCGTCGTAAGCCTGTCTCAACATGACTGAAAAGTCGCTCATTGCCGATTTCCACTTCTGCGCTACGGTGTCAGCTTCCGGAGTAAACGAGAAGGCGTGCTTGCCTTCTGTGTTAGCCAGTCGTTCAGCCAGATTCGCCACCGTATTGTTCAGTGTCAAGCATCTTACAGGCAGTTTCGGCTCTTCCGGCTGCTCCTTCTTGTTCTTGGCTGCACGTTTCTTGGCTCGCCATTCATCCTCCTTCTGCTGATACATTTTGTCCATTTCCTTCACTTCCGAAGTCCATGCGTCAATCACGGGGTCAATACTACCCTTGCCAGATGCAAAATCTCCGGCGATGTAGGAGATGAGGTTCAGCGAGTTCATCTTGCCATGAACGGAAACCTTCACGCCCGTGGCGAGCATTCCGATGGCAGGACAGATGGCTGTGATTACAGGCAGTGCCAGTGCCGGACCCACTGCGCTGATGGAATCCCGAATGCCTTGCGGCAACTTAGGCAGCGCATTAAAATAGAACAGATCGTCCTTGGCGTTAGCCTCGTCCAGCGCATTTACCAGCGCCTCATTGTCAGCCGCCGAACCACCACCCGCATTTCCCTGCTTCATTCGTTCCTGACGGATGACAGAAAGCACATCCTTCAGTCGCTTAGGCATTTGCGTAATTTTCTCGTTCAATGCCGAGTTGATGCAAGCCATCTTTTCCTGTTCGGGAAACCCATCGTAGCAGGGAATAATCTGAGCCAGTAGATTGCGGTCAAAACCGCAGATGTGGCGCAGGTTCACAGCCAGTTCGAAGGTCAGCGTATTGCGGTTGGAGCGCATCGGTTCCTGCCCATCATTATACATCTGCCACCACTTCTTAATGATTTCCCCATAAGGAATCCCGAGATAATTGTCCTGAGCAGCAGAAGTAGTTGAAGTAGAAGAAGTTGACGCAGCAGAGGCAGAAGTAGCAGAAGTAGAATTTCTCGAATTCTTAAATTCCTGACCCTTAAACCCCCCTTGAGAATCCTTCTTGAATTCTTCTTTCCAAGGCTCATAATGCTTGTTTGCCTTGTGCGCCCCTTCCGGCAGTTCCTCCTGTCCGTATCTTTCACGCTCTTCCAGGACTTTCCCTTCAGCAGCCACGGCAGCCTCATCATATTCATCCTTGAAGAGCCGTGGCGAAAGGAAGAGCAGATCTTCGTCATCCGATGTGGTCGTGAAATAAACCCGGTTAATGTCGTGAGCCGAAGTATCCATTTCGCACTTGAGCATCGTAGCAATCCTCACCTGATTCTCCAGAACCGTCTTGCCCTTTTCGCGTTCAAAAACCGCATGTCCGCCCTGTCTTGCACTACGTTCCAGCATCAGCAGTCCGTACTTGTCCGGTTCTTTCAGCAGCAGCTTGGCAGCCTTGGCGAAAGCCTCCGGCTCATCCATATCAAACCCGAAAGCACCGCTTGGCAGTTTCATTCCCTTCACCACGCCTTGCGGATAATGCCCGGAATAATTAAACTGCACCAGTCTCCGTTTCGCAGCATCGTTTCCGGCACGAGCCAGGCGAAGATTCGCCTTCTGCTCGTTGCTTCCACGCAACTGCTTATACTCCTCTTCCGAGGTGATGGAGCGGGCAACCTTGTGCCCATTCTCCACCTTTATTAAATAACAACTCATCTATCTGTTTCTACTTATCGTTTTAAGTTGAATACAAAAATCCTAATGTTTCAGTTGGTAATCCAATACCGCCTCAGCCCCTTCTTCAGCCTCAACAGCCAGCGTTCGGGCGATGTTGATTCCCTCATGACAGAACACCTTTAAGGTAAGCTGAACAGCACCGTCCTTGGTCTTGCTCACACGACCATGCGCCAGTTTCTTAATCAGTTCCGACTGAGTTCTGAGGCGGTGCTGAACCACGAAATCAAATGTTCCGTCAGGCATTTGCTGAGCCACGCCCATCGAACGGAATCGAGGAACCTTATTCACCCCCGATTCCTGGGGGCTGAAGAGGAAATACTGCTTAGCATCATAGTAAGCCATTCCACCCAACTGCACATGCTGGCAGTCATTATTATTCACCTGCTGGTTCTGAACATTATTCTGAGCATTGTTCTGAACCTTGTTTACTTTCTTAACCATAATCTGAATTGAATTTTTAGGAGAAGAAACATCCGGATTGTTGCGCGCTTTACCATGGAAAATCCTCCTCTGTTTCAACTCAGTTAATAACTAAGAATCTCCGCAATAAGTCTCCAAGCGAAGCCTCCCTTTTTACCTTTTTACTTTTTTACCCTTTTACCTTTTCAATGTCCGTAACCAGAATATCCTGATAAACCTGACCATTGTGCTCATGGGTAGTAAAGCGGAGCGTTACCGCCACCAGCTCGCCCGGAGCATACTTACACTGGGCCATATTACCCAACATTGCCGCAGCATACTGATTCTCATACTTGCCGCCCATCTCTTGGAGAACGATGTTGCATTTCATCATCTGTCCGTTCTCACTTTTCTGACTCTGCACAGCAAAGGTCTCGCCCTGCTGCACTACTCTCATTATCTGAGTATACATATTATATAATGTACGAAGAGGTTTTCAAGAGCACCAAACCATTTCAGCGTTGTCTTGTTTCTTCGACGCTGCAAAAGTACTGCGGAAAACAAGGCAAAACAATCCCTTTCCCACAACTCCCCCGAAAAACCCACGTATTTGGGAAAAATCGGGCATTTCTTGGGAAAAAGTAAGAAGAAAAAGGAAACGAGAGTCAAAAGTAAAGAAAAAGAGAAAATCATTCCCCTTTTCCTAATAAAAGAAACTCATTTTTCCCATCGTTGGGAAAAATCGTAGGAATCTTGGGAAAAATTGCCTAATAAAAATAAAAAAGCACCTCCTTCACCATCCATGAAGAAGATGCTTTTAACAAAAGCAACCAAAGTTACCCCAATATATTATTCCCAAACGGGAACTTAATTCTTGTTTAAGATTATATGGAAAAACGCAACCCCAAAATGCATAATCCCAAATGCTTGTAACACTATCTATGTACTATTAAATTAATGAAGCTGTTTCAATTCTTCTTCTGTCAATCCGGTAGCCTGCATGATTTGTGACCAAGACATCCCCATTGCCAACAAGTTACGGGCTACTTCCACTCTACCCTTAGCTATTCCCTTTTCCTCGCCTTCAATATACGAGCCATAAAGGCCTGAGTAGTAATCATCAACAGCCTTAATACTTTCATCGTATTTTTCCTGCTCCTCACTACTCAAGCAACGAACATCCGCCAATTTAGCAAGATGATCAAATATCTTCTTCTGTGCCGTAAACGGCAATCTTTCCAATACTTCCATATATTTCAATACATAAATCCATTTTTCAAAACCTGTCTCGCATTCTTCCTCACTCTTATCAAAGAAAGGAAGAGAAAGATAGATGAAACGAAGCTTGTCAGAAAACATCGAGTCGCTAGACTTCTCCCTCAAAGCAACGTCTGTCCTAAACTTTGTCACCTCATGCTCCCTTGGCATAAAATTCATGATGCAAACCACATAAACCGGCACAAACTGGTATAAAACAGCAGTGCGGACACCAGCTTCATCAAATTTCTTGCGTTGGGCAACAAAAGCCTTACTAGCATAATAGATGGAACGGTTCACAAAGAAAGGTACCCATCTGTTCTGCATCTCAACGATGAAATGCTTATCATCGTCGGTAACACAATAGATATCAAAGATGCAGCCACGGAGATCATTCGTTTCTCCAAGCTGTTCCTTATCCTTGAATGTTACGTCCTTGATTTGAAACTCGCCTTCAAACAAGTCGTTCAAAAAATTAATCAGCAAGTCCTTGCTGAACTCTTGACCGAAGAGACGCTTGAAGCCCCAGTCGGTAAAGGGGTTGATGTATCTACCCATAATTTATCATTTAGATTCTAAAATCTGCTGCGAAGATACACTTTTTTATTGAAACTGCCAAGAATTTCTAGAATTTTCTATGAAAAATAAGAAAAGAAAGCAATAAGGAGGGTGAAAGGTGAAGATCTGAACTGTCGCAAGTTTGCCCCCACACGCCCTGAAGGGGCAGAAGCTCCTAGCCCAGGGCACTCGCCCTGGGTAAACCAGCAATCAGCCATGCGCCCTGTAAGGGCAAAAGCTTTAAAAAATCAACTTTCATTCTACATTTTAACACTCCAAATATTTATAATTCGAAAAAAATGCTTATTTTGCAATGTTAATAAGGAAATATAAATACGCATAATGAAGCGCAAAGAATGCTGTTTATACTAGAGCCATCTTCTTCTGATATTTCTTTTTAACATTCGCATTGTTTGGGCAGAATACCGTCCTTTACCACTTTGGCTAGATACTCTAGAAGAATTGCGACTATTCATACCATGAGACTCTCCCTCTGAAATATCAGATGTCATGATTATTACTCCAAAAATCAAAAGCGAAGCTATGGTTGAAACTATGATACCCCCCAATTCTATTAGTAACATAGGAACATCTAGCTCACATAAAATAAATACGGACAAAATAAAACAGAGTAACCATAATTGGTAGAATCCTTTGTTTCTATAGAAGGCAAAGAATCTATCTGTCTTTTTCACCTTTATAGGAAGACCAGTCTCTTTCTTATTCATAATTCTTTACTTTTAATAGTTTTATATCTTCTTCTTTGATATGAATGTATTTCGGAAGTGAATAACTTTCTTGATACAATATGTAGTATTCGCTAAATTCATTTGAAAAGATTGGCTTTATCGCCATAACATTCTCTGTTTCCTCATTAGTCGATACTCCATGCAATTGTATATACTGAAAGCCGCAATCCCTACATGTATATAAGTCCGCCTTTCCCCATTTTTCTGAGTGGTATTCTCCCTCATATTCAAAATAATGAGGTCCCCCACTGCACTTTTCCCACTTATCGTGATTATCCACGAAAGTGAGTGTAAACCAAGTTAGCCCTGCAACAAATAAGAGAACTACGACAAAAACTAATCTATCCTTCATAATCTTATCTTAATTTACGATTTGTAACTTCTACTTATTATAACTAGAACTTTTGCAAGTGAATTCGACACACAATAAAAAAGGCAGAACCACTTGCAAAAGTCATGTTTATAATAGCTCAGAATACTTTATTCCTTAACAGGTTCAAGCAACATAACTAATTCCGATTCAGCAATGTCGCATTTATCGAACAAGTATCGCAAACAGCGGAGTTTGCTTCTATTATCCATTGAAGTCCATAAATATTTATGAGGAGCTATTTTTGTACAATATCTATCATCAGCATTCTTCTCAGACCAGAAAAAGCCTTCTTTATCATAAAGACTGTCAACAACATCAGCATATTGTCCCATGACCATCTTTACCACAGTCAAGAGCATATCCTTCCATGTAGTTTCCGTATAATCACGACCCCAAAAACGGAACCCTATCAAAACTCTATTTGTTGGAGAGAAAGTTTCTTCATCCAATGAGACTTCATCTATCGGTTTTGCCAAAGGCTTGAAAGTCGGCTTTGGCAATGGATAGAGGCGCAGGAATGTGTTCACGATTTTTTCACTTCTCTTTTGCAATTCCTCTTCACTCCACTTTTCACATTTCGTCACCCACTTGGTCAGGCGATATTTAGAATCCATATATCCAGGGCAAACTACATCACCATTGTTCTTGCCGTCACGTTTTATTTCAAAAGCCTTATTGCTTAATTCACTATTAATACCTGTAAGAGTTAAGTTGGCAAAAGTATGTAGATATTTCTCTTGAATTTCTTCATAGTTGTCGCCCAGCATATTCTTCCATTCACCATTGAGGGTTTGCGGCATTATATGTTCTATCGTTGCGTCTTTCTTTTTCATATCAGTTGCAACATCATTGTATTCTCCTGGTACAGAATTTTCCAATCGTTCAAAAAGGAATATCTGAAAAGGCTTCAACATGTGATAAGCATCACGGGTTTGAATTGCTGTTACAAACTGCACATCTCTTGGCAATTGGTAATTACCATCTCGACGCATTATATGATAAGCAAGAATATCTGAGTAAGAACATGTTAACGGAACACCTGCAGACTGATATTCATCTATACTTTTCAGAACATCCTTATGAAGTGCACAGAAAACCTGTGTCAAAGCATTACCAGGCATATTGCAAATGATTCGTCTTGCCAAATAATTTTCTACAACGTCAATCACCTTATCTATTTCATCATAGGATAAATTATTCGTTGCCGCATACTTCAAGAACTGAATAAAGAAAACATTGGTTACATCCGATTCTATATTACAAATATGACGCATTTTTGCCGACAATTTGCTTGTTTCCATCTGAGCTTCTGTAACTTGCTGGTAATAGCGGGCATAATCCAACATCTCCACCATTTCTTGTTTTCTATCACGACCATCCATATATTTTTTCCACTCAAAATAGATGTTAGAAAGACGAACAGGACGCTGTAACTGTTGCTTTATAGTTAAATAGTCTCGAAGGAATTTTGTCGGATTATTTTCTGTTGCAGACTCAATCTTCTGCCAATAATTTTTAAAGCACAGCTGTTGCTCTTCTGCTGTTAATGACATCAGAAGGTAATTTCTTATTTTATCAGCTTCTGTAAGAGCCAGACCTGTTGAATTTAAACTTTCAAAGATAAGCTGCGCATCATCATCAGAATCCAACTCTATAGAAATAATCTGAAGATGTTCAACAGCATCAAGCAAATTATCAAATGTAAGTTGTTGCGGCTTTCTTGTCAGCTTATCATAGAAATGGCGGAAATTACGGGTAATCTTTGAATCCTCATCCAATTCATCTTCACCATTGAAGATCTTGTCATAAGCAATTCTGTCGTTTTCAATAGGGACAAGTTTTATCTTGCGCTCTGAATTGCAATATTTCGCATTCAAGAACAAATCATAAGCTTCATCCTTGCGGCTCTCATTAGAGATTTCAAGCAATCCGTCATTGACGGCTTTTATTCCAGCAAGAAGCAGAAGAGAGATTGTTGTCAAACGCTGCTGCCCATCAATGACGAGACGACTGAAGCCGGTTCCTGCTACTGATGTTACGATAGAACCGAAAAAATGGGATGTTCTACCTGAGTGTATCAATTTAACTAAATCACTCAACAACTGGTCGCAATTATCTTGTAACCAGTCGTAATTACGCTGGTAAACCGGAATCACAAATTGAATTTGTTGTCCACAGATAAACTCATTTAATGGCTTAGCATATCCTTTCATATATTTAATGTTTAAATGCTGTACAAAAAGTAATATATTTCACATTTCTAGACCTCAACACAGATCGGAAGATGGTCACTCATCCTATTGGACTCCTCCCAGGAATATAGTTTATAGTCTTTAACTTCTGTATTTGTAAAAGCATAGTCCAGGAAGAAGGTACAATTACCTTTGCCGGTATGGTCGTAGGTAAATCGGCTTTCCTTACCTATCTCTTCATGTAGGAAGGTATGATGAGCTGATTTCAGCCCATTTTCCTCAAACCATGCAAACACTTTCGGAGATTCTTTTCTTTGAAAACTATTAGGGTTAGAGATTACATTATAATCACCTATCACCACAGTCTTATATTTGTTGATATATGGCTTGTAGTATTCTAGGATGTCCAAAAGGATGGAGATATAAGAACCACTAGTTATTCCCTTGCGAACTGTTGGCCATACAGCAAGTAGAAGATACTCATCATCAAAAATAACCGGAATAGCATAGTGCAGATTCTCATTGTACCAGTCTGGTAACACTATCTTTTGATTATCAGGGCAGATAACACCCAAGCCCTTGTAGTCGAAGTCGCCCGTCCAGAAGAAGGAGTAGCCTTCAGGAACTGCGATGTTATCAGCATTGCCACACTCTGGCACAACATAGGCATCTATGCCTTTTTGTCCTAAGAGCCAGTCAATCTTTTCCTGCTTGCTCCACGAAATGTTATAAGATAGTATTTTCATTATTCTATCATTTTAAATTTGTCTATTCAGTTTATTGTGAACCCTTAAAAAGTTCACCACAAAGGTAACTATTTTTTTCAACAAACTACTTTCTTTAGTAAACAAAATACTCTATAATGTAACGACTTAACATTTTTAAGCACAAAAATAGAATCAAAGTATTCACTTTGCTTATAAATATAGGGGAAGGCGCCCTCCCATCGCACCTTCCCTTCTCCATCCTCTCTCAAATACTTCTCATATAACCATCCCTTTTCGCCAGCTTATAATACAGATCCTGGGCGGTATGATAATCGGGATCGGAGCCTTCAAGCCACTCCGAAAAATGGTGGTTGTGGTTCTTCTGCGTTTCCTGCTTGCGGAACGACTCCACCACACATTTCTTTTCTGCATCCGGAAACATCAGGTTCATGCGGGCGGCAAAGGCTGCCTTGTCCTGATTATCACGCACCATGTGGAACGTATATTTCATCAGGCACCAGACTATGTACCAACTTTGCTGAGACGTAATGTTGCCTTTTATCCAGAACTTCAACTTCTCCTCCAACTTTATGGAATCTACCCAGTTCACAAAGAACGAGTCGCTGTTACGCTCAAAATCATCAGCCCTGGCAATTTCTGCCTCCCACAACTTATGCTCACCCTGATACTTGAACAGCGTTTCAAAATCCTCGGGCGAAGCCTGCTCCCTGACTAGCGTACGGACAAGTTCTTCTTCCTCATCCTCCTCTCGCTCAAACCAGTCAGAACAAAGCGTATAATTGTTGTATTTATCCTCAACCCCATCCATCACTTTCTGTAAGCTGTCGTTGGTAATGGCTATTCTCCTGCTTTCCATGCGATGCTTCTTTACCTTTACCTCATGTTTCAGATGGTCAGGTAGCGTGCGCTCGTCGAAAATTCGCTTGATATAATGGTAAATAATCACAGCCTCATGGTCGGTGCGGAAAAGGCGGGTTCTGTATAAGGCTAGGAAATCGGCACAAATAGTACTTACTGTGGAGATGGTTTCAGCCAAAGACATCTGCAAACCGGTAGAGACAAAGTTTCTGTAATGGGAATCAAACTGTGGGAAATCGTCTCCGGCAGGAACTTTAAGCTTCTCGCATTGCTCGAAAATAGCCTTGGCATAGGGAATCTGACCATACTCCTCTTCCTTATCGAGCAAATAGTCTGAATGCTTCCGGGCGATGGTCTGAATTTCCTGGAGCACCTTCTCTAAAACATCAGTATAAATCCCCATGAATTCATCATCATAGCTCTTGTAAATGGAAATGTAGACTTTCTTATGGAGCGTATGAATATATTTAAGAAAATCTGTCAACTGCTCGGCAAGGTTCTGGTAAATATGAAAATAACAGGTAAGACCTTTATGCTTTCCTGCATTCCATCTAAATACATCTTTAGCATGCTGAATCTCCTTATACAAATGTTCTGCCTCTCTCTTAAACTGACCCACATCAGTAGTTGTTACTGGAGTGTATTTCTTGACTCCTGTTACTTCATCTTCCACAAAAAGATCTTCTTCTGATGAAATCTTCAGAAGAGAATTGTAGTTATTGTCAGTATTTGGTATTTCCTCTGTCTGCATATTCTTTTTCTAGGTTTGATTTGTTATGTTGTTTAAATAAGCGGCATGGGGTTCCCTGTAAGTACCAGTATTAAGGTACCTGCAAGAACCTACGACAAGGTACAAACAAGTACTGCCCACGCCGTAGAGGAGTGGACGCCTTGCTGTCACCTTCTTCTTGTCGTTTTTGAATTTTGCAGGTTCTAAATACTGTAGAAGTGCAGATAATCAGCGTCAATATCTATATGTTATTTTTCTTGTTTACTTTCTGTTTCTTACTTCAAATTTTAAAGGGTTTATACTACGTTTTCTTCATCATCCGCCCAGTGGTCGCATTGGCGCATCACAGTTTCCAGCGCCTTTTCTGCACCCTCTGGTGGATACTTATACTTCTTGAGCAGTCGCTTCACCATCACTCGCATCTTCGCCCTCGCCGATTCCTTTCGGTTCCAGTCGATGGTGCGGTTGCGGTGCAAGACTTCCGTCAGTTCCCTGGTCAGTGCCACAAACTCCTCGTCGGAGTAAGCCTGCCGCACTCCTTCGGGCGTGGAGAGCGCATCATAGAATGCTTTCTCCTCGGGCGACAGTCCCAGGTCGTTGCCCTCTGCCTCTGCCTGCTTCATCTGCTGAGCCATCTTCAACAGCTCCTCTATCACTTCCTCGTTGGTGAGCAAGCCCTTCAGATAGTTGGAGAGACTCTGGCTGAGCATGTCGGAGAAGAGGTCGCTCTGAACCACGTTGGTCTTCTTCTGCTGCTTGATTTTCTCTTTCATCAGTTTGGTGAGCAGTTCCACCGCAAGATTCCGCTCCTTCATGTTCTTCACCTCCTGGATGAAGGCGTCGTCGAAGAGCGAGAACTCTATCTGGCGGTCGCCGAAGAGATTGATGACTCCGTCGGTCTTCACGCTCTGGCGGAGCAGGTCGCCGATGCGCTCGTTGATTTCATGTCGGCTGATCTTGCCCTTCTGCGAGAGTTTGAGCATCATCACGCGCAGCGCATCCATATAGCACACCTCCGCCTTCTGCTGCTCATTCAGAAGCGAACGGCAGAGCGTGGTGGCGTTGTGAAGCAGATTGCTGTGCTCCATGAAATTCTTCTTGCGCTGAACCATGGCTGGAGAACTCAGGAAGTTGGCTCCGCTCGTAATGGCGAGTGCCCGCTTCGAGTTGTCCTGTTCGAAGAAGCCGGAATAGTCGAAACCATGAAGCTGGTCTCGGCAGATTTCCATCTCTTCCTTCCATTTCACCAGGGCGGTCTTGGCGATGTCGGGGTCTCCGAAGCGGCGGCGGTCACGATTGGTGTACTGCTGCATGGCACTCTTCAGCGCCTGCGCAATGCCTACGTAATCCACTATCAGTCCGCCTTCCTTGCCCGGGAACACACGGTTTACACGGGCTATTGCCTGCATCAGGTTATGACCGCTCATCGGCTTATATACGTACATGGTGGCGAGCGACGGAACATCGAAGCCCGTGAGCCACATATCTCTTACGATGGCGATTTTCATCTCATCATCGTTGTCCTTGAATTTTCTTGCCAGTTCCTTCTTGTAGGCTTCGTTGCCGATAATCGGCTGCCAGTCTTCGGGGTCCTGGTTCGAACCGCTCATCACCACCTTTACCTTCTCCGTCCACTGGGGGCGAAGCTCCAGCATCTTGCGGTAGATTTTGATGGCGATGCTTCGGGTCAGTGCCACAATCATTGCCTTGCCGGTGAGTTCCTGCGCACGGTTCTGCTCGTAGTGCTGGATGATGTCCCTTACCAGCGTGTCGATGGTGGCGTCTTCACCCAGGAGCACTTCCAGCCGGCTATGCTCCTGCTTTGCCTGCCTGATCTGCTCCTCGGTGGCTCCCTCATCGGCCAGGTTGTCGAACTCATCGTTCAGCAGGTTCATCGTGTCTTCGTCGAGGTTCAGGTTCACCACACGGCTCTCGTAATAGACCGGACGGGTGGCTCCATCATCTACCGCCTGACTCATGTCGTAAACGTCGATGTAGTTGCCGAATACTTCCTCCGTGTCTCTGTCACGGTCGCTGATAGGCGTTCCGGTGAAACCGATAAACGAGGCACCCGGCAGGGCTTCTCTCATCTTCTGGCTGAATCCCTTCTTCATCGTCAGACTCTTGTTGTCCCAGTGCTCTTCGCCGTATTGCGAGCGGTGCGCCTCATCGGTCATCACAATGATGTTGCGACGGGTGGAGAGTGCCGAGTCGCCTTCTTCAAACTTCTGAATGGTGGTGAAGATGATTCCCCCACTCTTTCGGTTACGGAGCAGATTGCCCAGGTCTTCACGGCTCTGGGCGTTCTGTGGTTCCTGACGAAGGAAGTCCTGGCAGCGGCAGAACTGACCGAAGAGCTGGTTGTCGAGGTCCTTGCGGTCGGTTACCACCACGATGGTTACTTCGGGCAACCGTTGCACCAGCTGGTGGGCGTAGAACACCATGGAGAGGCTCTTGCCCGAACCCTGCGTGTGCCAGAACACGCCGATTTTTCCGTTGCCTTCCACTGCGGTACGGGTGCGCTGCAGGGCTTTGCCCACGGCGTAGTACTGATGGTAGGCGGTAAGAATCTTGGCGTATTTGCCCTGGTTCTTGTCGAAGCAGATGAAGTTCTGCAGAATGTCGAGCAGTCGCTGCTGCTGGAACATGCCGAGGAAGAAGGTGCGGTAGTCGGCAAAGAGGGTTGACTCGTATGAGCCGTCTATGGTCTTCCATTCCATGTAGCGTTCCAGCTTGGCGGTGATGGTTCCGGCACGAGTCTCGCTCATGTCGCTGATTACGTTGAAGGCGTTGTAGCTGAAGAGGCTTGGAACGCTCTGCTGATAGTTCTTGATCTGCTTGTAGGCATCTTCTACGGTTGCATCTTCGGAAATGGCGCTTTTCAGCTCCACCACCACGAGGGGCAATCCGTTGACCATCACCACCATGTCGCAGCGCTTGTTCTTATACTCTTCTACCCGCCACTGGTTCACCACCTTGAAGAGGTTTCTTTCGGGATAGTCGAAGTCGATGAGCCTCATCAGGGCTGTTCGTTCTTCGCCATCTTGCAGGAATCCCACCTCCAGACCGTTTTGCATCCAGAGTGTAAACTGCTCGTTGTTCTGTTCTAAAGTACCGATGCTGATGTTGGTAATCTGCTTGATTCCTTCATCCATTGCATCGGCTGGCAGTTGAGGATTAAGCCGTCGCATCGAGGCGACCAAATCGGCACGATAGAAAGGCTCCTTATAGTCGCGTTCCACCTCGTAGCCACATTCGTACGCATAGCCGAGTTCGTCCCGGAACAGGGCAATGAGCGTTTGCTCGTATGCGTCTTCGGTGAATTTCTTGTCGTCTGCCATATTGTTAATATTTTATATTTTCTTTCTCGTTATTTTCTTTTCGTTGCTCTTCTTATTCCGGGACTTCCAGCTCGCCTGACATGAGGCGAGGGAGAAGGGTGTCACGGAGGAGGGAGATGCGGGAGTTCTCTATATGAATAGATATTATTTTATTCATTATAGAATCGGAAATCATTGAAAAGCTTTTTCTTGCATCTTCCGAAGGAATAACCATAGGAAGTTTCGATGCTTCTACAGGGCTTAAATTAGCCTGTGCAGTTCCACGAGATATGCTTATCAATAATTCTTTAGTTTCCTTTAACCGAAATAAAGCATAAGAAAATGAATTGTCGTAACATTCCTTTGCTTTAATTTTAGCCACTCTTTGGTTCAATAAGAGATTGGTTTCTGTAACAAGACAACATCTTCCAACATTTCCTGTCAGAGAAAGTAAAATGTCTCCACTTTGTAATTTACAATAAGCAGGCATCTTCGTTGGATACTCTGTAACCTTTGAAGAACCTTCTGTTACCAAACAACCATCTTGAACAGATTTGATTGTTATTATCTTATATTCACCATTTTCAGAAAAATCCTTTGATGAAAAAGTAAAACCATTTTGAAACTCAACAATGTCTCCTATAGTTCCTACTTTCCATCCTTCCGGAATCATTCCCAATTCACTATCCACGAACTTACCATCCTTGAATGGCTCAAAGTCAACGAACCAATTCTTGAAAATAGCCTGCGCCATCTCCTCCAAATCAGCATTGATTTTGTTGTTCAACTCTATCTTCCGGTCGAGAGAAGAAAGGATGGAAGCAATGCTTCGTTGAGCTTCAAGAGAAGGCAGATTGATTTCTTGCACAGAAAGAGTTCCAACAGCCAACCCTGGTTGAGCGGACTGACCTGATAATCTTTCTAAATGCATTGTAGAAAGAAGAGCAGAAAGATAGTATGTATTAGCCTTTTCATTTGCTTGACATACAACAGCATGTTCTGTCATATAAGCTTCACCTTTGAAATATCTTACATTTCCACAATATGCTCCCTGTCTTCCAATTATTGCACATTCTCCTTCAAAGTTGCTTCTATCAGCATATCCTCTAAGACCATTTCCTCCATAAACAGGATACTTCCCTGCAGGAAAAATTTCAGCAGCCTTGATGCTTTTACCCGAACTAAGCCGAGAGCAAACTTCGCCAAGCGTATATGTAGTAAACTCCATACTTACACCTCCCATCCAATTTTCTTCAACTGCAATCTGATCTCTTCTTCCTGCTTCTTGCTTTCCTCAAACAGCTGCTTCAGCTCTCCGGTAAGATTCGTCATTTTCTCCTCGAAAGGCACTCCATCGCCTTCGTCTTCGGCGATTCCTACGTATCTACCAGGAGTCAGGATGAAGTCCTGAGCAGCTATCTGCTCGGTGGTGCATACGGCACAGAAGCCCTTTTCATCCTCCAGGGTTCCCTGCTGGAACGCATGGAAGGTATCAGAGATTTTTTTAATATCCGTATCAGGCATCAGCTCACGAAGCTTGCGGGTAACCATCGTGCCCAGATTGCGGGCGTCGATAAACACGGTCTTGCCCTTCTGCGCCTTGTTGCGGCTGATAAACCAAAGACTTACAGGAATACCCGTACTGTAGAATAGCTGCGAAGGCAAAGCCACGATTCCCTCTACCAGGTCGGCTTCGATGATGGCTTGGCGAATTTGTCCCTCGCCGCCACTCTGACTCGAAAGCGCACCATTCGCCAGCACCAAACCAATCTTTCCGTTTGGAGCCAGATGGTGAATCATGTGCTGCATCCACGCAAAGTTGGCGTTGCCAGCTGGTGGCAAACCATACTGCCAGCGCACGTCTTCCTGGAGCGCACTCTGTCCCCAGTCGCTGAGATTGAAAGGAGGATTGGCAAGAATGTAATCTGCCTTCAGCGTAGGGTGCTGGTCATCATAGAATGTGTCGGCAAAGACATTGCCCAGGTTTGCATCCAAGCCACGGATGGCAAGGTTCATGTGCGCCATCTTCCACGTATCAGGGTTTGCCTCCTGACCATAGATACTAATCTTGCGCAGGTTTCCCTTATGACGCTCTATAAACTTGGCGCTCTGCACAAACATACCACCGCTTCCGCAGCAAGGGTCATAGACTCTGCCCTCGTAAGGCTCCAGAATCTCTACCAGCGTGCGGACAATACAGGAAGGCGTATAGAACTCGCCACCATTCTTGCCCTCCAGACTGGCAAACTGCTGCAGACAGTATTCGTAGGTTCTGCCCAGCAGGTCTTTCTCCTCGCCAGCATCGTGCATTTCTATGTTCGTAAAGAGATCTACCACATCGCCCAGACGACGCTTGTCCAGCTCCGGACGGGCAAAATTCTTAGGCAGAATGCCCTTCAGTCTTTCGTTTTCACGCTCAATGGCGGTAAGTGCTTCATCTATTATCACGCCTATTTCCGGGGTGTGGGCAGCAGCACTAATCTTGCTCCATCGGGCTTCAGCAGGCACGAAGAAGATGTTCTCAGCGGTGTATTCGTCCTTATCTTCCGGGTCGGCGTATTCGTCGCCCTGCAGCTCCTGAAACTTCTGTTCGAAGCGGTCGCTGATGTATTTCAGAAAAATGAGTCCGAGCACAACGCCCTCGTATTGCGAAGCGCTGAGGTTGCCTCTCAGAATATCGGCAGCCTTCCATATTTTCTCTTCAAAACCAATGCTGATTGTATCTTGTTTCTTAGCCATAATATGTTTATTTTTCTACGAGCACTAGCTTCCAGTCCTCATTCTGCAGAACGAGGGTCCCGTTGTTGTCCGTAATGGTGAATATCTGATTATCTATCTGTATTTTGTTGTCCTTTATTAAATAGGTGTACTGACCACAAGCAACGTTTTCGGTGGTAGTTTGGGTTATTTTACCGCCTTCGTCGAAGTGGTTCACTTCCGTCGTTTCGGAGAAAGAAATAGCATCTGAGGTGAAACTGCAGAACAAAGGAGCCTCTTTTACGTCGATAAAGATACTTCCAACGCGCTGATAAAGGGCTGAAATCTGCCATTCGTGGGCTAAAAATGTGGTTTCGTAATCAAAAGCCTCTGTTTTTTCTGTTTCTTCGTCGCTAGAACAGGCGGTGGAAGAAAGCATAAAAAAAGCGACTATTATCATATAAAAATAAGATAATATTCGCCTGCGGATAAGAACATGATGATATTGGGCTAACTTTGCCTGAGCAAAATTACCCCCCCTAAAGCTTTGTAAGTCAAGAAGTTACACCTTTTCATCTTAGCATTGTTATTATGTAGTTTCTAGCTTTCCGGACTATTGCTACGTCAATAATTTGTTAATTGCTAGCAAAGATAATAAAAAGTTGGCAAACCAAAGAATTTTATCACGTTATTTAACGGAAAAATGCAAAATATGGAAGTTAGGAAGATGTTTTACCCCCTCTTCTAAGGGTAAAAAATGCCCCTCCTCAGACGTGAATCCGCCTCTAACATGACGCATTTTTGACAAAATACAACAGGAAACAAGGATAAAAATGTAGAATCGAACAACATATCAGCTAACTAAAACGACTTAATATGTAGATAATTATTATACACAAAATATTAGAGTATGAATATAACAAAATACACATAACACACTAACAACCAACACATTCAGACATATATTCAACCTATATCATGTAAAACTCACAAGTTCATCTAGCGTGTCATTAAGGGTCAAGGTCATTAAGGGTCATTTTCATTTTCGGGGGGAGAAAAATCCCTATAGTATATATATAAATAAATATTTATATATACTATAGCTCAAAATGACACTTTCATTTTTCTAAATGACCCTTAATGACACTGACCCTTAATGACACGCTCGTTTTTCATCCTTACTTTCCCATTGCTGATTGTTTCTGCAATAAAGTTCAGATAAAAAATCAATAGAACTTATTGTATTACAGCTATTTATAGCTTTTCTCACATAGAAAGTTAGGGTGAAAGCTTGTATTCTGCCCGAAAATGTTGTATCTTTGCACCGGCAATCGAAAGAACAGCCTTTTG
>ERZ772882.780-NODE-780-length-39289-cov-4.936433_pt1 | contig 39289 bp, 47 predicted proteins | sample MGYA00580576_ERZ772882 | MGnify/ENA primary metagenome ERZ772882 (study PRJEB29015, sample SAMEA2737658) | human gut metagenome | biome: human gut; feature: human-associated habitat; material: faeces | place: China | collected 2012 ... | reverse complement strand
AAAATGCTGATAGATACTGTGTTTTAGCGGATAATCAGATTTTTATTGTGTTTTTCTTTTTAAAAAGACGGTTTATTAAAAACAGCCGTTTATCCGATTTTGTTTCGCCTTTTATGCGTTCCGCAAGATTTTCGGAATGCGCTTTAAGCTCTGAAATAATTCCTGCTATCTCCGCCGCCTTTTGTATCTCGGTATTATCCGTTACGCCTTCAATGCTTTCGGCAAAGGAGCATACGGCGCTGAATGACGGCAGCTTTTTATCCTCGCATAACGCTTTTAACTGTGAATATTTTTCATCCTTAATTACACCGTCGGTAACAGGCTGTTCTAAAATCCCGCCGTCATTATTTTTTTCCGGCTCTTTCATATACAAAAGCGCAAACAAGGATTTAAGCGCGTTGCCCAGACCGAAGCGTTTGTCTGCACGGTCAATAACATCCGTAAGCTCCGGAGATTTCGGAATAAGGCTTTTATACAGCATATCCGTCCCGGTATTGCCGTACATAGCGGTGCTCATATCCACGTCCGCCGTCCAAAGGTTATTAAACCAATCGTCGGCGCTGCCGCTGTCTTTAAATGGATCTCTCATTTCTTTTCCTTTCCGGCTGTTTTTTTATCTCCCCGCCCTTGCTTTTCTCTGATAAGAAAGGTGACTCGCACAGTGGGGCGGGAAAGAAAGAATTAAATTACATAAATGCTTTACTCTTTCTCTCCCTCAGTCAGCCATTCGGCTGACAGCTCACTCGTCAGAGGAAGCCGTCAGCACTCTGTTTACTTTTGCGTTACAGAATCAACCTTCAGCCCGGAAAATCCGGAAATTCATCCTCAATCGGCTCAAAATCGTCCGGCACAGGCGCGGTATTCTGTTCGCTTGTATCCCGCTTTTTCTCTCCGAAATACACGCTGTCCGCAATTATCTCCACCATTTCACGATTATTGCCGTCTTTATCGGTGTATTTGCGCACCTCCGCTCTGCCCTGAACGGTTAAGCCGTCGCCCTTTTTAAAATGCTTTGCCGCAAACTCCGCTGTATTGCGCCAGGCAACCACGGTGAAAAAGTCCGACAGATATTCGTCGTTCACCTTGTAGTTGCGCGTGACCGCTATACGGAACGAGGTCACATTGACCCCACTTTGCGTGGTTCTAAGCTCCGGGTCTGCTACCATTCTGCCTGTCATAATTACCGAGTTTAACATAAATTTTTTCTCCTTTTTCAGTTTTGTAAATCTGTGTACTCTTTAAGCTCCGGCAAAGAAACATAGGTAAAGGAAGTCTCGGCATATGCCGCGCGGCTTATATCCTCAAGCGTGCTAATAAAACTGTCCACACCGGATACCGCCGCGTCGGTTTCGTCAAAATCCTTTTTTATGTTCAAAGCCTCGTTATATAGCTTTAAGAGTTCGGTTTTCACATTCATCAATGCTCTGTTTTTATTGTCCGAATTGTTAAATTCATCACGCACCGAAAACGCCTTTGCGGTAAGCTCGTTTATGCGGTCGCCTATCGGGTTTTCGCATATCCTTTTAAGAATATCCGCCACGACAGATATTTCCTCCGGCTTATTCCAAAGATAATTCTTTAATACAAGCAAATCTTTAGGAACAACCTCGTCTCTGCCGCCTAAAAAGGCCTCCGCACGGACAATATCCCCAAAGCCGAAAAATGTTCGGTCGGATACCTCAATACCCTTTTTCCTGAGTTCCAAAAGCACAGCGTCCATAAGCTCGTTAATGCTGTCGGAGATTTTTATGCTTTTAACCTCTTTCTGCATTTCCTCAAGCTCCGAAAGGCTTACGGTCGCATTGACGGTATTTTCTCCGCCGTTCTGCTTTTTTCTGAGCATTTCCATACGGTTAGCCTTGTCGCGAACATATTCGGTTCGGATTTTTAAATCGAAACGGTCGTACAGCGCCTTTAAAATCTTTTCCTCGGGATTGTTGAAGTTGGGAATTTCGTTAGATGCGGAGAAGAAGCTTATAACCGGAATTTTAACCTCTTTACCCTCATTTGTGTAAACACGCTCGTTAAGAGCTTTTAAAAGACTGTTAAGTATTCCCTCGTTAGATTTAAACAGCTCGTCTAAGACAACAATATTACTGTCCGGTATCTTGCCCGCGGTTATGTATTCCGGTCGCGAAGTTCGGCTTAAAGCCAAGCCCTTTTCGTAGGTTTCAAGTGCGGATTGCGCCTTTTTAACCTCATCTGAATATACCGTGTTTCCGGGGTCATTTCGGAATTTTTCAAGCGTTGCTTCAAGCTCGTTTCGCATATCCGAATATGTCGGGTCGCTGTCAATGACGCTTGACGGCAAATGGCCGGGTATAAGGCTTGCAAGATCTAAACGACCGAATAACTGCTCGGTATCCGTCTGCTTGTTCATAAGGGTTGAAAACTGCTTTGCTCCGGTTATCCTTTTGCAGAAGCGGTCTATGGCGTAGGACTTTGCCTGTCCCACATCACCGAGTACAAACAGGTTTTTACGCGTTAATAACGCCAGTGCTATACCGTGTATAAGCTCCTCACGCTCGCAGACCTCGCCGTTCACCTCTGCCATAACATTTAAAATCTTTTCGTTGCTCATAAAAAATCTCCTTTACGCGGCTTTTTTAGTCTTCTTTGCGGTTTTCTTTTCTGCCTTTTCGGGCTTTGCTTTCGGCTTTACTATGCTGACGGCATTTCTCGGCGTTACAAGATATACCCCGTCAGTGCTTTCAAGCAGCATAAATCCCTTTTTATCTAACTTCACCGACACATTACCCGTTGTAAGAGATAAAAAATCCTCTATTATCCGCGGGTCATAGTTAAAGCCTGCGTCCGGCGTGGGGCTATCGCATAGGGTAGCGACAAATGCTGAGCTTGACCGCTTATACGCAGCACATGAAAGCCTTATCCCCATAGGCGTAAAGCAGATATTCACGCATTTATCGTCACCGGGCAGCTGACACACCGCCGCAGTCTGTATGGCGTTCAAAAGCTCCTTTGCGCCTGCCACGGCGCAGTATTCGGGTACAAGCCTTTTTACAAAGCTGCTCATATCCGGTCCTGTCTTATTCATCATAACGGTGGAAAATACCGTATCTCCGCAGACAAACACGGCTCTTTGGTCGGCAGTCCCGGCGTATACCGTCTTATCTGCCGAAAGCAGGGAAAACAGAATATTTACCGCGCTTATATGCAGCTTCATCTCTGTTTCTCCGTCAGCAGCGTTTCGGTTTACAGCCGACGCCATTCGCTTTTGGTTCATCGCCTCTGCTGTGCTGATGCCCGGAGTAAGGCGTAGTGTTACGCCTTGCAGCTCTCTTTTATCTCCCTTTGTCTCGGCGGCAAACGCCGCGTGCTTTAAAAGGGGCAAAAGCCCGGATACAGACACATACGCAGTCGGGAAAACAAGCTCGGATTTCGGAAATTCATTTACCGGCTTTGTTACAAGTAAATACCGGGCAGAGCCGAAGCTAAGACCTAAAGCGCCGTTTTCATCCGTTTCAATAGTTACGCTTTCTTCCTTTGTTTTTCTAAGAATTTCAAGCACTACGGGCGGCAGTATAATCTCGCCGCTCATAGAAATATCCGCATCGCGTATACGCTTTACAACCGAGGTTATAACATCGGTGCCAATAAGCTCCAATATTCTTTTTGACGCGTCGGCGTAAAGATATATTCCCGAAATTCTTGTAAGCAGGCTGCTTTTCCCAACATTCATTACGGTCTTTAACGCCTCGCAAAATGCAGAACGGTTTACTGTGAACTTCATTTTGTTTCTCCCATCTCTTTTAATAATGCGAATGCCAGTCTGAGGGTAAGCTTAAACATTAAAAGCCGTTCTTCCGAAGCGCACCTGCCTAATGCGTCATCGCGTTCTTCAAGCAGCTGCTTTTGTTCGTCCGTAAGGGTTTTATGAAGTCTTTCCCCCGCCTCAGCCGCATTTGAACGCTTTTGTTTGTAGCTTTCCGTTTGGGGCTGGGCGTTTTCAAAAACCATATCGCACAGCTCCTCCAATATGCTTTTATCTTCCATTTCCTTCTGTCTCCTTTTTCTATGACGCTAATAAATCGAATAGCGTCAACTGTTTGTCTTGAGTTGCCGTTTCAGGTTCGGGCAGTTCAGGTACTTCCGGCTTAATAACTTTAAGATAAGGCGCTTTCTTCCCCTTTTGGTCGTTTTTAACCGCTATTTTCTTAAAGGTTGCCGTAAGATCCTCAACGCTTTCCTTAATGCCGCTCGCAAGCTCCCTTGCTAACTGAGTAGTCATATCCGTGTTCTGCGACAGTGCCGCCAGTCCCTCCTCGGATAGCTGCCCCTCAATCATTGTCGCCGCCGCAAGCTTTGAAGCCATAAGCTTTAGCGCCCGCTGCTGCATGGTATCCGCATAGTAAAAAAGATACACTTCAATTTTGGGTGCGGTCTGGTTTATACGCCAGCTGCGGAGTGACGCCTGCCTTAACACATAAAGGTTAAACGAGAGGTTAAAAAATATAAGGGTAGTAAAATCATTGAGGTCAAGCCCTGTTTCAACCAGCTTCGGGTTGGTTATAAGGACCTGCATACCCTCGTTCAGCTTTTTCTGCACCCAGTCCTCACGCTTTATGGCTTTCACGTTCTGCTTTAAAATGCAGGCTTTGATTCCCATTTCTTTAAGCCTGTCTGTTAAAAGCGGCTGAGTATCTAAGCGCACCCAGGCGGTGTAGATAATAACCCTTTCGCCTGCGGCTACCTTTTTACCCACAAGCTCCAGCACATTATTCAGCTTATCGTTCGGCTCGTCTGTAAAGTCACTCGGGATAATAGAGAAATCCAATGCGGTTACAGGCGCGTGACCGTAAGGCTGATCCGGGTATGCTGTAAGCAGGTTAAGATAAGGGGACAGCAGCTTGTTAGCAAGCCGTCTGTCCTTTCGCATTACGGTACGGAATTCATCCTCCATATGCCTGTATTCCTTTTCCACGCTTTCGGACATTTCGCAGGCGACCGGAATTTCCTCATAATCCGGCAGATCCTTTGCCATATCGTATAGAGATAAAAACACCGTGTTTTCCATAAGGTATCTTGAATAAACGATAGGCGAAATACCCGGCAGGAATTTCTCGCGTACCTTTTGCGTCCGGTTCTTTGAGGCAACATTATACTTTGTTTCGGGAGTTTCATATATGCTCTCTACCACACCGTAGCGCTGACAGAACTTCCTCGCGTCGCTGTACTTAAAACCGTCAGCTAACATTAAGCGGGGTTTCAGTCTGAACAGCAGATAAAACGTACCTTTGGCATAACCGTTTATCAGGGTTGCGGTCATAGCAATAACCTTTTTTGCAATACCGGCTATTTCCGCCATAGCCTCACCCTGCGCGCTTTCGCCCGAATATTCGTGCAGCTCGTCACAGATATATGCGTCAATTTTTTTGAAACGTTGCTTAATATACCGCGAAAGCGGGAATTTACGGTATGCTCCCTGTGCCGGGAATATGCCATCCGGGTTATCCATAACGGCTCCTACCTGCTTTTTCATACCGTTGGTTTTAAGCTTACCTGAATAAAAAGGGAATTTACGGTGGATATATCCGTAACCGCCTATTCCAAGCCAAGGAAAGCCGAGCGCCATACGGTTTCGCTCGCCGCATTTTCCCGCCTGTCTTGCGCTCATTTTTGGAATACCGCGTATTCCTGCAAATTCGTGCTGCGCCGATCAGAAAAATGCGGCGGCAGAAACTTCGCAGAACCTTACAAATAGAAAATTTTTATGTAAAACGCCGCCGCGGAGCGCAGGAATACTAACGTATTTCAAGCGACAAGGCAATGTTAGACGGAAAATTTTCATTTGTAAGGCGTATGTGGTTCGACTTTCCTTGGCTTGCCACTCGTTTTTGGCGGGGTCAAGGCAATCGGGATTATCTGCCTCCCACAAAACGGTTTTACAGCTTTTGCATTTATGGTTTTTGTTGTTTTCCTCACGGAAGAAAAGACTGTCCGCTGGGACGGTATATGATGTGCCGTCGGTCGTCACCGTCATTTCCTGAACCGCGCCGCATACAGGGCAGATAAAACCTTTTCTGCGCTTGTTCCACATAACGGTCGGCTTGCGCAGATAACCGCTTCTTGCACTTTCCTTTGAAAGTACCATAAAAACGGGTTTATCCGAGGTTTTATACAGCTCATACATACGGTCAACATCCGTAATGCTTGAAACTACACTTGCAATACAGTTCGGTACAGTTTCGTAAAGCTCGCGCACCCATTTCTTTGCCACATGTGACGGGCAGGTAATAACATTTATACGCCTGCCGCCGCCTATGGATTTTTGATAGGCATACAGCGCCGCTGAGCCTATTTTGGTTTTGCCCGTACCGCAGCCCGATACAAGCATTGTCATTTTTTCCTTTTTAAGCTGCCTTTTAATAGCCTCGGCTCCTGCCAACTGTGCCTCGTAAAGCGAATATCCTACATTCTTTTTTATGTATTCGTTCACTTCGTTAAGCTCCGGGCAGATGCTTTCCTCGGCGGGATTGAAAACAGGCTTGAATGTTGCCTGTATTTTCTTCGCAATATCCTTGCCGAAAGCGTTAAGATACTGCGTAAAGGTTTCTATATCCCCGAACGCCGTATCGTCTTTCTTTGCGTTAGGAATACATATTTCCCCCGATTCAAGCCCGTCCGTCAGGACCTTTGCTATTTGTGTTTCACCCTTTTTAAGCGTTACCGCATAAGCCGCAAATTCCGTATTGGTGCTGAATACATTAAGCCTTTTAAGAATCTTTCTGTCCTTTAATTCGCGTATAAAGTATTCTTCCCATTCGGGCATTAACGGCACAGACAGCTTACTGTCAAGCTCTGTGAAAAGTCCGCTTTCATCCTTACAGAAAATGTATAGATCGCGCGGGCTTTCGTCTTTTTCCTTTTTCTCGTCGCCGTTCGCTATCAGCACGCACTCCGACGCGGTATCTCCCGCTTTCACACGGCGGCTGTAATTTCCGCCGTGTGTAGTCAGCTCCGTTTCGCTCTTTTCCTTGGGCAGTCTTAATGCAATTTTACTGCCGCTGAACAGAGCGTCGGACATAGCGAGCACCGTTTCGGGGTAGCCGCCGAACCTTATGGCTACGAGGCTTTTGTTTCCGTCGAACACAACCGTGTCCGCGTAATTGGTTATACCCACTCCGTAATTTTCGTCTTTCAGGATAACGGGTATAAGGCTTTTGCTGTTTTCGGTGATAGATCACCCTCTCCTTTCCGCCGTAAGCCTTGCTGCCTTAAAGAAATCTCAGGTGTAAAGTGTAAAAATCTTTTAAAGGCAGTAAAGCTACGGCTTTTTGTGTTACATCCGACAAAACCGATTAGTCCCTGTTGGTTGTAACATTCTATGTAAAAACAAGAAAGACCGACCTATCCTGCTTAAAACAGAATTGGTCGGTCAATCTTGTGATTACCGAATTTATTTTCTTGATATATTTTAAGTTTCCTTAAAAATGCAAAAAGGTCGGACTTAACCCCTTGTGAGGGAAAAGTTCGACCGAGTTACTTTAACCAATGTCATAATCCGAAAAATCCGATCCGACAATTTTCTTAAACCATGTTACAGATTCATTATATATTATCCGGTTAGTGATGTCAACGAAAAGATTTTAAAAACTTGACATTTTTAAGGTTTGTGGTATAATATAAGTGAAATAAGGCAAACCGATAGACGGCTAGCCCTAAAAATAAGCGTTAAAAAGATTTAGCCGCTAGTTTTCCAGACCGGGCGGCTACTTCTTTTTTATGACAATGACAGTATATAAAACAATAATTAAAATTACTATTATGTACTCCATCGGCACCGCCCCCTTTCGAGGGGTGTGGGTCTCCGGCGGAGACCGCTGTGAAACAGCAACACCGACCGAGGCGGAAGCCGAGACAGACTTAGCCGCCTACCGTTTAAGGTTCACCTTATTCCAAGAGAATTATACTATAATAGAATAAATTTTGCAAGCATATTATTACCGAGTGGATCAGTCAAGGATAGAACGGGCAGCTATCACGCCTACCAACCATAGTAGGTCTTCAAGAGATGCAGGGGTGTGGGCGTGCTGATTGATCCACTCAGTATAATATATATCGGCATTCGTGCCGATTCAGTCTGTCGAATAACCCTAAATTCCAAGCGAGATTTAGGGTTATGAGTTTTGTTTTAGCAAAAAATGTATATAGCCTAATTAAAGCACTGTATTGGTGAGACCTTTTCCACCTATGCAGTGCATACTTTTTTAAATTCATTGCAGCAAATTTAAGCCTAACCCAATTTGTAACTTGGGATAAGCCTCGGTATGGAGTATATCGCATAGCGTATTTTTCTTTCGCGTCTGCGAATACTCGTTCAATTGTCTCTTTTCGTCGTTCGTACAAAGCCTTGTACTCTGGCGTATGCCTGATGTCTTCTACCGTTTCAAGGTAATCTGACCATATATGCTTGGTGACGGTTTTTTCAAATTTTTGGTTTTCGGTGCATAAATGCCTTGACGGACAGTTTTCGCAAATGTAGCCTTTACTCTTAAACTCTCGGTAACCTTCTCGATTGGTTGTAGCGTAGCTCAGCACTTGGTTTTCAGGACATATAACACAGTTAAAATATTCATCGTAAACATATTCATAAGGCGGGAAAAAGCCTTTCTTACTCATCGGTCTTTTGTAGGGTAATACGGGTATTCTGCCGTCATCAAGTATCCTCTTGCTTATCCACGGTGTTTTATAGCCTGCATCGGCTACTACTGCCTTTATCTCCGGATTTTTCTCTGCAAGTCTGTCATATAACCCGTCAAATGCCACACTGTCATGCATATTACCGGGGTTTACCGTCACATCTATTACATATCCGTTTTTATCACAGCATGTCTGAGCTGTATAAGCAAAACACTTTTTATGCTCGCCCTTGTGAAACACGCCGCTTTCAGGGTCGGTTGTAGATTCCGTAATTTCCTTTTCTTCGGGCGGTTTAGGTCCGTCAAAAGGCTTCTTGCCGTGGTCGTTTCGCTCTTCGTTAATTTCTTCCATCAACTGCTTTTCGTAGGTCTTTGCCGCCTGCGGTACCGCCTTTTTGACCGCTTTCTTTAAATTGGCGTTTGCTTTAATATGCGTTCCGTCTACAAATACAGCTTCGGGTGATAAATATCCTGCCGTTTCTATTTCGTTTAATATCCAATAAAATATTTCTTCTATTGTTTTTTCGGTGTATCTATGCTTGAAATTATAGCTTACGGTTGAAAAGTGTGGTATCTGTTCGTTCATCAAATATCCCAAAAACCATCTGTACGCCACATTCATTTTAATTTCTTCTACCGTTCTTCTGAGTGACGGCAATCCGTATAAATGCTGTATCAATACCATTTTAAATATTACTACAGTGTCTATACTCGGTCTGCCGTTATCCGCACAGTATAAATCTTCCACTATGTCATATATATGGCTGAAATCTACCGCGCTGTCTATTTTTCTGAGCAAATGGTCTGCCGGTACAAATCCCTCTATGCTGAATATTTCAAGCTGGTCGCGGTTTTCTCTTCCCTTTACTATCACTTTCATCACCGCTTCTATTATACCATATTTACGTAAAAAAGCCCAGCTTTTGCTGGACTTTTTCGACAGACTGTATCGGCATTCGTGCCGATTTTTTTATTGCCTTAAATCTTCTGCAAAAAAGAATAAAAATATTTTTCAAAAAAAGCCCTGTCAAACTTGACAAACCGAAATTTTGTGTTATATAATGCAAGCGGTGTTAATAACACCTCTCCTTTTGAGGGACGCTCTTTGTTTTCCGGCGTCCCTCTTTTTATTTACAATAAAACACCCACCGCTTTTTCATTTCGGCGGGCAGCGCGTCGTTTCTTCTTTTCCCACTCCATACAAGACCGCCCGCAATACCGTCATATTTAAAATTAGCCGCCTTAACGCTGGCGCCGTGCTCGCTTTCAAGAGTATATGTAATAATCCGTTTATACCCCATAGCCTTGCCGACTCGAACGCAAGCGCCGTAAAGCATAGAGCAGGCGTTATATGTCCCATCAGTACAAACGCGGCATATTTCAAGCGTTTCCCCGTTATCGTAATATCTGCTAACAGGTCTTCCGCAAACCGCAACGCCTATAAGCCCTCCTTTTTCATCCGCAAGCCCAAGCGCAAATTTGCAGCCCACGGCTTTACCTAAATGCCTATGTCGGAGTGATATAAACTCATTTGCTTCGCGCAATGTAATAGGTATTATTCTTACCATCTTGACAGTATTCTGCCGTAAATCAGCTTTTTATCATAATTGTATTTGCGTATAACAATTATGACCTTATCCCCTATATGAAAATCCAAGGCGTTCTGATCCGGCAGATAGGTACAAAGGCAATCCAAATTATCTTCTATTCTGCAAAACACTCCGCCGCCGTATTTTCCTGTTATTTCGGATACTCTGCGGCAATTAAGCGGGTGACGCATTTCCGCACCGTCGAACGGGTGCGGTTTTGCTTCCTTTATGGATATTTTAAGCTCTTCATTTTCTCTGTTGAAGCTTTTCATAATCGCCTCGTGCTTTTCTCCGGTGTGCATACACTCCCTTAAATCAGGTATCATACCGTAGGATATATCCTGTGTTCTGAGCATCAAATCAAAGCCGTTACAGCAGCACATAGCCTTTGAACGCCCGACCGCTATAATATCGCATTCGGTGCGCTTGCCGGAGATAAATTCCTTTTTCATAAAGCTGCGCCTGCGGATTTTTAAAGCCTTTCTCCGTGAGGCTATGCAGCAGTTACCCAATCGGTCTATATCGGTTATAACATAATCTATTTCCGCGCCTGATATTGTTCGTATAACATAATCCGGTGGGCAATTTTCTTTATCATACCAGACCTCACTAAAGGGTATAAGAATTTTTATGGTATTATCTATCACCGTAAGACAATGCGTATTTTTATTCCCGGACAGCTTTACCGTATCCGCCCCTACGGTTTTCCCCGTCAGCAATGATTCGGACCGGTACGAGGCATATATGCTTTCCCATGTCAGTCTTTTGTCGGCGGATATTTTACCGTCCAGTCTTGTTAAATTCAGCTTTCCGAATTCTTCTATGTTCATAAATTTTAATCTCCTCCCTTATAAAAACGGTATTCCGTTTTTTCCTTTATGCAAATAAATGTATCGCAGGGTATGCGCAGATATTCGCCCCTTTCGGTGCTTTCCAAAACCGCTATTATTACCCTGCAATTAAGGTCCGCGCTTTCAAGCATAGCGCTTACCACCATTTCCCTGCCCGGTTCAACAACGCAAATATCATAACGGCAGAGCTTTTGCTCGCGCTCCTTGAAGAATGTAAGCGAAAAAGGCGGCTGACCGCGGCAATATATTTCGGGCGGGTTCCCGCATACTGCCAGCATTACTTCAAAAGCGGTTTCGGTATTTCTGCCGCAGATTAAAGCTGTATCGTCGCAATAATACTCTCCGACAGGTACAACCTTACGGTTCACTTCAAGCTGATGGAGCGACACCTCAAACGAATATGCTTCGGGACAGAGCTTTTTAAGCATTTCGGCTTTCATACCGCCGTACTCCCGCACAATTTCAAGTATTTTCTTTTGCGTTTTAGTCAGAAGCATAGAGCATCTCCCTGTCTATCATATTGTCCGGCAGCTCAAGCAAGGTGCTTGTATGTTCGGCATTAACGGCGTTTAAAATAACCGAGTAGAGATAGCCCTGCGGGTTTTGCACCTCGTTCTCGTTATACCGCAGCACCTCCACCGCGTCTATAAGCGTATCACGGTTCACTTTCCGTAAAAGATTCCGTATTTCCGATTGCGGCAGCACAGCGCCGGACAGCTTAATGCTCTGCTTGTAGTAAAGCACTCTGACAGCACTCTCCAACATTTGCGCTGTTTTGCTTTCAAAGCTTTTTAATTCGCAGTTTTGTAAAATTTCTGCCAGCGCCGGATCGGTCGATTGATTACACTCAGTATAGATATTTTTAATATAATTATTATTCGTTTGGATTGACTGCCGTTTCGGCACTTCTTGATGTGTTAAAACGTCAGTTCTTGATGTGCCGTTTTGGCAGTTCTTTAACTGCGTATCCGGAATATTAAGACATGCCGATTCGTCAGCTTTAGATATGCCGTTTTCGCACATCTGCGTATCCTGCGGGTTTTCGGGTTCTTTTTCGTCTGTTTCCGGGTTATCGAAAGAGCTGCCGAAGTCCCCGGCGTCGCTGTCCTCTAATTCGCATTTAAGCACAAACAGTCTGTTCGGAAAGCCGCGCCCCTGTCTTTTTTCGAGTAATAATCCGGCAGTGATCAGTTCCTTAAACGCCGCTATCGCCTTTTTGTATGTAATGCAAAGTATATCCGCTATTTCCTCGCGCTTGTAAATTAAATAAACCTCGCCGTCCTCGTTTATCCAGTTATTCTTTTGAGACAGGCCCATACGGTCAAGCAACAGCGAATACACAAGCTTGCTTTCCGCCGAGAGCCTTTTGTAATTAGGATTGGCAAATAAGGATAACGGAAGTCTTAAAAATCTTTCGTTTACAACATCGCTCAGTCTGTATGTTCTGTTCATTATATATCCCTTTCCTTTACTGTCTGGAGCTTTCTGCAATCTATCCCGTCGGACAGATCAAAGCTTTCCTTTTCGTCTTCGTCCGTATCAAGCGGCATTTCAAACTGCATTTTGTACTGCGGTACTTTTTTGTTCTTTACTTTCTCCGGCTTTTTAAGCTTCCATGCGGGTATATGCTCCGCCGCCTTGCAGTATTTTAATAATTTAAAAGACGGGTGCTCTTCGGGCGTTATCTTGTTTAAAAGCAGCGGCTTTGCGCCGCGTACCAAAAGTATTGCCTTGTCTTTCGACAGCCGCCGTATTTCATCGGGCAGCATAAGCGCTCTGCCTGTGCTCGTCTTATTCTGCATATACGGCTTTGGCATGGATAAAAAGTCTAAAAAGGGTCGCATCGGGGTATTCGTATTATTTACCCTTACGGTAATATCACCGCATTGCTTTGAGAAAAACTCCGAGGTCATAACATCGTTGCAGCCTAAGAATAATTGGTAATCGCAGTCGCCCACGATTTCCTGCCACTCGTTGCCGGGGTATCTGTCGGACAGCTGCGCTATACTTTGCACCACTGCCTGGATGTTTATATTGCGCGATCTCGCCACCGAAAATATCTTCTTGCTGTCAAGCAGCGCTATATTACAAAATTCATCCATTAAGACATTTACACAGACGGGTAATCTTCTGTTATCCTGCTGACGGGCATAGTCGAACAGCTTTACAAACATAAGTGAGAAGAACATTGAAGATAAAAATTCCAAAGAACTGTCTTGATCGGAAATAATACAGAAATACGCGCACTTTTCTCTGCCGGGCAAGGTTAAATCTATTTCGTTATGCTTTGTAATATCGTCTACCAATTTGTTCTGAAAAACATTTAAGCGGTTGCCAAGCCCTATTACAATATTCCCCCAAATCTGCTTATGTGCCTGACGGAATATACCGTATGGCGGCAATGCGGGGTGGTCGGGCGGTAATGCTCTGAATCGGGCGTCCAATTCCTGCACGGATGTTGTGGATAAAATCTTGTAGATTGTACCGAGACTTCGTTCTTCGGGCGGCAGCAGCTTGTCCGTTCCCGGATATGTAAGGGTCTGAACATAATGCAGCAGCGCCATTAAAAGGTTTTTCTCGGCTTTTTCCCAGAAGTCTCCGCGCTCGTTTTCGTTCGAGGTGTTCCGTATAATTATTTCTGCCGCGCGCTGCACAAGGGTAATATCCTGTGCCGTATCCATTACGCAGTTCCAGCCGTCGGAGGCAAAAAGGTCAAGCAGATTATATGCCTTAACGGTATATCCGCGGCTGTTTAAAAAGCCCGAATACATTTCGTAAAACTCGGCTTTCGGGTCTACCATTACAAGGCTTTCGCCCCTGCGTGCCGCCTGCATTACAAACGGCATTACAAAGCCCCGTGACTTTCCCGTACCGGGTGCGCCGTACACCATGACATTTTTAGACATACCCGGCATATCCTTCATGGCGACATAATCCCCGTTTTCTAATTTTCCGAACAGAGTTTCGTCCACCTTTTCTATGCTGCCGCTTACCAAAAATTCCGGCAGCTCCTTTTTATCCATAAACCCCGATGTGCCGTGAGTGCCCTCGGGCAGTATCTCTATTCCTCTTTCCTTATCCTTTACGGTCTTATATCCGCTTAAAAGATCCTTGCCTTTGCCGCTGAACAGCAGAAACATAAGAAAGCCGAACAGTACCGTGCCTATTCCTGCCGGAGTGAAAAGAGAAGATATATTTTTTGTTATACTTACGGTAAAGAGCTTTTCGCTTTCACCGCTATAAAAGTTATGTAATCCGGTGGTTACGGAATGGACCACAAATCCTGCGGCGTACAATACGATAAAAAGAATTAAAATATATCTCGGTATACTGTCCTTATTCTTTTTGTAAAAGGCTATTGCCTTATTCTCCAGTATCTCAATAATTTTAGACAGGCGCACTTAAAAACTCTCCTTTCTCGGTTATATACGGCTTTGTTTCCTTAATATACAGCTCGGACGGCAGTCGCAGCATTTCCTCGGCGGTTTCGGTACTTAACGGGTGTAGCACCGCTCTTTTCCCCCTTAAAATCTCTTTTACGGCGTTTACCTGCCAGTCAAGCAGAAATATATGCACCCCGTACTCCGCCGCCGTTTCCATCCGCGGTATATCCATATCTATGCCTATTAAAATCTTTTCCGCCGCGTCGTAATAATTCTTTTCGGGCGGTTTATATTTTGCCTTTAAAATGCTTTCGGCTATAATTCTACGGTGGTCGCGGACGGATATTATACGCATTTGTCTGGCACCCGCCTGTGACAAAGGAAAGAATGTAACCGGGCAATCGAGCCGACGGACGGCGCTTAATACCGGCAGCGCTCTTGAATTTGTGGTCTTGCGCGCAGAATATTCGATTATTTTTTCAAGGCTTTTATCTCCCGTAAATGCCGCAGCGCTTTTTCTGCCGCCGGTTAAGATATTCATTGTAAAGGTATTGCGCTCGGCTTCGGGGTATAAACCGTCGTTTTCCTCGGTTATATAGTAAACGGCGCGGGCGGTGTTTTTGGTATATAACATTCCGTTAAAGCGTGCCGTGCCTAAAGGGTTTTTATTCTTTTCCCGCCGCAAAGCAAAGGACGGCAAAAATGAAAGCGGACTGTTTCGGTCGGGAACGGAGCTGCAAAATACATCCGTCTTTCCGCCGAAGAAGAATAACATCAGGTTTGCGGTGTTCAATCTGCGAATAAGATAGTTTCCCATTCCGCGGCTTTTGCTGTCATAATCAAAATGCAAGCCGAGAGTATCAAGTGTATGTTTACCCGATTCCGTTATACGGACGCTCTGACCGTTACGGCTTATTCTTAACTGCCCCGCAGCTGTCAAAGCCTTTAAATTTTCTTTGTTTAAAAATGTGCTTCCGGCAGGTAGGTCTCTACACCAGGCACATAATTTCAAAAGTTCAATTTCTGCATTGGTGTATAACACAAGCGCACTACCTCCCATACCCGTGTAACATTTGTCTTTTAAAAAGGTCTGATTTTATCCCGAAAACTCCCTGTTTATGCGCAGTTTGGTATTGTGCGCTTTTTTTTAAAACCGAAAGCCCGAAATTTGCCGATTTTTTTGAGCTTGCGCACTATACCAATTCGTGTGAAAGCCGCATATCCGTGAAGATTCCGGCTTCATCATCCGGCAGTACAAAGATATGACAGGCGCTCTCATTCCGCTGCTCGGTAAATAATCCGAGGGACATTTCAAAGCGGTCGTCATCCGGGAAAAACCTGCCCTTTAAAACATTCTGCACTGCCTTAAAGCCCTTGTTGTCGTGGTCGAAAACATCGCTGCAATCCCGCGGGCAGACCTCTATTATTCCGAGATACGCCTTACTGAAAAACGGCAGCTTTATTCCGTCAAACTCCGCAGAGTTTAAAAGCCTTAAAATACTGTCGGTCACATACTGCGTGCCGCCAGTCACTCTGCAATGGGGCAGCAGCGCGTTCAGCTTTATATGTACCCACCCTTCGGGCGTTACGGATATTTCTCCGTATATTTCCTTTGCTTTGCCGGGCTTAATTTCCGTGCTTGTTTCTTCCTTGCTTTTTAACTGCCAGTAAAGCCGGCGCATTTCAACACACGCCATTTCCTGCTGTTGTAATGCTACCTCCAGCAGATTATTAAAGCGTTCGCTATCCGGCGGCACGCCTATTAGCGAATCCACGCAAGCCCCGCTTGCCAAAACTCGCTTTTTCATTTCTTTTAATAATTGAAAATTTGTTGACAATTTAAAAATCCTTTCTTGACTATATATCAATATTTTGATATAATATGTGTATAATAATTATGAGGTGATAAATATGCCGTCAATCAGACCAAGTTCCGATCTCAGAAACAATTACAATGAAATATCCGACTTCTGCAACCGCTACAACGAACCGGTTTTCATAACCAAAAACGGAACCGGAGATTTAGTCGTCCTTTCCAACGAAGCATATGAAAGGCTTTGCGGTCAAGCCGAGCTTCATAAATTGCTGGATGCAGGAATTGCTCAGATGAAAGCAAATAAGCACCGCCCGGCAAGCGAAGTATTTGAAAAGCTTGAAAAGGAATTTGGGTTTAATGAAGTATAATATTGTATTTGAAGAATTAGCCGAAAATGATTTAACGGATATATTCGAATATATTTGCAACAAGCTTCACGAGCCGGAAATTGCCGTACGGATATACCGTTCGCTTAAAAAAGATATACTTTCTCTTGAAACAATGCCTTTCAGATTCGCTTTGCTTGAGGAAAATCCGTATAAATCAATGGGTGTACGCTGTATAGCAATAGAAAATTACACCGCTTTCTATATCCCCGATAAAAGCACAAAAACCGTACATATTTTGCGTATTCTATATAATCGGCGTGATTGGCAGGCAATTCTTTAATATGATGATTTTTATGGATTCTGAAAACAAAATCAGCGAAACCGAGTATTTATCATCAGATAAGCGTGTTAAGGATGAAATTATAGCCGGAAAGAAAACACCTCTGTCTGAATGTATACCGGAGTCGGAAGTTGAATTTTAATATAATTTAGATTATCATAAACCAAATTATATTAAGTATAGCTTGCATTTTGCAATACAATCGCATATAATATATTCGGAGGCGATATGTATGTCAAAAACATCAAGCGTATTTGCAAGAGTTGAACCGGATATAAAGGAGCAGGCCGAGCAGGTTCTCAATGAACTCGGTATTCCTATGTCAAACGCAATCGGGCTGTTTTTAAAACAGGTTGTTTTACAGCGCGGTATTCCGTTTGAAATGAAGCTCCCCGCAAAAAAGCCGGCCGCATTAGGCGCGCTGTCCGACGCTCAGTTAAACGAGGAGTTGAACCGCGGTATCGCGGATTTTGAGAACGGAAATTACACTACCTCCGAAGATCTTTCAGACAAATTCCGAAAGGCTTACGGAATATGAAAAATTACACTGTTCTTTATTCCGATTCAGCACAAAACGATTTAACCGAAATCTTTGAGTATATAGCATATACACTCAAAGAGGTACATACGGCTCAAAATCTCATACGCAAAATAATGAAAAATATTGAGCTGCTCAAAACCATGCCGGCGCGTTTTCCGGTAGATGAAAATATAAAGCTCAAAATAAAGATTCGCACCTTAAATACCGGAAAATTCATAACCTTTTACTCGGTTGACGAAAAAAGCTTATCTGTAAAGATATTAAGAATTATTTACGGCGGCAGAGATTTTGACGAATTGTTTTAATTTTTTAAAGACTTATTCCAAGCGGGATGAGTCTTTTTATTCCCCCTCACCTGCACCAAACTCAATGTGTTAATATTGACTTTGAAATCAGGTGTGATATAATATAAGTGAACGGAGCTGATAACATAATGCCTACACTATCTATGTTCTACGGTATAATTGTTTATATGTATAACGAAAAAGGCGGTAAGCATAATACTCCGCATATTCACGCAGAATATTCCGGAGAGGAAATTGTATTATCTCTCGACGGAGAGGTTTTGGAGCCTAATTCAAAATTCCCCAAAAACAAGCTGAAAATGCTTGAAGTATGGACAGATATTCATAAAGAAGAATTGCAAGCCAACTGGCAGCTATTATCCCGCGGAGAAAAATATTTCCGTATCGATCCGCTGAAATAAGGAGTGATCATATGCCTAAAATATTAAGCGTTAAACCCTTGCCCAATTACCGTTTAGAGCTTAAATACGATACGAACGAAACGAAAATATTTAACGCTCTGCCCTATATATCCGGCTCATGGTACGGTCTTCTTAAAGATACCGAATATTTTAAAACCGTACACATAACAAACGGAGGGCGCGGCATTGAATGGGCTGACGGTCAGGACATTGCGCCCCACGAGCTTTACGAAACAGCACAGTAAGCCTATTTAACATCTGACACCCGATTGACCCGCTTTAGTGCGGGTCTTTTTTATTTTCTTTCCCAACCTGCACCAAACACATAGTTACAGTGCCGACCAAGCCGCCGAACATTGCGCCGCATATAAAACATATAACTCCCATTTTTAATTCCTCCCATTTTATTGTTTTCATTTAATCGCTTTTTACTCTTTTCGCAAGGCTTTCTCGGTCGGTGGTTATGAGGTCAAACTCGGTGTCCGATGAACGTATTTCCACCGCTATACGGTTTCTTCCCGCGCATAAAAGCCCCTCGCCTCTGCCCGCGCGGATAACCTCCGCCGTTTCGCTTTCGGTAAGCATAAGCTTTTCCTGTAATTTGACCGCCTCGGTTTCCTCAAGCTGTAACAGCAGTTTCAGTCTGCTGTTGCCGAGCAGCGCGTCCCCGAATTTGCCGTCGTTCAGCGCGAAGTAATCCACAACATTCTGGGTTGCCGAAACAAATATAGCCCCGTAGCCCCTGACGGTCTTTATAAGGTTAATTACAAAATCTGCCGCCTGCTCGTTTCCGTTTTCTCCGGCTATCTTCCACGCCTCGTCGAGTATTACCGCCTTTTTATTGACCCGCGATACAGATATTCTGTCCCGTACAAACTCGGTCGCTATAAATGTGCCGAGCGCGGTAAACTCCTTACTTAAACGCGAGGTATCCAGCACTATAAAGGGCGCCTTTAAATCTATATTCGTCTGCCCGCCAAGCCCCGAAGCCGAACCCTCTGCCAAGCGTTTAAGCGCCATAGTAACTGCCTTTAATTCCGTAAACTTTTCCATAAACGGAATAAGGTCGGCAAAGCAGGGCATTTTTTTAAGTTTTCCGTTTTTATCCGTTAGGCTGCGGTTATCCCGCGTTATGCCGAACGATTTATAGCAGTTAAGTATAGCGCGGTCCAAAAGATATTTTTCGTCCGGCGTAATGGCGGGATATAATAAATCGAAAAAAATATGTATGCTTTGGATTTTATCGAGTAACACAGAACTATTATCTCGCGCACCTGACATTTCCGAATCAATATCCAGCGTACTCCTGCGTATCTCCATAAGGTTAATGCAGTCGGAAGAACCCGCGCCGATAGACACAAACCTGCCGCCTATTGCTTCGCAGGCGTTTCGGTATTCAAAACCCTTTTCGGGAGCTATAATATATACCCTTACGCCCTGCATACGCAGTCTCATTGCAAGCAGCAGCAAAAAGAAAGTCTTACCAGAACCCGACATTCCGAATACCGCCATATTTCCGTTGCTGTACCTTGCGGTATCGTAATGGTCTATTATTACGGGCGAGCTGTTATGCAGATTAAGCCCGTAAAATATTCCTTTTTCGTCGCACATTTCAAAGGACGAAAACGGAAACAGCGCCGCGGCGGACGAGGTTAATATATTTCGCTTGGATTTATTAAAAATATCCGTATCGGTCTGTAATAACGGCAAAGAGGACAAAAAGGCTTTATCCTGCATATAGTAGGCTTTTCGGCATGAAAAGCCGTTAGCTCCGCAAAGGTTTAAAATATCCTTTTCACGCTTTTTAAGATTTTCGGGCATGTCCGCCGTTACCGTTATTACGGTAGATAAATAATAAAAATCCTCGCCCTCACGGTTTATCTGCGACTTCATATACAGCCCGGATTCCACCGCGTCGTCAAGCTGTTCAAAATCCTGCCTTGTATCGCCCACATCTTTAAGGCGCGAACGGTTGAACATTGCCGTGTTGCCTATCTTGGGCAATATTTTATCTCGGCTTTCCTTTTTCAGAACAAATGAGATATTTATACCGTCTCCCGCCTCGACAAACGGCGCGCCCCAGGCAAGCCCGACGGTTGTGGGGTAGCCTCCGCCCGAAATATACAGGTACGAGCGGTATTCCCCCTCAATGCAGATATATCCGCTGTCGGTACAGTCGGCGCTGTCGGGCGTTAAAGCCTCGGATAAATCCATATTTGAATTTTCAGTTGCCACAGAAAACGGACGGAAATAATTCCTTAAAAGGTTTATTAAAAATTCATCTTCATCGCTATGCCTTACGGTTTCAAGCCCGCAGGCTTCAAGATACTGTCTTGCAGTTAATGCGGTTTCGCTTATCTCGACGGCGACCTCTGAAATTTCGTGAGCCTGTCCGGTGTATGGTAAGACTATATAAAAGCGGCGGGATAAGCCTTCGGTTTCGGCAATAACGTTTACCAGCTGCGCGTCCTCGAATATCATACGGCGGCAATTTGCGTTTTTCTCTGAATTATAATAGCTTTCAAGCCTTTCGCAAAACGCGGATATATCCGCGGGTCGGGTTTCTACAATTATTTGCAGCTCATCCGGCGCTGTTTTAAGAAACGCCGCAAAGCCGGATATAATGTTCTTCTGCTCAAGCTCGGATTTTAAGTAGAAATTCAGCGGCAGCACCTCTAATACCGTCACGAATTTACCGTTTTTAAGCGCAATTACTCCGCCGTATATTTCCTTTACGGGCACTAACCTTTCCGTGCCGTCCTCTGCATTTTTATCTCCGTTTCCGAACAGAATATTTTTAAGCTTCATTTTTTACACCCCCTTATATGTTAAAATTTTCGCCTGCCGTTTAAAGCGGATATACTGCTTTAAAAACTCCAAAAGGCTCATATCCCCGATACCTATTAGCGCAAACCCGCCTGCAATAACGGTAACGGCGCTTACAATTCCTATCCGCACTAAAAGACCGAACGGCAATATGCGCATCAAAAGCGCCGCCAAAGGCACGCAGATAAGCACTGCCTCTACAGCGTTGCGTATTTCAAAAAGCCCGAACAGCCGCCCTGCGTCGGTGAAATTCACGGGTATTACTACGGTTATTTCTTCCATTAAATTTCCTCCTATACTTATACTTGAAGATTTTTTTCGTTTGTGATATACTGAAAATGAAAGGTGGTATGTATTATGAGCAACCCGGTTTATACGGTAGAGCAAATAGCGGATATTGTTGCGCCAATAGCGGCAAAATATGATGTTTCAAGGCTATATTTATTCGGCTCGTATGCCCGCGGCGACGCAGATGAAAAAAGCGACATAGATCTGCGCGTAGTCGGCGGACGGCTCGGCAACCTGTTTGCTCTCGGCGGATTTTACGCCGATCTTGAAGAAGCGCTTAAAAAATCCCTTGACCTTGTTACCACCGATACGCTGCGCCAGAATAAAAGCGATATTATGACGCGGAATTTAATACGGAATATGCGAAAGGATGAAAAGCTGATTTATGAGAAACTGTCCTAATGCGGATATAGACGTTCTTCGTCATATTCTTAAATACTGCAGCAATATAGCCGAGCTTATTTCCCGTTTCGGAAACGACATAGAGGTTTTTAAAGCCGACCTTGCTTTCAGAGATTCGGTCAGTATGAATATACTTCAGATAGGCGAGCTTACCGGTCATCTTTCCGAAGAATACAGGCAAAGCACAAAGAGCCATATGCCATGGCCCGCTATAAAGGCTATGCGAAATCTTTTCGCGCACAATTACGGTCAGATGAATTTATCTGTTATTTGGAGCACCGCCACCGAAAATATTCCGCAATTAAAAGCATTTTGCGAAGCCGAAATTTCAAAGGCTGCCCCTGAAAACGATAATGACGAAGATATAGATATTTGACCTCATTCCTCACCGCCCGGTGAGGAATTTTTTATTGTCTTCTAAGTCTTTAATCACAAGCTCTATCCACTCAATATCCGAGTCCGAAATTCCTTTAAGCCTTGAAAATTCCTCTAAATTCAGATAACGAATAACGGCGGTTGTTATTCCTGTATTATTTCCCTCCCGCTCTACGGTGTAGGTAAGCGAATCGTTTACGCACCCAAGCAGAAATTCCCTCGTTATTTTTTCTGTATTGTTGCCGGTCAGCGCAAGGCTTACGGCATACAGCTCGTTGTATGTAAGCGGCTGACCGACAACCCTTATCTCATTAGCAGACCCTACCTCCGAATCGCAGAGTATTTCATCCATTCGGTTAATATACATATCCGTAATATCCTCGTCTGTTACTGTTTCCGGCGCTTTGCTCTGCATAACCGACGGCAGTGACGCCATTATTATTGTAGGCAATAAAATCAGCCCTACCGCCGCGCTTAAAATATACGGCCAATATCGCTTTACCGCTTCAAGCGCCGCCGCTTTCCAGCCGCCCCTTAAAAACGCCTGCAATATCTTTCTTAATGCCTGCGCGTTCTGCAGGGCGGATACTAAAAAATTACTACTTTTGCTCATTTTCTACCGCCTTTTCCGGCTTTGTCTCCGGCGGGGTATCTGTCTGTCCGAACCGTTTTCCGACAGGATTATGACTAAAGCTCTTATCCGGTTTCCACGCCGTATTTTTACCTCTTTTTTGCGTGCCGAATTTTTGGTTACCCGTGTATTTACCGCTGTATTTCTGAGCACCGATATTATTCTTCTTTCCGCCGACTGCCGACGTACTTCGGGCAGTATTCGCCGCATTTCTGCCGCCCGTCGTGTTTTTATTATCAACCCTCGCGTCTCCTTTCTGCCCCGGTGTTTTATTACCTCCGAAACGGTTTGAACTTGTGCCTGTAACGGCGGTTTTCCCGAAGTCTGCCGAATTCACCGACGCGCTGTTGCGGACAGAGCTGTTAAACCCTGCATGACTTGAATTATTTACACTGCCGCCGTTGAATCCCATATTCGCTCTGCTGCTGTTTTGCACCGTGTTTCTGCTGGTTGCATTGCTGCGGTTATGAGTATTTCCTGTGTTAGCAGCTTTAAATTCAAACCTGTTTTTTCCTGCCGTATTACTATGCCTATTAGCAGAATGTGCTGCCGAGCTTAAAATACTTCTTGCCGCCATAAATGCAACCGCCTTGCCCATTCCGTTTCCTAACGGATCGCCCGTAAAGGACGGATTAAGCCCTATTTTTGAAAGCAGGTTGTCCGCCTTTCTTGCCACCCTCGCAATGCCCACTATAAGCACCGTCCAGGGGAGTATCATCACGCCGTCCGGCATTGAGGATAACGCGGAATAGATAAGCTTTAAAAATAAGACATTTGAAACAAGCAGAAGTATCATTGAGGCATAGGTACGCACAAAGCCCGAGCAAATATCCTTTGTGGAGCGGCTGCCGCCCATTGCAAAAGCAATCGGGCTGAAAAGCGTTAATATTGCTACAACAACATAACGTTCGCCTATCTCAAAAAATAATTTAATCAGCTGCGCCCCAATTAACACCCCGATTATTACAATTAAAAGCCAAGAGCTTGTAAGGTCGGGGAACATACTGTCATCGGGAAAGGTTATGCTTGCTTTTTCGGGCAAACCGATCAGCTCCATTAAGGTTTTACCGATTGACAGCCCTATTTCGCACACCTGTTTGGACATTATAAGGAGAAAGCCGAACAGGAATGTGCGCACAAGCAGTATTGCAGGAGATTCGGTTTCAAAACCGAGTCCTGCAAACATAGCTTTAAGGCACTGAAAGGCACAGTTGCCTATTAAAAACCCCCAGCCTATCGCGACGAACACGCCGTACAGCTTTACTATAATCGGCACATTACTTTCAAAGTACGAAAGATCCGTGTTCATAAGCCCCAGCAGCGCGTCGGCGCAATAATTCATTAAATCAAGGAACAGTCCGAAAAGCCATAACACCAAATCCTTTAAAATAAGGTTAATCATAGCTTACCTCAAGGCAGTCGGTTGTAGCCTGCGAATAGGGGCTGAATGTAGGCAATAAACGCGCCTATTCCGTTAATGACCGCCCACGAAGCCCAGATTCTTTTAAGCCAAGCCCACCCGGCGTCAGACTTTTGTTGTGTGCCGCCGAGCTTTACGGTTATTACCGCAATAGCCGACATAAGCGCCGCCAGCACCGTAGATATTCCGGCAATATGATTGTATACATCACGGATTATTTTGTCGCCTAAGGTAAATATATCCTCACCCGCGGCGAAAACATTAAGCGAGAAAAGCGGAATTAGAACGGCGGCAAAGCACAGAAAACCCAAAAGCCTATTCTTCTTTTTCCCCATATCTCGCGCTCCGTTTCGGTTTAAAGTCTTCAAGCGTCCGTACAAATTCTCCGAAAAAGATTTTAAGCATATCTTTGCGGGAGGACATAAGGTTTAAATTAAGCGGCGTCCGCCACCCTATAAGCCCGTACATTAAAACGGTGAGCAAAAACATTCCTGTGTAATCCTTTTCGGAATACATTTTTAAGTATGTATTACGTATACATTCAAAGCCGTTTTCACGGAATTGAAGTTTAAATGAAAGCCGTTTTAAGAGCAGCGGCGTAAGATAATCGTTTTGCTCCGCTATACCCGAAACGGACGGATTGCCCTTGTCGGTTAAAAGCCCGCGCTCCTGCATCATAGCGTCGGCGTTTTCCCGTTCTCCTGTATTTCCTGTTAAAAAGCGTATCTCGGATAAATTGATTAAAGATAAATCGTTATTATTCATTTATATAACCTCTCTTTTTTAATTTTTTACTTAAATAGATAATTGCACCAAATGCTGTAAAAAGGGTAATCAACGGTATTAAAAGATTTACCGTATCTCCCGTTTTAGGGCTTTCGGGAGCTGACGGCGGCTTTTGTATTTTACTGTTTTTAATATTCAGCTTTACCGTTTCGCCGTTTTCCTTTACCGTCACGGTATAATTTTCATCGGATAAAATATATCCGTCCGGGGCTTTAAGCTCGCGGATGATCCACTCGCCGTATGGCACATTTTCAAATGAAAATCTGCCCGCTTCGTCGGTCTCAAAAGTTTCTATTGCGGTATCCTTAGAAAACTCGGTTTCAAACGGGTAAAACAGCCCTATAACCGCACCCCTTAAAACTCTGCCGTTCGGATCGGTTTTAAGACCCTCAATGCTGCCCCGTATAATCTTGTTCTTGACAGTATCGCCGCTTAAATATTGCTTATCGCTTAAAATATAATGTTCGTCGGTTTCCAACTCCTTTATATAGCACTCGGCGTTATACGGCATATCTGCCGCAAAGCTTAAAGAACCGTCTTCGTCGGGTGAGGCAATCTCTATTAGCCCGTCCGCCGGAATAGTGCTACCGTCAAGCGCCGTAAGCTCGGTTTTTGAAAACAGCCCGAACCGTATATTCAAAATCTCTCCGTTAAGCCCTATCCCGAATTTTTGATCGGTTTCAAGCTCCTTTTTCAGCTTAAATTCCTGCTTTTTGCGCTCGTTAAATATTTCTGCCGAAACAATGCCCGAAACAACGGTTATCTCGCGGGGTTCGGCATTTATAATATATCCTTCCGGCGCAGATATTTCCCTTAAAAGATATTTGCCGGGGTATAGCTCTTTACTTACCGCCGTTCCGTCATCACCGGATATAATCCGATCGGCTGTTTCTCCTGCTTTTATTCGGAGCGTTCCGTCCGCGGTATAAATATCCTCGGCGGCGGTCACTTCAAATTCCGCGCCCTTTAAGCCCTTTTCGCTGTAAACGGGAATATATTTGCCGTCTTCTTCTGTTACAGACGAAAACATTTCGCCCTTTTTAAGCACGGATATTTTTCCCTTTTCCGGCTTATCAGAAAGTCGGATAATAACTTCGGGCGTATTGCCGTCAATGCTGAAAGCTATGGGCACGGAATTAAGCGTATAGCCTTTGGGCGGAGTAACCTCAATCAATTCATAATTACCGTATGTTACTTCATTCGGTAAACTTAAAAAACCGTTCTCATCGGTGTAATATACTTCGCTTTCTTCACCCGTTTTGGTATTTTTAAGCTTAAATCCCATAACGCCCTTTACGGTCTGCCCTGTTTCGGAATCTACTTTAATCACGGTAAGTTTAGAGCTTTTAAGTTTATTTACCGCCCTTAAAGTTACAAACTGCGTTTCATCGCATATCTCCACGGTATATTCCTTTTGCCCCGAATAGGTATACCCCTCGGGGAACTCAATTTCTGTCAGAATATATTTGCCGTATGGCAGCCCCATATTCATCTTAGCGTTGCCGTTTTCGTCGGTCGGGTTTATAAGAAAAGAATATTCCGGGTGCTCCGCCATTGTAACCTTAAACTTAGCGCCCGCAAGCGGCTTGCCGTTTTCATCCGTTTTACAGACCGCTATTGTACCGGTCGGCTCTTTAATTACGGGCACTACAACCTGCGTTACCACCTCCGGGTAGCTGCCCTTGCTCATTCCCTCAACGGTGGAAATTTCGGGTCCGCGCTCATTGCCGACGTGGGTTACAAAATGCTTGCCGGCATAATATCCGGCATAGAGTGCCAAATGCGCTATTTCTCCGGTTGTTTTATGCTTGAATATAATTAACGAACCTATCGGTATTTCTTCACTCGGCGTAAAGCTGTTTGTGCCTTGGGTAAATGCGATTCTTCTGGCTCCTCCCGACCTTACCCAATTTTCAACCGCGCTGTTATAGGATATGGGCGAGCGGGGATTTGCCGGCTGCGGAATTTTGGAAACATCCATTCGCGCTATATTCGGCAGATAATTGTAGTAGACATATGAAACATACGAAGCGCAGCAAAGCCCGTTAGCTTTAAACCTCGCAATATCCGGCGCTTTGCCCGTTTTGTTATCCGCCGCCACGGTTTCAAGCCCTGACGGACCTGAGCCGTAGCCTATGCCCGACCGTACAGCCGCCGGAGCATTGCCGCTGTAGGTTTTAAAAATACTGCCGTCCGCTTTCTGCACATCTGTTTTGTAGCCCGTGTAGGTCAGCGCGTCTAAATATATATTGTCAAGCATTTTGCTCGGAATATCTGCCGCGGGTGCGGCGGACAAATTTAAAAGCGAGCTTGCTAAAATTACGAATATCATAAAACAACAAACGATTTTATGATATTTGTCTTTTAATAAAAACATAAAAATATCACCGTCCTATATAGTATTCATCGTAAACGCTGCCGGATATTTTAAGGGGCTTTGAGTTCTCTTTAGCCGTAACAGCCCCGGCCGGCGTCCACATATCTGTTTTAATAAGCTGAATAACATAATTCCCGTCGGGGTAGCTCAGCGGTATAAAGTGCTGCTTGCCGTAGCCGAAATTATCCGGAAACTCAAAAAAGCCGTTTAAAGTATTCTTTATAAGCGTTTTACACTTGTTCTGAACTTCCGCATACCCGAACTCCGGGAACAGCGCCGTTATATACTGTACATCGGTGTAGGAATTGTATAACGCTATATTCCTGCCCGAAACAGCCGTGAAATTCGCCGTTATGTTTGCGTAAAACCCTCTGCCCGAGGATATTTTGTTATCCGCCCCGCGTGCAGGATACAGCGCGTCCGGGCTGCCGTCAATTCCTATGCCGTAGGTTCTTTTTTCAAAGCCCGTATCTGTATATACATATTCCCACCAGGTGGCATAGCCCTCTGTCTCTCCCGGCGGATATGCTTTACCGAACCCTGCGGGCGCTGCCGCCTCATACGAGGTGTCGGGCGTAGTTAAATATGTATACGGCACGGTATCGTAGCTTTTCCCGTCCGTAAATATATCCTTGCCGTCAGATACAACCGTAAGGCGTGCCGATACTTCTCCGCCTATATCCTTCGGCACCCGCCACTTGAAATAACAAAGGTTTTTATCCTTTTTAGGTACTATAACGCTTTTTTCTTCGCTGTATATAATCTCCGACGGCGTTATTATTTCAAGCCTTGCCTTTAAATCCTTATCCGGCGTGTAATCTCTGCCAGATGGGTTTACTATAAACCCGCTTGTTATAACATAGGTTTCCTCGCGGTAGGGGGCGTTTGCCTCTATAAGAACCGCTTCAAGGGGCTTATCTGTTTCAAGCCCCAAAAAGATATATTGGTTATCTAACCCAATTGTCCCCGAAAGCCCGGACGGGTATCTCGGAAAGCTGTGCTTGCTGCTGGGATACAGCGCAAGGTCGGTCACCGCACCGAAAAAGGTTTTGCCCTCTGCCGGGCGGATATTTGTAATTGTATATGCAGTGCCGTACTTTACCTTTTCATAAAAGTCCGATATCTTTTCCTTATACAGCTTGCCGTCAAGGTAAACATCAAAGGTGCACCAGCCGTCAAGAGTAACCTCCTGCTCGCCGTCCAGCACTCCGTTTACATCAAGATAAAACCTTTTGGTTGTAAAGTCCGGGCAGACGGCAATATTCTTTGTAACCTTGCCCTCAATCGCGTCGCCGCGCCAAGAAGCGCCGTTATAGTCTAAATGAGACTTCGGCTTTACATCCGTTATCTTATAGCTTGAACCCGCGTCCACCTTTTGGTAGTAATCGGTCACATCGTTTGCAACCAATTTGCCGTTTATATACACATCGCAGGTGCCGCAGTCTTTAAGGTCGTACACCATTTCATCGTTTAAAATGCCGTTTACATCAAGGTAATACTGCGCGGGTCTTGAAAGGTTGCTGCCGTAAAGTATAGCCGCGCCGTAGCCGTTCTTAATAATGGACTCAAAGGTTATGCGGACATTGGTATTAGCCGCCGCGGGTATGCCGACATACGCCGCCTTTAACCGCAGGGAATTCGGTAAATGGCGGTTGGTATAGTTTGCGATAAAGCCCCAGCTGTTGCTGTTTGAGGATATATTGCCGTTGCTCGCTATCCCGAATTTTGTAGAGCCGTAAAAGGCTATTTCGGTGACCGTAAGCGAATGGTATGTACCCTGAATTTTAACCGGGAATATAGGCTCTATAAGCACAGCCCATCGGCTGCTTTCGAGGGTGGATATGCTTATACTCCACAGCTTAGATAGCAGCTTTGAAACATTGCTGTCGTTGCACCAGCCCTCTATCTGCGTAGTCACTTCCGGCAAAGCAAGCCCTAAATCCTTATCCCACCAACAGCCCGAATATCCGTTACTTGTGCTGACCGAAAGCCAGCTGTAATTTCCCCGGATATATGTTTTAGGATATTTCGCGTTGGGCTTATAGTATGTAAGATAATTCTTCCTGTCCTTACTTTGCGTGGCATGTCGGTAAACATCCTTGCTGCCGTTTATGCCGTTGCCCTTATTGTCTATTACCGTAAATCTGTAACCCACGGCGCGGTTGCTGTTGTTGGCAAGCATATCCGGTATAGCATAACCGCCCTTTGAATTTGTGGTACTGCTGCCGTCGCCTGCCGCAGAGCTTGAACCGTTGAAATTTAAAGCGAACGCCGGCATAGCGCAAACAAGTGCCAAAGCCGCCATAAAAATTAAAGTAATAATTGTCTTTCTGAATCTTCTCATAGGCTATCCTCCGCAGGTATGGCAGGTGTGTTTCGGTATAGTCTTGCCGCAGTTAGGGCAGGTCATATCCCCGTCAGCCAAGCTGTACCTTATGCACGTGCCGTTTGTTCCGTCGCCGCGTACTTTGCCGCAATGCTCGCATTTATCTGTCTCTGTTTCCGCCGCAATTTCATACGGCAGCTGTACCCACTCATTGGGTCTTATCTCGTAATATCCGCCGTAGGTTTTCTCGGTGGTAAGTCCCTCTGCCGTGCGGTAGATAATTTTGCTCTCGCCGTCCCATGAAATACCCGTTTCGGGGTCGGCGTCACGAACATATTTTTTAGTTTCCTGCGCGCTGCCTTGTAATATAGGCTCGTTGTAAACCTCTTTCTTTTGCTCGGCTTTTTGCAGGATTTTATCCGCCTCGGTTTCATCGGGCTTTAAGCCCTTACCGGTGTCGGTTATCTCTGTTTTAGAGCTTTCCGCCGACATATCCGGCTTTGGCACTTCGGCGGAAATTGTACTTTCCGTTTTTTCCTGCCCGTCTGTCTTCTCGTTTTTCTTTTTGTTTCTGCCGCTTAATATAGCTATACCGCCGAATATTAAGGCAAGGCATAAAACAGCAGAAATTATTATTAAAACATTTTTTTTAGATTTCAAATTCAATCCTCCTTTAAAATTTAAAATTAAATACTCCGGTTATTTTAACCGGCACATTGGTATACACCGCGGTTATATTCCCGAATCTTACAGGCGCTTTAAGCGTATAGCTGACGGTATAACTAAGCCTGTCCGTCTCGCGAAATTCTATTTTTAAATCCTTTATCTCATAGTTTCCCTGACCGCCCGTATATTCGCTTAAAATGCTTTTAAAGCTTTCCTCATCAAGCGTTTCTGTAAGCTCCGAATAGTTCTTTACGCCGTTATATATTTCTATGGATTTATGCGTCACAAACCCATCAAGCGCCTGACGGACATCTCTTTTAGATTGATTTACCGCCGTAACAGCGGATATAAATGAAATTGTTACCGACAGCACCATACAAACACAAGCCGTTATTATACAGGCGGGAATATATCCGTCGGCTTTTTTATTTTTCAATCCTGAAAAAGATACTAATGCTTTACGTTTTCCGAGCCGCTTAAAAAGCACCGAACCGCGGCTAAATTCAAAAAATTTCATTTGTGATACCTCTCAGAAATTCCGAAGCGCTTAACGCTTACCGTAATCGGTATTTTAAACGCTCCCGCGCCCTTAACATCCATTCCGGCGGATACCTCAACCCACATACTGTCGCCTAACTGCACCGTTTCGGCAGTCGCGTCAAAAAATTCATCCGCGCCGTAGTCTATATCGTAGTAAAGATATTCGTCGCAGTGCCGTGTATCACACTCCCAAAATTCATCGGTAAACCCGCCCGAATAACAGGCGGTGGTTATAAGGTCGTCGGCGGTCTGCCCTAAAGATATACGGAGCATTATAAGCTCAAAAATATTAAGAAGTATAACGGCAAGAGTTATAAGGACAAGCGCCGAAATACATACCTCAACATATCCGTCCCCTTTTATATTTTTAATTCTTTTAAGCATTTTCTAACCCCCAAACAAAGCGTTCATACTGCTGCCGATCTGACAAACTATAACTGTCATATATATAAGCATAAAGCAGACAAGCAGCGCAACCGACAGCTTTTTAACCCTTTTAGGCGCTTTTTTTGCCTTTTCCTTCAGCTTTTCACGGCGGACGTCGGATAATTTCAGCGTGAGCGATGAAAAATACATCCGCATATCGTCGCCGCGGATAATACCTAAAAGCCCTCTGCATATATCCGACATCATAGGGCTGCCGACCCTGTCCTCAAGCCTTGTTACCGCCGTTTCATACCCGCCCGAACGCATATCCGCCGCCGTTATTTTAAGCTCGTCGGCAAGCTCCCTTTCGGTATTTGCGGAATAGCTTTCAATAATATATAAAACATCACGCGAATGCTTTAAGGTCTTTTCCGCCGCGTTTGCAAGCCCCGGCAGAGCGTACTCAATTTTTTCCCGCCTTGCTTTAAGCTTTTTGGATAGCTTTCGGCTCTCGCCCGTATATGTAACCACCGCGGCTATTAAAAAAACGGGGCACAAAAGCGGGAAGATAAAGGCGAACGGAACGGCGAATACCGCTGTAACCCCCGCCTTTACAATGGCGTTTGCTCTGAACTGCTCGGGCGTAAGTGGAATATCCGCGCTTGCAAGGTCGTTAGCAAGTGTTATCCTTTTGTATTCGTTTATCTTAATATGCTCGGATAATTTTAACGACAACCCCGACAGCCACAGCTCGGCGGCAGACTCCTTTTTGCTCCGTTTTTTTAAGAGACCTTTAACCGCCCTTGAGGTTTTAAGATACGGTATTTTAAAAATATCCAGCGATACAAGTATTAAGCCTGCGGCTAGCACCGCGCAGAAAACTATTTTTAAAAACACTTTTAATCCCTCTCTTTCACAGGCTTGGTATATTTCTTCATCAGAATAAAGGTGACTAAAATTACCGCGCCGCAAATGCCCGTTACCGCCTTGCCGGGTGTGGTATATATAAGGGTATTAAACCAATCCCGGTTTAAAAGATACAAAAGTGGGATATTTCCGACCACCAAAAGCACCATCATAAGGTATTCGTTTTTAGCGTCCCTTAAAATGCCGGAAAGCTCGGTGTTAATTCTGCGAACATCCGAAAGTCTTGCGACAATAGGCAAAAGCGTGTCTTTAAGCGTTCGGTCATCCTGACATCTTACAAGCGCTAAAACCCATTCCTTAAAAATCCCGTCCTGCGTTTTGTCAGACATATTTAAAAGTGCGGATTTTATGTCAGGCGATACCGCCTCGGTCTCAGTTAAAAATTCTTCAAACACAGAGTAAAGCGGCGGCTTAATATATTTAAGGTTTTCCTTTACAGAGGAAATAATATCCTCGCTGCGCAAATATGAATTGGTGACTGCCGAAAGTGTGGTTTCCATTTCATCGGCAAGCTGCTTTTCATAGGCAGATATAATAGACGAAAGATACATAAACGGCGCGGCGCCGCAGGCAATACAAAATACCGGCAGCAGAAAAATATTGTTCAGTATTACCGCCGCGGCAGCGCCCAAAAACATAAGCGCAACCGCCGCCGTGACGGATACCGAAAAGCTTTTCACTTTGCCTGTGGCTTTTAACGCCTCCTTTAGCCGCATAAGCCTTGAATACATTACAGGTCTGCTGCCGCCCCGCAGCGCCGCCGACCTTGCCGCTATTGTGTTTTTAGGCTTTAACACCCTTAAAAGACCGTCGGTTATGCTGTCGGGAGTAAGCTCAAATACAAGACATATCCCTATTACAGACATAAGCGCAGATAAAAATTTAAAAATCATTTTTCATTCCCCCTTTTAATCCGCTTGACTAATTGCGGATATTGGTTTAAAATAAATATAGAATAAATTACGGTAGGTGTTTTAATTGCCGACTTTATCAATGTTCTACGGTATTCTTGTTAAAATGAACTGGAAAGATTTTGGCCGCCACAGTTCTCCCCACATTCATGTGTTTTACGGAGACCACGAAGCTGTTTTCGGTCTTGATGGAGAAATAATCTCCGGAGATTTTCCGAAAAAGCAAGCGGCATTTGTTAAGGCCTGGTGTCTGCTCCACGAGGACGATTTAAAAGCCAACTGGAAGCTCGCCTCAAACGGAGAAGAAACCTTTCGTATTGATCCTTTACGCTGAAACGGAGGTAATACTATGTCAGAAATCATCAAGGGCGCGCCGTTAGGTCCGCGCGTTGTAAGTGCCGTTCCCTGCGACGGGTATACGCTTTTGCTCACCTTTAACAACGGAGAAAAAAGAAAATTTGACGCTAAAGTGCTGCTGGATATTCCGGTATTTTCACCGCTTAAAAACCCCGATTTTTTCAATTCCGTAAATGTTGAATTCGGAACGGTAGTATGGCCGAATGACATTGACTACTGCCCCGACACACTTTATATGCAAAGTGTGCCGATAGCCTGAACACACAACTGAAAGCCTTGCTTATGCAGGGCTGAGCGTGTCGAAAAAATCGCCACGCTCTTGGACGGGAATGCCGTTCGCTCGAAAATCACAGATTTTCGGACTGCACTCTATCCCCGCCAATACCACCCCAGTACCCTTGAAAAACCGCTTATTCAGCAGTTTTTCGCTTACAAGGTGTTTTTCCGCCGCGCATGTCAGCGGAAAAACGGAGATGCGGCGTGATCGCCGCAAAATAGACTTTGGGGTTTACCGACAGACTGAGCCTTGCTTATGCAGGGCTTTTTTATTTGTAATCCGCCCCTTTCGTCTCAAATTTCCTTAATACATCCGCCGGTGCGCCGTACTGCAAAAGTCGTTTTTTAAGGCTGTCGCTTATAATCTCCGGCTGCTCAAAATGTCCCTTTATTACATACTTTCCGTTTTTTATGCTGTTTTCTGTAATCGCATATCTGAAAAGCGTGCGGTATTCTCTGTTTCCGTCACCCGACACTATACACTCGGATATATCCATTATCTTTCGGTTGCTATCTTCTAATCTATGGGCGAACACCACCAGCGGAAACGCCTGCGCCGCTTGGGAAAGCGAGGTTTCAAATTTTATAGGGAACTTCTTCTGGCACAAAAGCGCCAGTCTTGTATGCGCCGCGTCCGCCGCCAATGCGTGAATGGTGGAAACCACGGTGTGCCCCGTAAGGCTCGCCTCGACTGCCGAATACGCCTCGCTGTCGCGTATTTCTCCCACTACCACAATATCCGGGTCAAAGCGAAGGGACGCCACAACAAGATCCTCCTGCGCAATATTCAGCCCCTCATCGTCCGACGGGCGGGAAAGCGTATGCACAACATTATTTACCACCTTGCCGTCTCTGCGCTTTACTAAAGATAATTCCCTTGAACCCGATTCAATGGTGAAAATTCTTTTGCCGTCGGGTACGGTGTCAAGCAGCGCATTTAAAAGCGTTGTTTTGCCTGATGAGGTAGCCCCCGCCACAAGAAATGAAACGCCGTACCGCAGACACATACAAAGAAAATCCACCATCTTATTTGTCGCCGTTCCGGCGGAGACTATTTTCCCGGTAGTAATATCTGAATTGTGTAAGAGCCTTATTGAGGCGGCTATCCCTCTGTCCTCATCTACAACAGGGCTTTTAACGGCGGTTATTCGTGTGTTGCCGGGCAGATGTCCCTGAGCTATGGGGGATGCGTTGTCTATTATCATGCCGGAATGGTGCAGCAGGCGTTTTATAATATCCTCGGCGTGCCGCGGGCTTAAAAAATGCTCGTCCGCTTTTTCCGTTATGCCGTTGCGGTAGGTGACGGCTATATCATCCCAGCCGTTTACATTGATCTCCTCAATATCTTTTCTGCCGAGGTATTGTGTAAGGACGGAATATTCCGCCATTTCGGAATACAGCCTGTCCGTCAGCTCTTTAAGCTCCGTTTCGTCGGTATACCCGCTTTGCCTTAAATATTGCTCTATGTACGAGCGCAGCTGCTCCTTTTTATTGCCGTTCACAGCACCCGAATATACTGCGGAAATATGCCGCTGCGTGCTTTGGAGCAAATTTAGAAATTCCTGCCCGTTCACAGTATCGCCCCCGCAATGCCGCGGCACACAGCGCTGAATTTCTGATCGGGTATTTTATGTGTCAGCTCGCCCGTTATATACTGCTGCTTTAAATATATACTGTAAGGCAATATATATTTAGCGTTTGAAAATCCGGCTTTCACTTCGCCTACCGGCAGGTAAAGGTCTTTATCCGTTATATTTATTACGCCTATACTTTTGCCCTTGATCTGCTCATATGTCTTTTCAAATGAAGCGTAATATGCCGCCGAGCGGATATCCGGCGTTACAAGCTGCACGGCCTTGTCTGCCGCCGCCATACCGTAAACGGATAGCGGGTCGTCAAGCGATGATGTGCAATCCAAAAACACATAGTCCGCAAGAGCTTTGCACACCTCAAAAAACTCTGCGGTTTTATCCTTGGTAGGTCTTGAATATGTATATCTGTTTTCTCCCGCCTTGTAGCCCAAAAATCCGAAATTTTCCGCTTTCGGCAGCGGCACGGTATGCCGCAAAACATTCTCTTTTGTAATGCTTGTATGCTCCAGCGCTTCTCCTAAAGAAAAAATCTGCTTGTCACTTGCGTTCGGGAAAACCAATCCCATAAACGGCGTTACGGTATCGGCGGAAATATATATTACGCTGCCCTTAAAATGGTAATATATTTCCTGCGCTATTTTAATTCCTACTGCGGTCTTGCCGCTTTGGGGCGGACCGCAAAGAAGTGTTAATTTACTCATTCTTTTATTTCCCTCCGAAATATTTTTCCTGCGCCTCTAAAAAGACATTGGCGTTTTCTGCTTTACCTCTGTAAGCTAAAGAAACCTGTATATTACCGCTGTTTTCATATTCGGCAATAAGCCTTGCCTGCACTGAATTGCAAAGCACGGTCACGGCAGCGGCGGTCGGCTTTACTCCGTTTTCGTTTGCCTTGGCTTTATCTGCGTCGGTGCCGTCGCCTGTTGTGGTGGTTATGACCTTTAGGTATTTAAGCTCCGGCGGTATTTTGGTTTCGCCGTTTTTATCTGTAATAAGCAGGGTTATAATGTCCCCGGCGGTTATCTTGCCCGAAAGCCCCGCCGCAAGGCTTTTGACCGTAAAGCTGACGGCGCTTTTATCCCCGTCAAGGCTTGCGAACGCTTCCTTTACACTATTGCCCGTACCCGACAGCTTTTCTTTTTTCAGATAATCCCCCGCGTACAGGTCGGATAAAGCGTACTTCCCCTTTATATCCTTTAAATTCAAAATTACTCCGCTTGGCACGGTGGACTTTTTTACCCTTACGCTTTCGGTACAGTCTGCCGTTATTTCCTCGCCCTGTCTTACATCCCGTGACAATCGTATAACCGTCATATCTCCGCCCAAAAGTCTGTTTATTAGGGGCGAAAAGCCGAATGTAATTAAAAGGCTTAAAAATATGCAGACAATACCTAAAATTGTTCTGTTTTTCATTCCTATGATCTGCCTCCTCTTTTGTGTCTTGCCGCTTACTGCTTATGCTATAAAATATGCCGTCATAAATGCCGGCGCTAAATACGGCAGCAGCGGAAAGCTTTTCTCTTTTTTTAGCTTGTTCACTATTACCGCTATAAGCAATCCTGCCGTCAATGCCGCGGCGGTGTTAAAGAATCCTAACACAAGCGCCGCCGTGCCTGCAAATTTGACATCTCCGCCGCCTATCCCGTTTTTGGTTACGGCGGAAGATATTAAAAGTATTAAAATGATCCCGGCAAAGGCAATTAAGGATAAAATCAATTCTTTCGGCTCTTTACCTATGATCCCGGTTATACCGAGCGTCACGGATAAAAAGTCGCCGCACTCGCGTGTTTTAATATCCTCAAATGCCGCGTACAGCATGATAATACACATCACACCCCCACGCGCTGCCTTTGCCGACGCTCCGAAAAAACAGAGCAGCGCCGCCATTGTTATTAGCGCCGTTACCGTGAAAACAACCGCGGTTTTCTTTTTATTTCCGCCGAAGCTTTCAGCCGCGCTTTTGCCGGTTATATATCCCGCAAAACCTGTGATCAGCAAAAGTAATATTGCCGTTATTACAAACCCCGCGGTACTGTATTCAGTTCCGGTAAATTTCTCGATTACCGGAAGCATATTTTCTCTCAAATGTAAACCCTCCTTTCGGCGGAGCTTTTACGCTCCGCCTATGGATTCTGTTTTTTATGCCGTCTATGCCGTATACGCAAACATACTGTTCACCTTTTCGGTGACCTTCGGCATAACGGTGCCGTTGAGCAATGCGTAAAGCAGAGTCAGCACCAGTGCACCGAGGACTACGGCTATAAGGATTTTAACGCCCGTATCCACATAGCCCTCAGCTTTTCTTGTCTGTAATGCGCATTTAGCGCCTATTGCCAAATTGTTTGCTCCTCTGCGGAGCTTATCTAAAAACTTTTTCATCTTAATTTCGTTCCTTTCGTATTTGATTCATCAGGTGGTGGCTCCGCTGTAATTAAACAGCTCTGAAACCTTTGTAGTCACGGTTCCCATAACGGTTGTTTTGAGAAGTGCATAGAGCAATGTGAGCACCAGCGCCCCCAAAACCACCGCAATTAAAATCTTTACGCCGGTATCTACATAGCCCTCTGCCTTGCGGTTTTTAAGCGCCACGCTTGTGGCTATAACGGCGTTATCTGCCTTGCGGGTCAATTTTTTCAAGAATTTCTTAAACATTTTTGATTTCTCCTTTTTTAGTTTTTAATTTTTTGTTGCGGTCGGCTTGGCGTTCCGCTTTGCCGGTCCCACCGGCTTTATTGATACATCGGACTCACCTCCCCGTATTTAATTTTTATGGAAATGCAAAAAGCCCCGGCTTTTCCGTTTGGAAAAACCGAGGCTTGGATTTAAAAATATTTAACTGTTACTTTTCGTATTTGTCTGTCGCCGTTACCATAATGCAAGTATACCACAAATCGTCAACGCAGGTTACGCCCACGCCGGTATATTTCATTTCGTCTGAACCTACATACTGCCAATGGCGGCGGCTTTCTATTATTATCTGCGCTAAGCACTGACCTATTTTGTCCGCGCTGCCGACTATGCCTGCCATTGCTATAGCTTCCTGCGCGCCTATGTCATAGCTCCCGCTGCCGTCCGGCATTTCCGTATATCTGCCATAGCCCGTAGCCTTCGCTGCGGCGAACCAGTCGGATATATCATGGGCAAAGTTTGACGGCAGCTGGTTGCTCCTATACTCTGCGTACCCTGTCAGGCGCGGCAGCCTTTTAAGCTCCCCACTGCCTATATTTGCTCTTGCGCGGTTCAGGTAATATATAACCCTGTCGGCAACAGCTTTGGTATCCGCCGCAGTTGCGTTTGCAGGTATTTCGGGTTTTATCTCCGGCGGGGTTTGTACGGTATCTGTATTAGACGGTGCAGCCGAAGAAGTTTTAGGTTGTTCTCTAACCTGCGATACCGTTTTATTCGGTTTAGCGATATTAGAGCTTTCGGCTGATGAACCTTGTGCAACAGTTGCACAGGGCTCCGAGGACACATTCTCCGCCGAAGAAATCATTTCGCTCTCTGCTGATTTTTCGGAAACAATGAAGCTTACATCTCCGATATTTTCCGATGAAGTATAATCGGCATTATGCTTTTTACAGCCGACATTCAATACCGATACAGTAACAATAAAAAGTATTTTTACAGATTCTTTTATGCTAAGCATTATTTCCCCTCATTTCACTTTTAAAACTTAAAACTATGCTGTTTTCGGTCGGTGTTTTGCTTAAATTTTGAGTTAATGTACTGTTTTGACTGCGTAAAAAGCCTTTATTTATGCGGGTTTCAGCCCGATTACTATAACGCTACCCCGACCATAATGTGGAGACAAAAAAGATGTCTCTTGCGAAAAGCCCGATTATATCGGGCTTTTTTGCTACCCAAACGGCGATTTTTCTCTGTACCAAAACACAGATGTAAAATCGCCGTTTTCCCTTTGTGGATAGACTTGAACTCCCGAAAAGTAAATATCAGATACGCAAGGCAGATAGAAAGCAAAAATCTATCTGCCTTTTTTATTACCCTAAA